>Ga0247804_10000441_pt1 | contig 19163 bp, 13 predicted proteins | sample UWRJL029104C1_FD_181142 | JGI IMG/M metagenome (GOLD analysis project Ga0247804, IMG submission 181142) | Plant litter microbial communities from Arlington Agricultural Research Station in Wisconsin, United States - UWRJ-L029-104C-1 | ecosystem: Environmental > Terrestrial > Plant litter >...
TATATCGAGGCTAGATTCTTACAAACGTTGAAATGTTGAATCACGTAACACAACGTAATGGGGAGATAGACATTGTACAACAAATAGCAACTCAATAGTCAGGGTGCCATTAAAAATGATAAAATGATTTGTGGAATTTGTGCGGTGCTGCAATTCAAATGATCTGGAGATCCTTAAATATAAAGAATCGCATCGCATGTGCTAAGTGGCAGATATCGTGGGTATCTGTTCTATCGTCTTGTTTTTGACCATTTCTCTGCATATTCTTTTACTATTGCCCCTTACCATTTATATTACCATTGCTCTGGCCCTTGCCTTGAATATGGGTCTGTAGTTTGGCGTTCCCATCGGCCTTGGTATCAAATTTTGCCTGGGTGATTTCTTGTCGAAACTTTGAAATCTGTACAACTTCCGGAAATCTCCAGATACTTGTCCAGCTGAGAAATCGGAATTAGCGTTTTATCTATGAATCTGCTCAAGCACGCCATTTCTACTTGAATATAGTCACGCTCTAGCAAAATGGGAAAGCTACGGGTGTACTTACTGAAGTCTGTACTGATCCTGCTTCTTATTTAAGCAATGCCTTAGCAATATAGCCCATACAATATAACAGTACGATCCGTAGCCGGTCATCAAATGCCTGTTTTTGTTAGCAAAAACCAGCTAAGAATGGAACAAGAAACTCACCACCATCCATGACCTTCCAGAAAGAGACCCCATGGTAAGCCAATAGCATGACGCCAATCTTTCCAAAGATTACAATATTTCGTATCCAAAAACCATATCAAAAACCCTAGCAAAAAGATCGAAAGCCCAGATCCAACCATTTGCCAGAGCTCCTTTAGAATCTTCTCATCTCTACGATTAGCAGCAATCTTCTCGGTCTCAGACAATCTGTTGTAGTACTGATTTTCTTCTTTGCTTCCGTATTTTTCTCTCCAAGACGGTCGGAGGTAACGCTCCATTAAATACATCGAGCGGAAAACGTTGAAGGCAGTAATAGCTGCAAATGCTTGTTCATGAAAGATCGGATCTTGACAATAATGGTAATAAAGCGTGATACCAACTGCGAATATGACAAGTGAAGTTCCTAAGCCAGTGTTGAATTTCCTAGACTTGATGAAAACTGAGTTATTGGCGAAAAACATTATAATTGCTGTGTAGAGCATGGAAAGCTCATCAACTAGTTGCCAGGGATCTATACGATGTGAGTAAGGTAGTTTGTTTTTGAAAAGAAGGAGCCCAGATTCGAGGGCAACGACATGGAAGCTATAAAAATCTGACCGTCTCTTATTTGAAGATGGCCAACCAGTGTGTTACTACAACAATGACGAACAGACAACTTGTCCGACGCCATCTTTTGATCTCTGTAACTAGTCACAATTTTCGATACTCCATACATCTCACGTCGAATTTAGAAGATTAAAATAGCTACTCACATTTAAGCGTGCTGTGAAAGGCAAAACTCCCACTGCCAACTAGTAAGTACCCGACAAAGCCGATCAAGAACACCTCGTCATGTCCATATTTTCTGCAATTTCGTATTCCGGAAATTCCCAAGTACAGGAAAAGTAGATTGGTCAAGGTGTTTACAATCTCAGCTGAATAATAAGTCACGACATAATCCTTCACGTAAGACGGTTAGCCCAGTATCAACAGCGTAAGCAACGCATGAAAAATAGATTTCCCACATCTTCACACCAGTTTATTGTTGACGTCACTGATCCCCAAAATCCCTCTTGAGCAGGAGGATAAGCAATGGAAGGCAGCCAGTTAAGTATCATTTTCTCGGGAAACGGTAGATTTTTCTTAGTCCTGGTGGCCTTTTCAGCAGCCAAGGCTAGAAGTAGGGTTGGAGCAAAGAGTAGTATGTGATGGACAATACCATAAAGTTATTTGAAGATATAGAATAATGAATTCGAAAATCAAAGAATAAATTCCAGACGAGAGGAAATTTATTAGAGAAACGAATGGACGGCCGGGCGGATTGTGCCGTATTCTGAGGCAGCGAGGGAGCGCGAAAAAGATGGTTGGGAGAAACGATGGGTGCCTTGGTACTTTGTACCTCTTTTACATTAAAACAAAGGCGCTTTCAAACTCCATGTCATACGTTGGCTGAGTAGTTGAGGTGACATTGGTCATATGCGGCCGGTACTTTCGGCATGTAGCTGTTTAGTGCTTTATCAGCATACGTATTGGGGTAAAAACAAATTCACTTAATCAGGACATTTCAAGTAAGGAAGATCCATCCTTTCTACTTTAGTATCGAATCATTTCTAGGCATCGAGGATAAACAGCAATGCGCTGTTTGGATACATCCCTACACCCTCACATCCTTAAGCTGAGCGGCATGTTAATACCATTGAGTTTGGTTGGTGCATTGGGTCAGAGGATTTGACTTCCGGAGGTGGCTCCTTCAATATGCCAGCCAATTGCATTGCGCTTATTCCCCACACCTGGATAGAGTTGAATTGTATAGGACTAATCGGGTCGGAAGGCTCGGTCAGAATGATAGATATTGCCAAATGCTTTGTGAATACTGAGATTTCGAAGCTTGTTTCCACCGAAGGGGCATGATTTTCTCAAGGGAAGATAAGAGTACTTTAAGACCCGTTACCCCGTTACACCATCGTCCAGGACGAGTACCAAATGGATTTACGAGCTGTGCTTTTTCGAGCCAAAGCAGGTTTTCAAATAAGCTTTACTGCGTAAATTCGTATCGGCGCTCCAGTTTGGATCTTCTACTTTAATAATATCGTAATCGAATCAATTTCACAACCATTTTTCCAGTCCAAAGTACACATATAAACCTTGTCTATACACTGTTCAAGCAACTGTTCAGAAAACTATTTGATGGGCTATCAGATCAATAGAAACACAAGAGATTAAAAACCTTCCAATATGGTCATAGTTAGATAATATAGATATCCTCTAATCTTATATAGAAATTGCTTCAGTCTTGAGCCTCTTAGAACGACCCAACGCGTTGATTGATAAAAGCCCGGGATACACGATCAGCGTCTTTATAGTCCTTGGTCGGTCGAGTCTGATAAAGCCGAAGACAAGGAAATTCCGAGTATCTTGAAGTCAGTTTTGGCGCCAGTTCAGCCATAAGTTACACGATCCTGCATACAGTCCTTACACATCTGTCGCAATCGGTAAAAATGTCCATTATCTTCACGTGAGACATGCGGTTACAATGACAAGTAATGATCTCATAATTACTACCCTAGCTTTTCATGATCTGTATCGCGCAACGGATATTTTGCAGGTGTATTGCTGTACACTGATTTGTTCTGCGGAAGTATTAGCAACCTCAACTTTCTTTGATAGTGGCACCAGATGATATACTACGTGATTAGTAAGCCACCTAAACGAAACGGTCTAATAGCCTGACACCCGCTCGATCAGAATATTGTAACCAAAACCTCTACATCAGCCAGTCGACTCTGAACCTTCTTTCTCGTTCATCACCTTGCGGGTTGTTTCGAAAAGATGTCTATCCCAAATGAGGCTCTTCAAAAGGTATATACCCACCCTGTTCTGGCTTCTAAGATCATCCAAAATTCTCTGTCTCCTCAGCTCTATAAACTCAAATGGTTGTGGTACTAACAATATGTCGTTCAGCTCGTACAGGAAATCGAGAGCCAGGCTGTAGCCGCTCAACAACAGATCAACATTGTCCGGTCTCAAATCTCAAGCAAGCAGCGTGAGATGCGCATGCTGCAACTCACGGCTGAAGAGGTGTCAACTCTCCCCAGCGACACAAAGGTTTACGAAGGCGTTGGCAAAATGTAAGATCATATTTCACATGCGTTTCTCTGGTCGGTTCCAACACCGCCTCCTACTCTACTCCACACGCTTTCTTCATTTCTGCCCAACTCATACTAGTCACGAGATGTCGGGTAATAGATATTAATCGCCGATATGCAGGTTTGTCTTCAGCCCCATGCCCGAAGTCAGCAAGAGATTGACCTCGGAGACTTCAGAGCTGAAGTCTGATGTCGATAACCTGGGGAAGCGACTGCTTTATCTAGAAACCACGCACAAGAACAGCCGTGAACACATCGATCAGATATTCAAAAGTGGAGGGCGTGCTTGAGATGGAGGATCGCCGCAGCACGCAGTCCCAATGTATAGCTCCAAAGTGTCTTTGAAGGATGGCAAGCGACTAAAATAGCAGAGCTATGTTACCTTGGTACGTAAAGCGGCTAAACATGGGGAGGATTTGCTGGCGCTGATCGCTGCAGTAATGATACTCTTATATGTTTCAGGGCATGAATTAAGGAGTACCGTGGTTGCTGGGCCGCAGTCATGGGTAGTTGATGTTGTTTGACTAAAAAGTCACAAGGTTGGTGGCAGTACAAGACAGGACATGCTAGAAGGATTGATAAGAGGCATGATACAAAAAGTGCCCACAATACCCAATAACTCTGCGCCTAAATTTAGAATCTTCAAATCTCTTTGACAACCAAGCGGGTGTTGGATTCGTTTTCTGACCAGTGAAAAAATAAAATAGTGCGCTCTGAGACGCTGTCATTGCATGGACTGTTGGGGGCCAGACAGCTACTGCTCTGTGTGTTTCCCTACTCGGCGGATCCCCTCTCCAACCATAAGCGCTGATTATATGGCGATACTTTTTACTCATGCTTGAAATGATTACAGCGGCATGATTCGTAATTCCGAGGTCGTGATGCAGTGTAGCTTCTTCCCTACACCCTTTTGCTCTTCAGTGACACGAACGAACCGTCGGGCTCATAGACAAGATTCGCTTGAGGGTTCATGGGAGTTCGGGCACGCCCACCACAATGTTTACTTCTTCTGCTGGTTCCGTGAATCTAGCGAGCGGCTTTTGCTCGTGCAGAGCCAAGGTGTGCTCCATGGGGGAACAAGAGCTAACAGCGGCATGGCTTTCGTCTCTGGAATTTGGACGGCCAATATACGAGCGACTTTTGGCAGAGGAGTTGCAGTAGTCGTTGTTTCATTTCCGACGGACTTCTGTACCTCCTCCACCTTTAGGGCTGGCTTTTACGCCCTATAGGTGAACTCATGGCTGGCTCCTCTGATCTCTCCACTCATTTTGGGCGCCTTGGGCCAGTATTCTGGCTGCGTGAATACAGTAGGTAAAGTTTTACACCGAAAACCAACAAGCGTTTAATCGCTGTTGGTAATTCGGGCATTGAAGGAGTCACGGGGGTTACTAAGACACACTGTTCGTGCTGCAGTAAATGGAACCTTTACAGCTCTGTGAGCACTGACCGGCTTTCGGTGCCCCTCCTTCCATCTCACCTTTAAATCGCCTACGCCCACTTGTTGCATCCTTCCCACAGCACTGCTCTGCTGACACCGACTTTAAGATTTCACTCCTCTTTGATCATTTGTTGCTGTGAGCGAGACATCACAAGTGCTTGCTTTTAACTCAGATCTGTTGACACAGCTTTCTGTCGTCAATCTATCTTCACTACACTACTAGACCCTCGATTTAACCCCCTCCCCCCCCCGCCAGCGCAACCGTGCTTATCGCGTGTGTGCCGTTTGCTTTTGAGCATAAAGAGCGGGCGAGCAAAGCAATACTGCATACCCGAAAGCCTTTCCCAGATCCTGAATCTGGGAATCCCCAAAACTATTGGATAGCCTTGTGTGAAGACTAGCCTCGTCCACCATGAGTTACCACGACTACAGTGACGAGGAAGAGTTCGGTATTCGAATCCACCAAACTCGCAAATCACCTAGCCCGGCGTACCCAGAGTATCGCCCACGTCCGGCCGGACAGCCTGTCTACTATTCGCACGGTAATAGCTATCTTGTTCCCTCTGGTGGACATAGAAGATCGAGCTCGAACCACAGCTCTCACAGCATTCGCCATGAAGCCCCACCACCCCCACCAGTACAGCCGTTGGTCATCAACAACCGGATCTACAATAACGAGTTCGAGGACGATGTTTTAATAGATGAACGCGACACCAGGCGTTATTTGGTCCCCCACCAAAGCGTTTCCCGGTCGCGATCTCACTCGCGGCCGACATCTTTCTCAGCTCACGACTGGGAGCTTGAGAAGACTCGCAGGGAGCTAGAACATTATAAATTGAAGGAGGAGCAGCACAAGCAGAAGCTAGAAAATGAGAGAGAAATGGAGCGCCACAAGAAGGAGATGGAGTTGAAAAAATGGCAGGAGGAGAAGAAAAAGAAGGAGCAAGAGGCTAGAGAGGAGGCTGCGCGCAAAGAAGCAATTGAGAAGTTCAAAGCCGAAGAGATCAAGAGACTAGATAAGGAGAAGAAGGAAAAGGAAGAACGGGAGAAGGAGTACAAGCATCGTATGGAAGACGACCTACGCAAGTCAGGGTTGGACGAACAGCAGATTGCTGTTATTATGAAGAAGGAGGGAGCTAAGAAACAGGCCCTAGAACCTGCTCGCCCAACATATACTAGAATGTCCCGCAGACACTTGTCTATCGAGACTTTGAATGTACACAGAATCGAGTACGAGCTCGATGTGGTAAGGACCCTCGATACCAAACACTTGCAAGCAAAAAGAACTAACAGAAAGCAGGACCCTGATTATATCCTTATTAAACGCTGGGTCCCAGAATATGAGCAGGATTTTCTGTGGAAGCACACCCGTGAGATCAGAGATTCGAGACATCATCACCACCACCCTCAAACCGTGGTGTACGCAATTGAAGCCAAAAAGAAGAAGCATGAAGAGCCTGAACTCGAATGGGTGCGCAAGAAGGAGAAGAGACGCCCATCTCCATCTCCATTGTTGACTTTTTTGGCTGGGGGAAAGGGCCGCTGAGGAAGACTGAAATCAAATAATTGAAACGACGTACATGACGAGAATGAAATGAAACTTGAGGAATGAAGGAGCGCTGGAATTTGAGGTCATTTGCATCTTACTTGGTTTGAAGGGGATCTTTGTACCCTTTTGGTTATAGGTTTACGACATTTGAAATACCCACTCAATTTAAGAACATTCCTTGAATACTGAAGGCGCGAAAGTTGAGGTTGAACAAATGCGAAGAACTTGAAATGGAGCATTGGAGGTCGCAAGCTGATAGTGATACATTATGATATAGTACAACTTTGACGTTCTTGGTGAGTAGTGTGAAAAAGCCCAACGCCGTCTATGCTAGGAAGAGAGTAACCAGCGCTCATTTCAAGAATTATCCCCATCCATAACTATCATAACAGTAAGTGGAGTTCATACAGAACAAGTAGTACTAGGCGGACTGTCTACCATTCTTCTTACAAAGCAACTTGCTTCTCAGGAGCTTCCCAGGCCAACTCTGCCCTTCTAATCAACTCTTCATAAAGCGTCCAAGCCAAGGCTGAACTTATAGCCTTTCGGCCCATCCTGAGGCCTAGGCCATCAAACAAGGACTTGAAGCCATCTTCTGTCACCATCTTTTTGCCTGCATGCACCATATTCAGATATCTCTTAGGCTGCAACTGAATTCTAGTTTTGATCGCATCGAAGGGATTTGTAATAGCAGTAGCGATTCCAGCTGCCATGACACCGGAACCGAAATTTATGGACGTAGATGTAGACCATTTCATTCCAACCGGCAACTCGCCCGCGACTGGGACTTTCTGAGAAATCGTACTGAGCTTCTTCTTCAGTTGCTCGTAGAACAGAACATAGAGTCCTGCATAGGGAGCATCTCTGATAGCTGTAGCGCCAAATCCAGAGAAGAATCCCCGTAGTCCTTCGGTTCTCAGGATATCCTTTCCAGCACCCACGATAGATTTGTATGCATAGAGGTTAGATTCGTAGCGTACTTTGATAATGGTCATAGGCATCAGAATAAATCCGGCTGAAGCTCTAGCGATAGCACCCGTCGTAAGGTTCGCAAGGTTAGATAACTTGGGCAGAGCCGAAGAATATGTCGGCACACCACCGTTCTCTAACACCCCAATTGAGCGTAACAGATTCGAGCGCGCGACATTCTGTCGCAGGGCATTCAAACTTGTAAAGTATATCGCGGACCCGAAGCCGGTACGGAGCGCTGAGGGTAAGGTGCCGCGCCAGAACGATTGAATGGAGTTTGGAGATCGAGAAATCTCCCGGATGGTTGCGAGGAGGGAGCTGGATCCGGACTGTTGGACGCGGGTTTTCAAAAGATCAGCCGGTTGGAGGAGGACTGCGGAAAGGATGCCAGACCCCAGACCAGCTAAGAAGTGGAATGCTTCGGGGGTATGATCAGTATGAGCTTCTCAATTGAGCTGAAAGGATGGACTTTACAAGTTGACGATTTGTTGGGCGGAGCCCCATTTGACATTTCGGTGATGCTACGACGACATATTTAGGTTTGATGTGTTTTGGTCTAGCTTGGCTTTCTGCCTCTGCTTTTGTGAACAGCGTTGGTTGAGTTGTAACTTTATTCGGAAGTTCAAAAATTGACAAGTTCTGCGCGTCATCGCGAAGCGACTTCCTCGGTTCTAAACGAGTCACCCATTACTCATCCACCCCCTTTGACGATACATAATAGTTCAAAATAGCACAGACTAGCTTACTATACTGGAACTGATCATAGAATTCTTAGTAAAAGTGTGCAATTTCAATAATTCTATGTATGAGATGATTTCTTTCTATATGGGTGGTCTCTCCCCCATTTTCGGCCCCAACCAGCTATTCCTTTAATAGTTTTAGAGCTGTTAGAGCTGTTCAAGATTGACAACTATCAGACGTTGGAGCTGAGTTTATCTCGTTGTTAGAATACTGAAAGCCTTTGATCTTTAGTCAATAATACCAGCCATGGCTATCGCAGTAAGACATTCCTCTATATTAGATCTCGTTGTTTATTAATTGCTCCATTAGGCAATTGGACAACTTTGTTCTACAGCATCAATGAGCCACAACCTAGCTCTATGTCAGATCCTCATTAAGAAAGCAGTGGATGCCGGTGCGAAGGTATTTCCTTCTTTATGGAAACCCACATGCTTGTCTCATACTTGTATAGGCCTTGTTTCTTCCAGAAGCAACTGATTACATCGCCTCTACGGCTCAAGAATCCGTGTCCCTGGCTCAGCCAATGGAAACAAGTCCGTTTGTACTTGGTTTAAGAAAGGCAGCTAAAGAATCATCGCTTGCCATTAATGTTGGCATTCACGTGCCTTCTGGGAATGGAAAGCTTAGAAACCGGAGTTGCTGGATCAATGAGAATGGTGACATTGAATCATTCTACGATAAGCTACATTTGTTCGACTATGGAGCTCTCAGAGAGAGTAATAGCGTAGAAGGTGGCATGAAGATTCTTAAACCAACAGATACTATTATTGGACGCGTTGGCTTGACTATCTGTTTCGATGTGCGTTCTTAACATAGCTACCTCCTCATTATACGCTTGTTGACATGAAGTAGCTTCGATTTCCTGAAATTGGAATTGCCCTCAAGCGTCAAAATGCTCAAATTATCACGTACCCCTCCGCCTTCACGGTTCCTACGGGCCAAGCTCATTGGGAGATATTGCTGAGATCTAGAGCAATCGAAACTCAGACCTATGTTATTGCTGCCGCTCAGGTAGGACCCCATAATGAGAAACGAACATCTTATGGACATTCCATGGTCGTTGATCCTTGGGGAAAGGTTCTCCTTGATCTACAAAGCAGAAGCTCAGAGCCAGAACTTGGAATTGTGAACATAGATCTAGAATACCAGGAGAAGGTGAAAAATCAGATGCCATTGCTTAGGAGAACGTGAGTCATTTGCTCTAGATTTTGACCAGTTACTGATATGCCGACTAGTGATGTGTACCCAGAAGTTTGAACATTGGATAGAATGTTCATATATACATATTAGACTTCGCTATTCCAAGATTCATCAAATTATAATACACATGCTACAAATATACTGAGCTTTACGAAGTGCCCCTTTTGGCTTCTTAAAGCTATCTTGACCTGATATCTGCGAAAACGTGTCACGGCAGTAAGTAAGTGATTGAAGCCTCATACTAATCATTAGTCAAATTCAAGTTCCACAGGTAGCTCAAGCTTTTATGATCATTCCCGGTCATATCGCCCGTTTACTCAAGGAGGTCGATTTGTGTGTCAAGGACGTGTGTTAGAGACTTATTTGTGAATAATCACTGCGGCGCAATAGAATAGGATGTTGTACTGCCCACCTGTGCCGTTCAAGTCAGAACAGATAGCCCATGAATCTCTGCAGCACCTTACTTCTATTACCCTAGCAGCATATTGTTAAAGTATTCTTGCTCTTAATCCTAAAAAGAGGCTGGAAGATAGATCGTTTCGACAGATTCATTACTGAAACAAAAAATATACCCCACAAAGCAGCCAAACGTCCTTGGAGGGTCCCCGCGATCACCGTCTAGACCATCACCAACCTCGGGACATAGACTTTCCTAACCAACAACTCTTAGCATTAAAATAAAACACTACTCCATAAATCTCACGACGCTCCTCACAGCCGCAGCGACTGCCTGATTTCACCTATTCCCCATACAATGTCGTCAGAATCACCAAAAGGTAGACATCAGCTCTTATGCTCATAGTCTTACAAAACCAGCTAACACAACACCAGCGCTCTCTTCTACTCTCAAGCAACTGTCAATAGATTCATCCCATTCCCAGCCCACTAAAACTGCAAACACCCTCCCCGAATCTTGGGAAGATTCCGCCTCTGATAACGACGAGCCCGAAACCCCTCTCCACCAACAATCCAGCTACCCATCTGCCCCACCACCAACACCCATCTCACCTTCGTATCACGAGAACTCCTTCAACTACCGCGGCGAGCCCATTTCTACATCTGAAGGTCGAGCGGAAAGAGGAACAAGACCAGACAAAACAGATGCAGTTGCCAAGCGGTTGATTGCGGGGGCATTAGGAGTCAAGGCGCCAAAGAGAACGGAGGAGCAGCGGAAGTATGATCGGGCATTGAAGGAGAAAGAGATGAAGAGGAGAAATGAGGAGAAGGAGGCGCTTGTCAAAGCAAAAGAGGAGGCAGAGAAAGCTAAGAATGCGGTTTGGGAGGACTGAGTAGAGGTTGTGAGTTTGGGATGGGATGATATGATTGGGTAGGATGCTAACGGTTTTAGCATTGGGAGAACTTGGGGCTCGGGGCATATTATGAGGCGTTATGGTTGTGTTTGGATATGATTTAACTCGGCTCTTGTGACCTGGTGGGAAAGATACATAGCATATTGTGTTGTATGAGACAATTCAGAGCTGAAAAGCTAGGTGTACTTCTGGTCGAAGTTTCCCAGACTGTGCGATACTCTATACATGACTTAGCGCAGCATGTAGTCAGATACTGTGACTGAAGTAGGCTTTCTTAGTTTTAAAGAGTTGATGAATGTTAGATATGACAATTGAGAAAGATTTCCGGACACTTTCTAGCCTCACTTTGTGTATTATGGGAACGATTTTCGTAGGTGGCGAAAATGGAATCACGACTCACTTGGACGTTTATCGCGGAATTGATTCAAGTCCATACGAGAAGTTCGTCTAAGCCCCACGATCTCTCCCAAGCATAAAATATGCCATGAAAATGACGCCATTCACGCCATATTGAGAATAACAACCCTCCTAAAGCAGACCATATGTAGAAACCCGAATGCAAAGTACTGTCTCGCTCCTTCAACCTTTCAACCTTTCCATGAACTAGACCCGTTCCGTAAATGCTGCTTTTCATCCAATCTAGTATGCGCCTCCGATTTGTTCTTGGTGAACTTCAAGCGTGTCACCGTCGGCCATATCGAGCTGGAGGAGTATGTTAACTTCCGGTCAAAATGGGAAAAGAGCCTTGGAAATGCGTAATGTGGTAGATGAACTTACGGAGTCAGGGCTATCGGTTGCTTGGACACGGCTGCCGTCAAACAGGAACCGGACGGAGTTGGGAGCCTTCCCTTGCCTCTCACAGAAAGCATCCATGAGTTTCTTGAGAGCAGTGGTACGCTTGATCTTGAAGAAGACCTCGTTGTTGTTATCGGTAACCTTAATGTTCAAGTGCTCGGATTGTGCGTTTCCCTCAGGCTTCTCCTGCGCTCCAGGGCTACCATTTTCTGATCCGGACATGTTTGTTGGTGGAATGTGAGATTGTCAACGAGGCTGTTGGAGATTTGTTAGGTATCACGGTGGAAGGACGAAGGGACTGATTGTACTCACAATGTGCAGGTCTTTGCAGGTATACGCGTTGCTGTATGCTGTACGAGACTGACTATTCTTGTATGGGTAACAGATGAGAAAGGTTGTGAGGTTGCAACTTTGGGGTAATGGAAGTAGAAGTTATGTGGTGGGGTTACTTGTTTGTTAAAATGGCGGGGATTGGTTGGTTGCCTGGCTGGCGACTAGCAAAGAGCCTGAGGCTTGACAGTACTTTTAAAGACGAGCCATTATATTCATATAATTTTCAATTTTCTAAAGAATATTCTATATTGTTATTGGAGAGAAGAAAGAAACCTGTGCCCATTGTGTGATCTTAGTATGGTATGCTTTTAGAAGGTTTACAATTCTTTGATATTGAGATTGAAGCTAAAGCGCCTAGGCAATTGAATCCAAAGAAGACATTGAAACAGATCGTCCATGTCATTCAAGAGCAGTATGGCACCCTCCCAAGTCAGCCCTACTCTAAGCAAGCAAATTAATACCTTTCTAGTGTGCTATCCAGGGTAAATTAAGCATTGAATCCTAAACAGCATAAGACAATTGCTACTGGATTATTCAAAGCATGAACTATCGCTAATAAATTCTCTGCAGATTGTCTGTCAAAAAACTCATTTGATGAAGCCAAATGTAAAGCTCAAGTTGATGCGTTGTACAACTGTTGTAACCGATTCTATGAGAAGTATGGAGATGAAGCGAACACTCCAAGTTGCCCAAAAGCAAGTTTACTGAGGCTGAAGATAAGGCAAAGAGCAGATGATACACGCTCCAAATGAGGATGGGAAAGATATAATAAATCTAATTACCATGGAATTCGATTTTTGCGTTTTAAGAAGTCTTTTCAGGGCGTATTTCTAATTCAACAAGCCTCATTTCTTCGGGTATTACCTCTGATTGCGTACTCAAACGTTCCATCTACGTGTCCAGGCGCATATTTCTGCATATTAGATCAATCCTCTCCAATTGCCAAAAGACTAAAAATTAGGTGTTACTCTTAAGCCTAGGCGCAACTTGGATCTATCAAGCCCCCGCAGTCAGACTAACTGTAGAAGACTGATAGATCTAATCTCACAACTAATAAATGGAAGTAGCATTTAGAAAGTTGTTGGTTTAAAGATATTCCAGGTACTGTATTTAAGCTAGGTCGAGTTTTGAAACTCATCTCTTTAGGAGTTTCATAAGTTTGACGTAATTGGTGGGGTCAAAAGTGAAATGATAAGAAAAGTGAAAGCTTGCCAAACATAGATCATCTTATCAAAATTTCTGGGGAAAAAGTCTAAAATGCCTTGTTTCTATGCTTGCCATCTGCAAATCGTGTTCATTGCTTGTTTCCTATGTAGTACATGAAGTGACGACTTGATCCCTAATTCTGTCGCCATTTTAATGGTAGTACACTCGGAACTTTCAAAAGATCATTCGAATGAATTGCTTTAGCTAAAAAAGGAGAAGATCGTATTTTTCGTCATTACAGCCTGAATTCGTAACCATATCGCAACCAGCCCAGTTGTGATTTTTAAGAATCAACCCATGATACAAACGTAGAAAATTCCACGTAACGTAGCGAACGTGTATATTGCGATTTTGAATAGCAATCTAGCAAAATTAGTTGAAGCAATCAGCGTGTGGTGGCTGGGAATGTTTACCAGTAGCGACTACGTCGGTCATAGTCAGAATAGCCAGCATCTCTTGGAGGATAGTCTCTTGGTGGAGGTCTATCGTAAGGAGGTCTACCATGGCCATTAACATAAGGATCAGCAGGTGGGTAATCTCGTCGGTACCCGTCCTCAAATCCTCCTCCACGACGTGGTGGAGGGTAGTCATCAACGGGACCCCGAGCTCTGGGTGGAGAACGGTATCGGCCACGATCATCATCGTAATAACGACGAGGAGGGCTCCTATCACGATAGTCATCGCGTCGGGGACTGTAGCCTCCTCGTGGTGGGCCACGTCCACCACCGCGGTAATCATCCTGGTAACGACGACCCGGGCCTGGTGAGCGAGATCGGGTTCGATCGCCACGAGGAACATCAGGTTGAGTCTGTACAGGTCAGCTCAAGGTATTTGATTTTATGCGAGTATACATACATCAGCAGTGCATCGAACGCTAGCACCTTTAAATTCCCGTCCATCGAGCTTTTCGACTGCGGTCTTCAGATCTGCCGCAGTCTCAAACTCAACAAAGCTTCTGGACTAGTTAGCAAGGAGTGTTGTTGAACGAAGGTGGAAATACGAACCCTTTACCGTCGCGATCACGACCGGTTTCGGAATAAACAACGTCGAGGCTTGACTGACGTGCGAAGTCTTTAAGGTCCTATATCCAGAATCCATGTAAGTTGTTGTCCAGGTGTATAGGTGCTCAAGTGCCAAGGTAAGTTGCCGGTGAACGAAACCAGGAAAACAACTCCGGAGATTAAGTTACAAGGTCCATAAGATCCTCCTGTGCAGTGAGACCGCCAATCCAGACATAACGAGGGCAATAAGGAAGGAAGCAGAAATAAGTCGCAACAGGACAGAAAAGGCCGGAACGGTATCAGAAATCCAGCATGTCCTAGGCTGCTCAGGCAAATGCACTAGCACACCGCACTGGTACATCAACCAGAGCAGGGCTTGATGCGGCCAGGACTCTAACGGGATCTTCGCCTAGCGCAGGCGCTCCGTTATGTTGTTTAGTGTCCAAATAGCAAGTTTTGAGATCCAAAAGTCCGGATGAAGGAATGGGGGTTACAGACCTGCCAGCTGGTCTCTCCGGGAAGGCCAGAGATTTGCATGCGATGAGGGGTACGTCTAGGACGAGGGGCAGCACGTTCTTGCTGAGCAAATGTATCGCGAGGACGAGTACCACGAGCGAATTGGACTGTGAGACGTTCACCCATGAAGTCGGAACCGTGGAAGGCTGCTATCGTGTTAATGCTGTTTTGCTTAACATTATGGTACTTGCTTACCAGGAACCACATCGCGTGCATCCATGGCATCCTTGTACTCAATGAATCCAAAGCCATTCATGAGCTTGATCTCGGTGATCTCCCCTGTGCCATGGGTGTTGAAATGGGCTTCGACATCGGACTTGGATGCTAGGTAACTGTTAGTTCATGATAACCATCCGCGCGCAATAACGCGATGTGCGGTCGCGTTCGCTCGCTCTATTATATTGTTGGTCGCAAAACTGGAGGCTCACCATTGCGAGGAAGATTGCCCAGATATAGGCGTGTAGCCGATACCTCCGTCATGTTGGCTGGTGGTGGGCTATCAACACTAAGTAAGTGTAAGTCGGGTAGGTTTTTGAGAAAGTTTCGGCGCGTAGTTCAGAGCACAAGGGTCGTGTACATCCAAATGCGCGCTACGCTTTCTCTGACTATCAGGTGAAAGGGAGAAATACCTGATGAGGTTGTGTGTTTAAATTATCTGCGACGTGCTTTGAAGTGGAGAGGAGAAGGTTTCCTCCCAGCCAGCCTTAACATCGATCGGAGGCTTGGCACCGGAATATAAAGGTGGGGCTCGTATAACCACAGGTAAATTTCATAGGTTGGCAGACATAGTAGTACAACTTACGTACTGTATTCACCATTTGTATCTTTACTGTAATCTACAGGCACTTTATGATCGTTTCTCATTACCTAAAACCGACTGAAGTAAGTTGTTACAATAAAGTGCAACGCCTTTTAACGCCTCATTGGTATCCCTAAACCGATCGCCGCGCTTCCTATAAACTCCAACCAGCCGCATGACTAAAGACAGAGCAGCACATTATATGGACCAGGTCCATCATTTCACATCTACGTCTTGAGTGTAGTTTCCTCCCTCATCTTCACCTCCCAACTCATGCTCAACCTCATCCACTACAAAACTTTCGTAATCCTCCAGATTCTTCTGAATGTGGACCTTAAATTTGATAGTGTCGTTGAGCATCTTCTCAATCTCAGTGTGTAGCTCTTCTCGCAGAGCATTAGCGCGTAGTGTAAGCTGCTCATACCTAGAAAGATCAGTTTGGTATTCTCAAGAGCAATAAAGGATTTCGCATACTCAATATTGGTGTTCATTTCACGTTGCTCCATCAATTGGATAGACTCAGTCAGACCAGCCCTCATCTTGGCGAGTTCCTTTTCCATCTTTTCGATTTGTGTATCAGAGGCCAGTTTCTGGGTTGTGGTCACCTATGACATGTTAGGTTTGAATTCTGGTGACATTGTTTCTGACCTACCTCTTTCGTTTTCTCGTATTCCTCTTCTGCTGCTCTGACACGATGCTCGAGAGCTTCAACTTCACCTCTCTTATCCTCAATAGCCTCTTTGATACCATCTAACAGATCATGGTGCTTCATCATCTCGTCCATAGCAACGGTCCGACGCTCAGATATTTCTTTCCGAAGACCGAGGAAACTGGTTTTGACCTGGCCACGTAGATCAAGATTGAGAATGTGTGCGGGCTGATATCCTGTGACCGGATCGGCTAGAAGTCTGTCGCTCTCCGAATTATTGCCGGAACTTGATGCTCCCATCTGTGAAGAGGAAAAATTGGGTCCTTCGTTCACAACAACCTGAAGTTCGTAGTTCTTGCCTTTTGCGTTTGTTGCAGTTGCAGGTATAAGGCCAATTTGATATCCAAGGCTGTTGTACTTGTCGACAAGTCGCTCTAATTCATCAAGCTTTTTGCTTGCCTCAAACTCTTTTTCGGAAACCTTCTTCTTCGCTTCTTCAAGCCTTGCAGATGTCGACTCGACCCCCTTCTGCAGGCGTTCTCTTTCGGAGTTCATTCGATCAATATCCGCCATACTAATACCCTGATCATCAACTTCTTTCTGGAGACTCGCTCGTTCGTTTTCGGCTTCTTTCAGCTCGAGCAAGACCTTGTCCAGCTCTTCTTGCAGAAACTGGACGCGGGATTCATATTTCTGGGATTTTTGGTGCATGACATTGTCAAACTCCTCAAATTTGATCTTGTCCTCCTCCATAACTTTAAAATCACGATCTAGCTTGGCAACATCAGAGCCAGATCGTTCAAGTATTTCGATCTCCTTCTGTAGTCGTTCATGTTCTGCGTCAAGAATGTGCATCTCATCCAAGTATTTGGAATTTGATCGATCAAATTCCTCTGCCATAGCTTCTACATGTGGCGCAAGAATTCGTTCTTGATCTTCATCTCCGGCATCCTCATCCATAGATAACCACGTCTGATATGCGCCGCTGAGAAATCTAAATACAACTCTGTCAGAGCTGACATCAACACCATTCTCGGCGCAGGCATCGTCGTATCGATTAGCACTATATCCGTCCAGCATTTGGGCAAGCTGCATCATCCAATGTAGAAGGCCAAGGAAGAGATGCCACGAGTTCGCGGAACCGACTGCTGCAAGTGAACTTTTCGTAATAGTCTTGTGATATGGATACCGTAGCTGTATCATGATGGGGGGGACCTCTTGATCTATATTTTTCTGGAAGCGGTAACTGGGGTCAATCCTACGGTATAGCCATTGAAACATGTAGGTGAAATCCTTCGTAGTCGGAGATTTGATCATATTCTGGCCCAGTGTGTGCTTCATATCCATTTCGAAATTATTAGCAGCCATGTAATCCAAGAGCTCTTGTCCAATGTTCTTCTGGTATGAACGATCTCGTAGAGGACGCGGATCAGTCGGCGCGCCTGCTGGGTGAGGCGCTGTTTGGAAGAAGCTTTGATGTGATGTTGGCCCATTTGTAGTGGCTCGCGACCGATATACGCTACTCCTTCTCTCTGAACTCTCCTGGGATGACCTTCCCATGGCGGTATTTCCTGGCGCATAGCTTTTACGGTCACCATTGTTTTGAAATGAGGAGCGTTTGACCGACGACATTCCCATATCAACCAAGTTTGAGCCAGAAGAGGAGCGCTGCTGGAAAAGAGGTTGACTTGGTCGTGGAGGAGCGAGTGACGCCCGAGACCCAGAAATAGAGCGCACATGGCTTGTTGTAAAGGGCGCATTATTTGATCCCGACATGGAGTTTGAGCGCTTCATTGCAGATGCTGGTTGGGGAATATTTGAGTTGTAGCTGATACCACCGAGTGTCTATAGACTGTTAGCAAGTACTTAGAGAGGGTTTGCAAATGGCATACTTCTCGAGGCCGGCGGACGGAAAAAAGATGGGTATCTTGCGACATGGTATATCTAATTAACTATCGTATGAATGGCGACGAAATGTCTATTTTATCCTCGCCACGCTGTTGTTTGATTGATACAAGTGGTCCAAACTTTTGAGGTTGACAATCCAAAAGCGATGCAAAGTAAACAAACTGATCGCGTAAGTAAACAAGGCTAAGCGTGGCGTATATGATTTAGGGTTAGACCACTATTAGTGGTGGGACCGGATAACAACTATGTTCGGCCAATGGAAAGCGAGGAAGTAAGTCAAGGAAGATCTGGTCACGTGGGGAGACAAATGCAGTATTTAATTGACAAGGTGCACGTGTTGTTCGAGCGTATCCCTTCAGCCTCGGCTCGCCTTCCCCATTCCCAGCCACAGAGGCTCCGAGGCTGTTCAGGTATCAAAGACTCCAGCACCAAGACTGAACAGCTTGTCAACATACTTGATCATGGCGATTCGCGAGGAGATTGTCGCATCGGCAGTAAGTTCTCGCAATCATAGCACACATGAGCATATACTAACACTTTGCAGGTTACCTGTGAGGCCATTTACTTTTCCGCCAGTGGTTGAGTAAGCTAATATTATATGTAGTTCTTCAAGACCCAAGTGTCACCGGGTCACCTTTAGAGAATCGCATAGCATTCCTACAATCGAAGAACCTGACACAGGAAGAGGTTGATGTGGCATTGGCGCGAGCTGGAGGAGAATCTCCACCGAACTATTCCAATTACGCATCTCAGCAAGTAGCAAGACAACCGCAACCTACATATGGGGGCTATCAACAGTATCCATGGCAGCAAGCTCCTCCGCCACCAGAAGTTCCTAAGCGTGATTGGAGAGATTGGTTCATCATGGCTACAGTAATGGGAGGGGTTAGCTACGGGCTTTACTTTGTGGCGAAGGTACGGACAGTCTTCTTTTCTA
>Ga0247804_10000444_pt1 | contig 19104 bp, 20 predicted proteins | sample UWRJL029104C1_FD_181142 | JGI IMG/M metagenome (GOLD analysis project Ga0247804, IMG submission 181142) | Plant litter microbial communities from Arlington Agricultural Research Station in Wisconsin, United States - UWRJ-L029-104C-1 | ecosystem: Environmental > Terrestrial > Plant litter >...
AACATCCCTATCTCGTTCGATCTCACACCACAAAGCTGTTCACATCTCTCATTGAGCCTCACGGAATGCGAATGTCTAGCTCAGGATATTGCAGACCAAATACTGGAAACTTATATTCCAATATCATCAAAGGACACCACCATCTCTAGAACAATATCTACAGACGTGAATGGCCTCGAATATCGCGCTACCTTAGATCTGAGCATTAGTTCCGAAAATGGTGGTGTCAATAAAATTGAGCTCCAAAACGTACTGGGGTTATTGCTATCTACCAGTAAACAACTATCACATACTTCTTCTACTACTTTCTCAGCAATCACTACAAGTGGCGAAATCAACAACATCTCTTTCAACGCTACCTGGAGCTTCAATCAACTGGTTGGCGGCATATCGCCTGTTTGCTCTTAAACCTTCCTCTCGTACAAGTACTCTGCTGGGTTGGCGTTATATACCCTTCGATCTATATCGTGGTGCACACGGACAAAGGTCCTCATTATTATGGGTTTTTTTCATTTCTTTTTGTTCTCTGGCGTTTTAGGTTTCGATTTGGCAAATGGGCTAGAAATTTTATGGTTGTGTATATGGGAGAGGCGAGGAGATACCAAAAGGGGTGTATACCCGCGATGTTTATACTTAGAGATACCAGGATGAGAACGGAAAAGAAGTGAAGATTATTTTCACATGAACCTTCCGTCCATATTAATCCCGAGCGTGGCTTTATCACGCATTCATTTTGAACATGTGTGATTTGATTCTCCTTCCCTACGCCGTCTGAAGTACTTGAGGGTGCCTCCATAACCAGAGAATGTAGCACTCACTTAATATCCATCCAGATTAAGAAGCATATAACGAGAGCATAAACCATATAACCTCACTCAGCATGATGCTCTGCTCTCGGAGCTACCTCTAATAAGCAAGAGAAGACCGCCTAATTACGAGCCATCTGAACCTCTCCCCACCTTCATAAGTAAATCATTGCGCGCTGTTCTTCTATTTTGTTACGATGGGAACAGATCACGTGGAGCTCCGGGCTTTAAGCAGCCAAGCTTTATTAACATCAACACGATTAGAAGTGTTTCTCAACCACAAGAGCATAGTCAAGAATGTATACCTGGGAACGAGGAAGGTCACATTTCGAGGATAGACTGGAACTCTACGTGGGGAATTCACATCTCTAGCTTGAAGGAAGAGCATAAGACGTACAGCCATCAGCGTATTTCAGATCAATAGGGTAGGTAGCACTTCTTTTATATATCAATTAAACCTTGTGGGGCAAAATTCAATATTTGCTATCGTCTTTGAGATGGTATGGTCGGTACTGTCGTTTCTAGTACAATCTGCTGCAGCTCGAACGAGTGAGGAGAGTGATTTTGGGTGTGCGAACATTTTTGGGCTATACCCTGAAGAAACCCGACTAGTACCACCTAAGCGGACAGGGAAAGGATGTAAAGAATAGAAGAGAGCTATCTCCTAGGAAATGTGAAATGAATAATTGGCTCAAATGACCATAAACCCATAAACCAGAGACCAGATTTCCTATGGCGAAACGCAAGTCACGTCAACTCAGATATCCTTCTTCAATTGAGCTACACCAGTGGAAGCAGGTCGAACACCGACATTAATGTTGTTTCGGAAGAACAAAACATCTCGTCCATCGCCAAAACTACCCTCGCTTGGCTCGACCCAGTTGCAGGACATCCAATTCTTCCAGTAGTTGCGCAAGAAGTTCCACATTCCCTTTCCAGTCGTGTCATGCTTGTAATGGATTCCCATGACTTTTTTGATGGCATTAGAGGCTTTGACAGCATGGTAGTGTGGTACGACAGAGGTGTGGTGGTGGAGCACATGCGTAGAGACGATGTGGTGAAAGAGATACTCTTCAACGAAGCCAACGTCTCGGTCGATGGTGCTAGCAGCTCCGCGGATGAAAGTCCACATCTTTGGATTGTAGTGAGGCAAGCTACCGTCGGTGTGATGAAGATATGTGATTGTTACTGTGTTTAGTCAGTACCGAATTAGATTAAGAACATTTAGACATTACTCACAAACCCAATGGTTAACCCAGAAATATGGTACACCATACCAAACGAGCAAGTTCATCCATCCACACTTCATGCCGACGAAGATGAGGATGCCAAGTACTGTAAGCAAGGCGATGTCTGTGATTACAATAAACTTTGCATCGCGAGTAGCGAATATTGGGCTGAAAGGGTTGTAATGACTATCGGAAAGCTGGTAGTTTCGGACCAGTGTACCATCCTCATTTCTCATAGGAGCATTGTCGCCAAGTTTCTGTGCCTTTCTTTCAAACCAGAAGTCGCCAAATGTAACCTGATATTCATACTAGTTAGCATCTATCTTTCTTGTAGCCAGCTGATCCTGCCCAATGGATAGAGGCACATATATGAGAATCATGTATCCTTCTTTCAAGCACTTTAGATCATTTTAAATGCCAAACGCACCATAGTGGACATGTAAATATGCCAGTCCAGGAATTGATGAACTATCAAGATCAAAATATTGTAAATTGGCGTATCTTCTGAGTACTCTGCGATTTCATCGACTGTCTTTCGCCACCGGGTAGCATATGCAAGACGTGTAGGCGGAACGTAGGAGGTGTCAGTGAACATGTTTCCCACAGCCTTGTGGTGATTACGATGTGTAACTTTCCACTAGCATACAAGTTTCAGTGAGTTTCTTGGTTGCATTTGAGACAGCAGCTCGACGTTTTGAAAAAAATCTCAGGAGCAAATTGTCCACATTTTGGCAGCAAGGGAGAGCTTTCTTCATTATTTTTACTTACAGAGAAGTAAGGGACCAACAGAGAGGAATGCAAAATAAGTCCCATCGAGTCGTTAAAGACCTTGGAAGACGAGAAAGCCATGTGACCACATTCATGTGCGAGGATCCAGATTCCTGTCATATAGAAGCCTTGAAGAACAGTGTAGAGTGACCAGAGAGCAAAGCGGATCTGAAAAAAATAGAATCAGTAATCTTTTCTAATTTGCAAAGCATAAGAACCGGAGCCAGTATTTTACAAACTGCCCCTTCAGTTTTGAGACTGCTAGAAGGTAGAATATTCACCAAGATGAAAGGGACAATGTCAGGAGTAACATAAGTTTGGAATATATAGAATGTCAAAGCAATGAGAGCTACATCTTGAAAGACATAGCTAAGAGACTTGAGCACATCACGCTTGTAGCACTCAGCTGGGATCGCGTCGTATATTTGCTTGATGGTGTAGTCAGGGAGCTTGTACTCTTTGCCGTGGATATCGACCAAAAGACCAAGCAGATCCTCTTGAGAGTTTTCCTTGCCTCCCATTTCCATTGCTTCTTGCGAGATAATGCTGGAGGCAGAGGGTGATTGTATTGCCGGTCAGTATCTGCAACACTCAATTTTAGACTCTTCTTTATAAATCTGATCAAGGAGAGCTAGAAATCATAAGCAGCATAGAAAAAGTCGTGTTTTGTATTTGACTGTCAGAGATGTATTGAGTTTTCTGTGTGGGCTTAGAAAAGTTTGATACCGAGTGGACACTAATACTCACTTCCGTGCTAGCCGCCAGTTTATCAGCTGGTGGGGACGCTAGCAAGCCATTTCACTTAGAAGTTTAATGAGTCATGATGCGGAGGTGCTCCTCAGTTTTTCGCAAGCCACAAACTTTTGAACAAAGCACTAAATGTATCTGCACAGGCCGAATTGATACCACAGCTGTTGGAGCAAACTCGCTCAGTGGCTTAAATAATATACATCATTAACCCCTAACAAATCGGTTTCATCTCCACTCCTTTCAGGTATAGACTATGAGGATGGACAAGTATAAATGTGACACAAATGGATCAAAAAGCTTTGCTTCAGCTCCAGAAAACTGTCACTTACTTTGTCTGAATAAGGCAAATCACGTGTACATGTTGATTCTAATTTCGCTTTAGACCAGGCTCTAAAGCACATATATATTCAAAGCTTGGCAACACCAACGTTATAAATATTATGGATAATTATTTCCATCCATGTATCTATTTGTCTCAGCACGTCCGGAACTGGAAAATATCGATCTGCAATTCACTTTCACTTTCTCTAATCACCCAATCTAAATAGAGTACTATAGGGAATCTTTGAACTGGAAAAGTATGTACTTAAGCTCCTGCTAATTCTCTCCATACTTCTATCAATAGATCTATCTGTAGATCTGCCAATAGATGAAACTAACCTGAATATTTAGATTCAGTATCATATTAACAACATGCTGTAGGTCACTCCATATTAACGATTATAAACAGAAACTAACTTGAATGCAGTTTTGATCACAAATTAGGACGACCCCATCAGCCAGCGAAGTTCGATCCTCTCTGGATTGAGTTCTTCTCGCGGCCATGTCCTTATATGGTCAAACAGTACACAACCTTTCCCCAGTTCCCACGCCTTCCTAAAGAGATACAACGGATTATTTGGAGCTTTGCCATACCCGACCCTCGAGTTGTCATGATTAGCGAGTATAAGCCTAACATAGACGGAGTTGAGAACGGTGGTGTTAGATGCCAAGTATTGGCAGATGTGCCAGGGATTCTTCACGCGTAAATTTACCAAAACTGTTATAATAATTTGTTTCTTCTTCGCTGATTAAATGATACAGATGTTACGAATCCCGTCAGGCCGGGCTAAAGATTTTTTCGGCAGTTTTCCGGAACGTGGTCGGCCAGTGAGTAAACATCTTCCCTCACACCGTTGTAGGATTGGGTAGCACGAGGACGTAACGCAGCTTGGGACAAATAGACTGACAATCTAGCCCTATATACTTCAATAATGAGTCGGATATACTGTATTTCCAGGATGATGATGCCCGTCAACTTTTCATTTTGAAACAGTAAGATCCGTTTCTTTCGACCTCCATAACTCCAGAGCATGGTGGAACAATATATCTAATGCCGGGACAGTTATCTTTCGAATAATCCTCACAACACATCAGATTTAGAATCAGTCAGGTACATCGCCTATAGACAAGATACCAAAACCACCTTGGAGTCTCAACTATTCTTCTTCACTTGGTTCAAACAACTTTCCCACCTTCTCGGTAAGTACTTCAATGCCAGAATACGATCTTGAAAAGCTTCGAGATTTTGGCCTGGAATTCTTTTTGCATGGGGATTTAGAGTTCTGATTGATGACAGTGGAGGGCCCGTACCATGACCACCCTCTACCTAGCACTATTCCATACGTTATCTGGTCACCGATGCTTCCATCCTCCTTGTGGTCAAAGTTTGAGGCCAAAGCAAATTCTATTATGCGTCGTTACTTAAACAAAATCTTTCGTATCACCGGGGTCTCTTTTGACACAAGTCATTATCAAGTAGGCATCATCACAACTATGCTGCCAGTTTGGCCGATCTTGAAAATACTAACAGTTGGATTCAAGGTTAGCAACTGGAAACCACCAATTATAACCATTGGAAGCAGGGGCGACTGGGCTAACCTTCGGGAGAAGAACGGTAGTATCGGATGGATGATTGGCAAAGAGGAGACCTGGGGAACCATAAAGAGAAAGCAAGCTGAGCATGAAGTGATGGATTGGGAAGTGAGCTGGAGCTCAGCCAGCCTAGCCTATAAACCTGTATATAATTAGTAGTTGTACGCCATCAGCATCGCCATACAAATGAGCAGGAGTCTGTCATGGACTAAATTAGATAGGCAATAATTTCCAAGCGCATCTTACAAACTGAAACGGTTTCTATCACACCCAGACGCCTTATTACACAGGGGAGAGATACTTGTAAGTTTGTTCGTTGGTAGACTATGCATAGCATTTTTAGTTTAATTCGACGATCAAGATAAACCATATCATCTCCACAGGCTCCGTCACGGCAAAAGACGATCCATCCCGCAACGTAATCGACGTGAAAAAGTCAACGAACATGAAAAAGGTTAAGCCTCGCCTTCCATAATTCCTGATCTCATAACCGGACTCATCAGTCATTTAACGGTTATTTCCGACACACGCCCGACATCTCTGGTTATCAGACGACATTTTATCTCTATATTCTTCCTTCCCACAAGTAGGACACCAGCATGTTGGACCGCCGTTCATGTTGAAGTATAGTACGTGGAAGAATCGGATATATTTATAGTAGTGCTGCAGGAGTGATGTTGACTTGCCAATGTCTCATTGGAGTTATTTCAGATGGTTGTTGCTAGGTGCTCGGATTTCTTTACGAAAATAGATAGGTATTAGCTATTTGATGAAATGGGTTAGGAAGAATAGTATTGGAGGCTGTTATTTATACTGAAGGGGAGAGGGGGGGCAAAAAGAAGAGCCAGTATGTTGTCTATGAATCACAGAAGGTAGCATGTTACTGTTATATTAAAGTTGATAATCATCCAAAGCCATATCCTACCTACGTCAGAGAAAATAAACTCAAATAGCTGAGAGTCACAGTACGCATCGTCGAGTCAATCAACCTTCTTTATATATTTCATTGAAGTGACAAGAGCACATGAGCAACTTCTATACTTATGGATGAAATATTTTCAACGCTATTTTAGGATAAGTATGTAAAGCTATGATCTTGTAAATGCAATCACCTTAAACGAGAGATTGTTATGTACGTTCATGGTTTCAAGCCAAAGAAGTGTTTTAGACAGTGTTTGATATACTCCCATAAAGATTAGTTCGGTGCTATAAGTGATATTTGGTCAGATACCCAACTCCTTGGACGCCTTTCATTCCAACTATTCACTGCTCTCTTCGGGGAAATGCAGTAGTGGGGAATATATCCATTTCTTCTAAAATGATCCTAGTATACAATCATTGGAAGCTTTTATTACGTTTTTTTAACATAATTCTGTTCTATACCTTCTCGTCCACAGATTCTGGCGACTCTTTGGTTTTGATGTTTGTCCAACCGATTCCAAAGCTGACCAGGAACGCAATGCACCCACCAGCAGCGCTTAAATACTACACAAATCAGCGACCATCCAATCTCTCAAAGTGTAATTCGACTTACATAGATTCTAGTCAAGGCTTGGTTGTAAGCTAGCACAACCCCGGGAATTTGACTCGGGGTCACTACCGTTTTAAAAGCCGTTGCTCCAACTTCCAGAATCTTACTGCTATCCACCTCAGGTGCAAAATGGGGGATTGCTGTTTTCAGCTGATTGGTAAAGATCGTCTGGCCGAAGGAGATAAAGAGTGTACCGCCTAGAAGCTGCACGAACATGACTATTGCACTGCCTACAGGAAGCATCGCAGGCGGGAGAGCCACTTGGATCGCGGTGATGCCTTGTTGTATTGCGACTCCTCGGCCTAAGCCTGCAAAGACCTGGAATCCAGCCCACATTGCAGCATCAGAATTAGGGGTCAAAATCGTAAGAAGCCCAGCGCCGATAGCACTTAAGGCACCGCCCAATATTGCAAAAGGTGTGAAGTAGCCTGTTCTAGTCACTGGTTAAATGTTAGATCAATTCTATATTGAGTTTCCGAAATGGGTGTTATCATTATTGCCAATGCATGCCATAGACGCTGAGCTGGAGCTACGTACCAAGACCTCCAGATAAAGCTGAGCCGAATGCCATGGAACCAATTGTGGGAAGGAGATGGATTCCTCCCATTGTCGGAGACACATTTTGAATAACCTGAAACCAAATTGGAAGATAGTAGGCGACCAATAGGCCGCAGCCTGCTGAAAGTGAGGACATCACCATGATGCAAATGACTTTTGGCTGGCTAATGATTTTTAGCGGGAGCATCGCGTCCTCTCCTGCTCTCTTCTCAATCCAAAGAAAGACCGGCAATGCACCACCAAACCCACAGAACAAGCCAATAATGACAGCAGAGTCCCAGGCATATGTAGCTCCTCCCCATTGAATCGCCAGAAGTAACATAACAATTGCAGGTGTGAATGATATATAACCAAGAAGGTCAAGGCGTTTAATTTGCTCTTTAGGGGTTGCTTTTGTGTCGTTCTGGACGTGGGATCCCGGTATTCTGATAAAAGAAAGAATCACCAGTGTAACAGCGCCAAGAGGGAGGTTGATGAAAAAGCCTATGATCAATCAGCCGTTGTTCGAAAGGAGTAAAAAGATGTTTAAATGTATGAGTTTTAAAAACAACGAAAAATGACTTACACCACCTCCATGAGGAATATTCAGTGAAAACACCGCCCAGTATCTATATTTCTAAGGTCAGTATACATTGAACATGTTTGAGTTGTAAATTCGAGAGTAATTGAAGAAGTGCCATCCACTAGTCAACTTACTGGACCACAAACCAACCCAATACTGGCCACTCCCATGGTAGCTCCCAAATATGCAGGTCTTTTTGCAACGGGAGCGCAAGCCGCAATGATGGTGATCATTCCAGTAAATAAGCCTCCCCCTCCGATACCAGCGATTGCTCGTCCCACAATGAGCATTTTGGAGGATTGAGCGACACCGCAGATTAAAGATCCTATCTCGAAGGCGCTCAAACAAGCTAGGAAAACAATCTAGTTGTAGTCAGAATATGTTGAAATGTGGTGAAGAAAGGAATAAGATGGGGTGTTCGTTATACCTTAGAGGGATAGTATTGATAAATCTTGCCTGTAAGAGGCTGCGTTGATGATCTATGGTTTTGTGAGTTGATTAACTCGTGTAGTTACAAAGTATATGGATTACGCACGTTGTTAACAAGTAGGCACTTCCATACCATCCTAGTTGAGAAAAGTCAGTAAACCAGCTGGAGGTTCTGTAGATGAGTGAAAAGGTAGAATCGAATGCCAAAGAACAAGTTCTAAACCGAGAATCGCTCAAGTGTAGGAAGTGGAGGATTTAGTTTGAAATCAAATGAAGAAAAGAACCACTCACCGATATCCTTCAAGGAATTAAACCGCACGCTGATTTGCGGAATAGCAGTGATCATAATAGTCTGATCAAGCATAACCAAGAACCCAACAAGTGTGATCCCTAAAAGGACCAAATACAACTTGATTCCAGTAATATACACCTCCTCTTTCTCCTCAGTTTTGACAGATGGTGCTATACCTTGAGGTTCGTCTTTGGTGAGGGAAGCATCCGTTGGTGTTACTGCTGTTTCATTTCTATCATCATACATTTCGTGCATTTCATCTACTTTAGAAGACAGGAGGAAAATGTGAAATAATGAAGAAAGAGGGTAATTAATGCGCTGATACATCCGTGATGAGAGCTGAATGATACACTATTATAGTGTTGATTTAAAGTCTGTCATACTGTAGACTTAAAGTCCGTCCCCGGCCTGACCAAATGCCAATCGGGATTTCAACGCCCGTTTCGGTCCCGATCATGACACCTCAATTGTCATTCCGAAATTGCTCGATAAGTAATTATTCGCTCTATTTAGAACACTTTTTGTTTTATTCAAGATATGAAAGTTTGCTGTAAAATCTGTGCATCGAGGTTCACGAATGCTGGTGGGGAACTCACAATTGGGCTGAGTGTAAGGAATGTAAGGGACGGGAATTACGGAGTATTTAAGGTTTTGTCACCTCGAAATGAAAGTGATTTTAGCCTTATATTAGGGAATGGGTGTTGGGAGGTGCTGAAAACTTAAATTTAAATTTAAATTTCGAAAGAAAACCTTGAATTCAGGCAACAGGCCCCCTTTTTCGGACTTGTTATCCGTGTTCTAGATTACCCATCCTAAAAGCTCCCGCAGAAATGTACTACCTGCTAAAAATCTTCCTCTACATTATATTGCTTTAAAATGTGTAGCTAGACCCGGCTTGCGCCATAGGCATGTAATTAAACTCCATCATCAACTCTTGCCAGGAGTGATCATCCATATAGTCCATTGTATTGTTGTGAGGAATATCCAAGGGTGGTATTAGTTCCATCATATCAACAGGATGCTGTGTTGTGGATTGACCTTCAACAGACCTGGATTCTATTTTCAACTTGTACCAACCTTTGACCCATATTAAGGCTTTGGCACATTTTGTTAGGAAAGACTCGTCAGTAGGCGCGCTTTGAGCAGTGTCAATAGTGGCACCAGCTTGTTCCGCAAGAGCAATCTAGATATCCTAGGATTAGCTTAAAGTATGGAAACGATAATAAATCAATTAATGACGCCAGCATGATACAAAGACAACCTTACTCTACCCAGAGTTACTGGGTGTGGAGAAGAACTTTTCAACATTCCGGTGCATACTTACAAGCCTGTCAAAGTAGCATTCCAATTTAATCATCTCTCTTACATGCGTAAGCTCCCAACCTGGATTTTCGAAAAAGGCGAATTTAACTAAATTCATCAGGGTAGAAGAAAGATGACACATCTTCGTGAAAGGAATCCCATGGTACGCGGATAAAGGATCATCAAGGAAGGCATCTAGGACTGATTTACCAGCCATCAGACAACTCCAACTAAGATCGACGCGCCGTGGGTCATAAGATTGGTTTATCATAGTTTCCGTCATCGCAGTATCAAGAAGGAGAGCTTCCACGCTATGATAAGTCATTTTTGTAATAGCTGTGGAGGCAGTTAAACTTGTGTATTATTGGGAGTGGGATATCACAGACCATGGTTTTGAATATCCACCGCTAGGCTACTATACATATTGTGCAATTCGTTTTGTAGCTGTGTATTATGCATCCACAAAGGAGCATTCCGTCCATCCGAGTTAATATGTCTCTTGGGTAACTCCCTATAAACAGAATCTGCTATTGACTGAAAACGAACACAGGCGACAAGGATAAGGTCCGCTTCATATTCCGCCGCGTTCTGAAGTATCTTCATCGAGAATCAGCCTATTTCTTTAGAATGATATAATTCTGTCCTCACAAAATATCCCGTTCCTTGGAAAACACGTACCGTACAATTGTATTCTATGTAAGGAGATGATTGAAGTCCATCTGCCTTTCGAATGAATGTTGAAACCCTTAAAACAATCAGCGAAACTCTATAGCACCAATTTGATGGCACTGACGTAGAGGTTAGGTAGAATGCGTAAAGTAACGCCCGACGCTCAGCCAAGGATTTATCTGTTTCTCGCGGGCCGCTGCTTTTCCCGTTTCTGGTCGCAACCTCTGCTAGAAGCTTGTCGGTCTCTATGTCAATTCTGATCGCCTTTTTCGTTTGTCAGCTTATCAATCGTGCGAGTTGCAAGGACAACGTGAGAATTAGTCGCGACTATTTTCAAATTCAAGAATCACATACCCTGTTAAGTGCAAGATCAAATACTAGCGCTATAACTAATTGCATGATACCACTTGACTGGCAATGAAGTAAAACCGCGGCATATAAATAGGACCTAAGTTGTAAGTCCGCTGGCGCATGGATTAAGTGATAAATTTGACATACCATGAATTATAAACGAGTAGAGCTTGCAACATATCCAAACTTCTTTCTCCTCTGACCAGAATCTTACAAAGTATCAGTATGTACATTCAAGGCTCATGATCAGAAGGCAATCATTCGTGACGTCACATGAGACTCTATTTATACTCAACTAAGAGAGAGAAAGACTCACAGCCGTTGACACCTCTGAGAGAAAACATTTCCCCGATTCAACTTGCTGAAGGTGTTCATTTGAAGAGGCAACAATTGTTATCATCCTATAAAGCCATGGTTGATGACTCTGGAGGTCCTTAGCAGTTACATTGGGTGGGAGGACCACATATGGAGTCAGAATTTGAAACTGAGATCTAAAAATCTGCAACAGCTCTTCAGATATCTTTGTCGGAGGAGCATTGCCGCTTTGGATAGATAGTGTATCGGTAGGAGTGTACGTCCCTAGAGAGTTAGTCATACATTATACAGCAGTGAAATGTCATTTTTTAGGTAGATCATACGAGAATAAGTAGTCGACGGGCTACTAGCTCCAGTTCTGCTAGGCAACCCAGTAACCAGATGATACGATGTAGATTCATTATTGAGGCCATCGATAGCTTTGCAGGATAGGTTAGTTGAGTGGTTTATCGAAGTATTATCTGACCCGCCGTTGTTCTCGGCTTGTACAGGTTTAGGAACCTGAGCAGCGGACAAAAGGTTAACTAGGCTTTCAATCTTAGCCTCTAACTCAGTAGTGCTTCTATCCATCGTACATCAGATTAGTAACAAAAATATGGGGTAGACCGGTAGGGATGGGGAGGTAGGTAGCAATACGTTGCATTTGGACCTCTTTGCTTCCGCTTAGCGCGTAGTTGAGTGACACAATTCTTCTTTAGACGAAAACACCTGTTGCAATACTGAGTTAAAAGGGACTCATCACCTGCAGCAACCTACATACCTGGCACATTGTTCTGATGATATGTCATTAGATTGGGGCATACATTTGGCCTTGGCACGGGAACAATTGCTACATGCCCGCAACTGAGCAGCACCCACAACTTGCGTAATATGTGGTGACTGCATCATGGCCGTTGATGAGACAGCTTATGCTTTGCACACGATCGGAGAATAGGAAAGCACATTTGTTCGTACGAAAGGCGGTGTTAGTAATTTCGTATGTGAAATAATAAGATGTTGAAACGGAGTAGGAGTTTACGAAACCCCGAATTCCCGCTTCGCTAGATCAACCAATGGACGAAAGGCTAAGTCCCAACTCATGACGTCTGGTAGAGACAGTGCTGTCAGGCTTACTGCTGTTATGAAATCAAACATTTTATAGGCTAAAGAGGTTAAACAATCATGATATATAACAGCAAGAGTGCTTGTAGGAAGCAGTACTCCCTTGAAATTTGCACTTATGCATACGCGCTGATCCTGCCCCTAAGCCTCCTTAACCAAGCCTGAACAAAGCCTGAGGCAAAGTGTTTCCCCTTACGGTAGCTGTGATATGGGATCCATATAATTTAGGTCAACTAACTCCTACCCTAAACTATAGCTAATCATAGTAAAAGCTAACAGATACTTTACATATCTGGTATTAATAGAGACCTTCTTTTTTTTCTGAAACAATCTTTGTTCAAGGGAAATTCTTTGAAGAATCAAGTTTCCATCTTTGACGATCCCACTTGCAATATATTTATAAGATCTCAAAATTTGCACGTGCATGCCATTCTTTGGAAATGCTCCAGCCCCTTAGAACCATTTGGGAGCTTGGTAGCTTGGTAACGTTTGGCTCGTATGTTTATGACCTCGGAGACAAGGTTCGGGGATAGACTGTTCCAGGATTGTTCGGTGCTAAGGGAAAGCTTGTCGGTGAATCGAGACTTCCGTATCAAATTGCATTGCTAACACCAGTGATTATCTATCTAATAATCTGATTTTACAATACAACTTCAACGTAGCTGACTACTTGATTATTTGAAGTGTTCAAAGCGGAATACTATCCTGAGTAATATAGACCCTATCTTCTAATTGGTGTCAGCAAACTTATCATCGCTTCACTTGGGTAAGGCGGAGATATCAAGCGGTTCGATCCTCTTTTCATTAAACGCTTGCCGTGAGCTCTACATTTCTTAAATCCATCACTCACTCATTAGAGTAAGCCAAATGACAGGCAGCTGTAGTACATGCTTAACCTATCGCCTTTATTGTCAATTCTTACACTTGAGCAAGCGTTCGAAGCAATTCAACAAACTGAGATGCCTTCGGGCCGTGGGTGGAGTACCACTCTTCTACGAGTTTCCGAAGGGATCAAGATATTTGAACAGTTTCAAATACCAATTATTCTTCCTGCCCGGTTTTGTGTCGTCTTGTCAACTGCGACGCATGAGCCCCAAATCCTGATCGCCATATAGATCCCCTCATATGTCGATCAAAGAATTACCATCAGATAATTCATATCACCAGTCTTATAATGGTGGAGTTGTGTTGATGGAGTCTTGTGGGATCATCAACGATATCACGGACCAAATACCGTTAATGATTGGTGGAAATGAGCATGGAGGGAGATCATGGTTGCCAAGGGATCTACCATCTCAAACACTCGAACGTTCCAGAGAAAATTTTATCAGTCGAGCCAGTGCTACCCCCCTACGTCCTCTCTGTTATTTACAGCATATAGTACTTCCTGGACAAAATTGTTGCGATAAACGCTTTACAAAACCAAAGCCTGCGTGATTATTAGTCAAGCCAACTGACCAAAAGAGCATATTTATTAGCACCATTCACCTCCGTCTAGTGTATCCATCAGCAAAGTACTCTTGTAGATCTTCAATATTTCCGTGGGTCTAAGTGATATTAGATGGTTGAAGATTCGAATGCGATTGTCTGGTATCTGTAAGCGCTAAGCAATATATCATCCAGTTGGGCCATACGGAGCAACTGATGGAAGACCCGCGGCCTCGTCTACCCCTCCCATGTGGTATTGACAGGTCAAACGCTACTAGCGCTGCTAGGTTGTGTGAATCCACTACCAGGTATTGTTCCAGTCACTGGAAAACTAACATAAAGAACCAGGAAGGAAGATATGGGTCAGGAACCGAGGCCGTTCGACAAATGCTGTTCTCTTGGAGACCCATAGTTATAAGTTGGATAAATACTGTATCTCAAACCTGACTTGCTCCTCCCTGTATTCCTTTCCCTAATTCTCCATGGTTTCTCACGGGGGCAGTCGTTCATTATCAGATCCTTAATCCAAAATGCGGCTTTTGTCATTTTTGGCCGCCTGTTTGCTCTTTACTGTAACGCCAGCAACTGCGGATGTAGAAACTGTGCCAACGCCAGCTTGCGGTGTAGGTTATTACAATTTTGGGCTGGGGGGGCGAATACGCACGGAACTGACTTCTCACTTTTAGCTTCAGTGCATTGCAATTACTACCCTGACTTCATCATGTTCAGTGACAAATACCACCTGCATATGCACAAATGCAAAGCTACTAGAGGATATTACCAGATGTGTTAAATCCAACTGCACAATCATCGAGCAACTACGTACGTACTCTCAACAGTTGCTAAGTGTGAGCCCAACATCTGACTTAGGATTAGAAACGCAAAGATTTTCCGCCAACACTTGCGGCGTCGTGGCCAGAAACAGAAGCCACAGTGTCTGGCAACTGGGCATAGCTTTTATGGTTTTTGGAATGGTGGCGTATGCACTGAGATGTGTAGAAAGACTTCGCACGAGTATATGGGGATTAGATGACTGGGCCATCACTTTGGCAGTGATGAGTCTAATACCGCTGTGTCTCTTCACAATTCCTCGTGAGTTATATCACTAAATCGTTACCAAAGAAGTTTTCAAAGATAGGATCGAGGGCTGATGTTGATAGAATCTTCGCATGGATTAGGAAGAGACATGTGGAATCTTGCTCCTGATGATATATCAGGTGTGCTGTTTGTAAGTTTCAGTAGCCCCTTCTTTGAATGCAGCTGACAATGCTCTCTGTAGTACTTCTGGTGGGGAGAGATATTTTACGCCCTTTCCTTGCCATTGCTGAAAATTTCGGCGTTGTTGTTCTATCTTCGAGTCTTTCCCAAAAAGTACTTTAGGTATTCTTGCTACACTCTAATTGCGTTACATGTCGGCTATGCTATTGCCTTTACCTTCGCCATCGTTTTCCAGGTACACACCTTTTTGTCCAACAGCTCCTTTCTTATCTTGGAAACTGAAATCTCTTTAACTCGAATAATAGTGTTCTCCAATGAACGGCGCTTGGTTAGGATGGACAGGGGAATACAGCACCAAGTGCGCCAGCCTTGACGCTATCGGCTGGTCCGCCGCCGCTGTCAACATACTTCTAGATATAACAACCATTTTGCTACCTGTTCCACAACTATTACAGCTCAATATGTCATTGCAGAAGAAATTACTCCTTCTTCTCATGTTTTCTGTTGGTCTTTTGTAAGCACACTTATATCCTAAAGACAGGCTTAGGACTAATGGAAAATTTCCTTTTGTCAGCGTTACCATCGTCAGTATCATTCGCTTGTCATCTCTGATAGTGCTCGGCAGTACGATGAACCCCACTCGTAAGTACCAGTCTCCTAATTATATTTATCACCTTATTAATCTTCCTTCACAGAGGACTATGTTGAAGTCGCATACTGGTCCGTCATCGAGGTAGCTATCGGTGTAGTTTGCGTTTGTATGCCAGGCATCCGCGCACTAATAGCCTACGGATTTCCCACCATATTCAGAAAAGAGTCATCTACAACTACCTCTAGTTACGGATATCAATCCAACCGCAGCCATGGAATGTGTAGCCGGCCCAAATTCGTCAATATCTCATCCATCAAAACCAACCCTCGTAGTGGTAAGCAGCGGTGGGGTGGCGAGACTTCTGATAACCATAGCGATGTGCAACTAGTATCGGTGGAGAAGCCCAGGGTTGAACCCCCAGAAAACTCGCCTGCCACGGCGTCTTCAAACCATTTTAGCAGTGTGAGCGCACCGGGTAAGCCAACTAGTAGGGAGATATCATCAGAGTCACGGGGGTCTGAGCGATGGAGTGGTAGTAACCTACACAGCGCGATGAACCTGAGGAAACAGTCACTTAGTATCGTGGTATCTCAGGAGTGGAGCATTGAGACTGTCCAAATTGAGAAATGATCAAAGTGATAATATCAAAAATGTTTCTACACATCAAATAATGCAAAGCAAGTATGTGTGAGGTAAAACACGTCCTGCAGTTGAATTAATTTTAAAACAATTCAAAATGCGTAAATATTAGTAAACCCCTCCTGAGAGCAAGATAGATACTCCCGGTTTTAACAACTAAGCAGCTTACAATTGGTGAAATAATAATGCAGATCATAATTTCGCTTTCAATGAGCATAGAGTCCTTCAGACTAATCAGCTACCGCTGATACAAAAGTAGACTAATATAAGCGTTTCTTATACTGAAAAACATAAGTTCTCGTTCAAAAGTGTTGCTTTCAACCACGACCTTCAAATAGTAGCTAAAACTGTTCCTTTGAGTACGATTTTCATTTCCGTTGGCTGACTATGATTGCAAGAAATCAGCTATGGGGATCATTACTGAAGTGATATACATTCTGCTCATCAAGGTACTAGGGGGTAGGTCTATCTCAAATTTGCAATATGCAACGCCCGAGCATAATTATTACTGGGCTCACCATTGTGAGAGGCGATCAAATTTACATGAAGTAAGACTCCCTGTCTCCTCTCGGTCATATACACGAAAGTAAGAACAGCTTCGTGTGTTTTCATTGTCTCAAAAGTAATGTGCTAGAGAATTTTATTTCATAGAACTGCAACCAATCACAGTGCAACTATTAAAGCATTAATATGCTGTCATATAATTGGAACTGGATTGCGGCTTGCCATGTGAGATCGTAAGACTTGTTCAATACCTACAATGTTCCTAGAATTGAGCTTTATCAACCAGACAGGGAATAGCATGAAAAAGAGAACCTTTAAAAGCTTAAGCACCGAAGATTATCTAGTCCTCTATGATAAATATCTATAAATTGAATAATTTTATATCTTCTAGATGCCTCCTAAGCTTGACTTTTAGTTCTTAGATAAGGCTGTCAAGTTTTGTGTTCCATAAATCTGGATCGCTGATGCCAGACAAATCCTCCATCTACAATTTCAGCTCTTCTACCATACACTTTTGGAATGTTAGCAATCGTTCAGCTTGGAGAGTGTACTTTCTTTGGCTGTCATTAGGGACGTTACATACAACGCCATTTGATCGAAAGTCATCCTGAGAGAACCATTGCATCCAATTTGTGCTTCCATATAGCGCCAATTGTTGGCTCACAATATCCTTACAGTTTGATATGGGGGAGCGATGATATTGGTGGTAGGTTTTTATATATTTAGTCAGGCTAAAAAGGTTGATTAAAAGTTCTCAGTCATCGTCGACTGCACTTTCAGCCTTATTGCTCGTCAAGCTGACTCACAAAAGTGCTTCCATAGTTTGGCGGATCTTATCTTGTTCAATGCTTCAGGTAAAGGATTTATCCAGAGTGAAGAATTTGGACCAAAAGCAGAAAGTGTTCAGCTCTATATTCGTAAAAGTGAGCCTTGATGTAGAGCTTATTCTTGCCGATGTGCCTGCTTATGGCTCTCTTGCGCACGTCTTAAGCGCAGCTTTTAGAGCAGCGCCGTTTGGGACGCTTCCAATCATCATTACCAACTTTGTTCTGCGAGAAGAGAACGGATATGTCGTGAGGTGGGAATCATTAGAGTGCAGGATGAGGGGTTTTGAGCTCGCTGTCAAGACTAAGAGCTTCCTTGATACTCGAGAAGAAGTCGGGAGTGTAAAAGTGTCTGATCGGAGCTCTTTAGCGAATTTGATCTCGCTTCTGGGGCATTCTGTTGGAGCTCTTTTTTTGGACGGTCTCGTCTCAATCAGATGCTAGAATATCGCTTCGAACTGCAGAGAATGAGATGTAAAACCAGATCTCCTTTCCGTAGATCCTCAATGAACTAATCACAGTGAAGAGACTACTTTAGGTAGAAAAAAATCCGGACTTTGAATTCAGTCGAAAGAGGTTCGAAGCAGTGTAGCCCGATTGACCATGAGTAGCCACATGGGTCCCACACTGTCAAGGACCTGTACTCACGATACGGGCAAAAGGAGAGGTTCCTCAGCGTGTGAAACGTGTATAAAGGTTCTTGGTTGTGATAAGTCTAGGGAAGGAAGCTCTCCGTAGGGAGAGGTTCTAGGTATAGCTAACTACCAGAGATGTGAGTGCCTAAGGCCATAACAGACACAAATGGCTAAAACAGGTAGGAAGCTAAAACTTATCTTCTGGTCATAACCGGGTTGGCAGTGAAAACACAAATGAGAAAAAAATTATTTCTTTCCGTGAACACTTTGTGGATTGGAAACACTCCCCCCGCATTGCCTGGTAAGCGTTTGTAAATATAGAGAATTATTCCGTTAATTTATTGTGCTACATTAGATACAGGTCTTCCCCATTTCAAGTCAGTACAAGCCTTGAATAGTTATCTTAATGAGCAATGAGCAAAACCCTAATAATGTGAAGTTCTTCTAGCCATTAAGGATGCAAAAAGATGCCATGGTAACAAGCTCTATAAAGGTTGGATTTAAATACCGACCTTTTGTCAAGTTATAATGCTGCGGCATTGCTTCTTGCTGGCATCATGTCTTAGGTATTTTGCAGATCCAGTCTTTTCAAGCACATATTGTTACAAATTTAGATTCTCAAGTAAAAGATCTTACGTTAGAAATCTTAGGATAATATTGCACATGCTAATATTCACACTCTCCGGC
>Ga0247804_10000445_pt1 | contig 19095 bp, 20 predicted proteins | sample UWRJL029104C1_FD_181142 | JGI IMG/M metagenome (GOLD analysis project Ga0247804, IMG submission 181142) | Plant litter microbial communities from Arlington Agricultural Research Station in Wisconsin, United States - UWRJ-L029-104C-1 | ecosystem: Environmental > Terrestrial > Plant litter >...
TCTTTCCAGGTCTGTACAGAGATCAATCCTTTCTTCAAGACAATCGATATTTTGCGTATAGTTTCGGACAAGTCTGCCGGCATCTCGTAATGTTCGAATAAAGTGGTGAGTTGGGCTCAGTGTGGTAACTTCTTGCTGGACCGTTTGACGAAATTTGGTGATGAACATGTAGAATATGGAAGTTGTGAACGGGTCTTTCCACACCATGGAATCGAAGAGATCTTTGCCTTTCAGATTCGGAAGCTCTGCGCGTGAGGCTTGTGATGTCTGCGATGCCTGTATTACCTCAACTGGTGACTGAGATCTTGTCGACGTAACGCTTGACGCCAACTAAAATATCCCGGTCAGTAATCTTGATGCTTAGTAGCCAGTTGATGATAGAAAGTAAATTACGGCTATTGATCTATAATCCAACTACACCAAGATGACAAGCGTGACACGCAAGATTCACCTCGAGCATCACAAGAATTACTGCAATACAAAGAGAGCTTGAAGGAAATGAGGATGGTTGGACATACCGTCGATTGTGGCGCTATATCTGCCGTATCGGTTGGCGTTGCCGGTGGTGAAGAAAGAGGACTTGAGCAGTGCATGCTATCGGGTTGCTGCTGACGAGGGCTGATTGATCTAAGAGATGACCTCCTCATTTGTGGTGCCTCTACTAATATCTCGTTTGCGTTCTCCGAAGCTCCATCAGAGTTCTCTTGCTTTTCATCTGTTTCTTGGCATTCCTCATCAATCACTTGCACTACCTCTCCATCCTCTTGCCTAACTACTTCATAATACCAACGACGCCTTTTTTTCTTGGGCCTATCATCGATATCATACTCATCTCTGCTTTCCCAGGGAGGGTTCTGAAGAGCAGCATCATACTGGGCTTGAATCATAGAATATAACCCATTCTCTGATCTGAAATCCTGTGGCCTTCTTTCAACACAATGCACACAGTACGAAGGATTAAGAACAACTTACTGGTATTCCACAATTTGTGCTGATTCCTGCTCCTGTTACTACAATGACTTTCTTTGATTTACCAAGGACATCTGCAATTTCCTGTAGTTCTAGGTTCGAGCCTGGCCCAACATTGATAGTTGGCATTTTCCTTTGCAGTAGAACCAATCCTCCAGTCAGGAGCCTTACTACGAGCAAGTTTCTTCCAAATAAGAGCTATTGGTGAGAATTCGGTACACTAAGTGCTTTGCAGAATGAACACAGAGATGAACAAATTTGGGTTGGTGATCCACACGCCAAAATAGCCGAATTGATCTAAATCAAATGGCTCGTTCCCCAGCAGGCTTCAGCGGTGTTCGGGTGAATTGCTAGATTCGAGTTCACAAGTATTTCCAATATCCACGCGCTTTAGACGTTGCTATGAATCACTTCTAACCATTCGATCTCTGCCTCCGAGGGTTTGGAATGAAGCAGTATGTAGCTATCGCTGTAAGGTTCCAACCGCAGTTTGGTGGAAGACCATTGAATATTACCGGTTTTCCGATCTCAAGTAGCAGATGTTCTAGAAAGATTGGTAGTGTTGGATGTATGCGATATGATTGACGCGTAAAGTTGGCAGACTTAGGGTTGGCGTCCCGCCAGCAAATAATCGCACAGACTAGAAAGAGGACCTCTTCATGTTTTTAAAGCTTCGAGTTTGGATATTTGGTAAATTTCAGAGGTGGAATGGAGACGCGCCGTGCTTGCTCTGGGATTAAATGTCCAGGAGAATAGTGTTGACTGCAGAAAGAGTTGCTTGGGGTCCTAGGAGAGAAGGTTAGGAACTCGACGCTCGACACTATTAGCGAAGTATAATGAATCTTTATCGAGAGACAAGTTGTTGTAGACAGAAACATTCACGTCGCGTCTGAAGGTCGCTATGTTTACGAGACATGGGTTCAAGTGGTCCGAGCCAGCCTTGAGATCTAGACTAGCGCATTATACCCCACATCGTGCCAAGACTATTTACTAGAAGTGTAGACGAAGGTCAACCGTCTGCCACAAGTTCTCCCGCCTTTCACAGTAAATTGTAATATATACCAACTCATTGTGATCCGATCTGTTTTCGCTTCATTGGCAAGCAGATTCGTATACTGTGGTTGGTGCTATCTATGAATTGAAAGACTCGTCAAGTCAGGGCGTGCTTTACTAACGTTCTATCTCATGTATTTACCACACAGTTCACAGTTAGTTTACAATGTTCTGATCTTTTATAATCTTGTCTTACTAGACTCAAATCATCCCGGAAGAGTTTAGAATGAGCTGAGCTTCCTTACTACGTGGGATCATGTAGAAGTTTTACATCGACTTGTGCATTTCATTGCGTTGTTTGTTTACCATATACTGTTTTTTGGAATCACAACAACACAGCAGGAACTGTTAGCATCAGGAGTCTCACCTGAGGTAGACAGCTGTACAAGAGTCATTAAGTGGTGACTACAAACCATGCTTTCGCTTCATCCCTACGGATTAAATATTCCCTCCTGGAAACTCATTTTGTTTACATGTCTCATTGCCGGTACCCATTTAGTCAACATACTCGCCAATGATTCTCTTCGTGCCAATTTCACGATGTCCAATCAATCTGAGCTCAAGTTCGTCTGGCCAAAAGATGGTTACAAAGGGAGAAGTGGGCACAGAGGCTTTTGGGGAAGATTGAACAATATCTTAACTAATAAGGGCCCGGATGTTTTCATTCAGAAAAAGAAGGACCGCCGAGGTATAAATCCAGAATGGTGGGGCAACTGGTACTGAAATTCGTGGAGGCGAACTCAAAGGAAGTGATTAGTGTTGATTAGTTTATAGGGACTCTTACCACAATCGACAATGTCATAATATTGAAGAAAGTGGACCATATACCTCCAGAGGCTTCAAGCGGTATGATCCGGAGTCCAGGCGGTACGTCAGATGGTCTCATTCCGACAACTGGTATGGGCAGCAATTTGAAAATGACCCCAATGGTGGTCCAATTCCTATTGCGTTATATCCGAGATTCACAGAGGACGAGTGGCGAAATATCAGCCAACTACAACGTCAAGGCAAAAGACTGAATCCAAGAAAGATGGGATCAGACTGGAACTGGAACGGGCCGGAGGTTTGCTCTATCTTTGATTCAAGAATAGCGCTCATTGCTAACTTACTAAAGAGGTTCCAACAACGCCATGACTGGTTTTGGCAAGAAGCACACCGTTTGGGCGAGAATCGTAGGGAAGGTTTACCTCATGGGTTCCCATCCAACCCATTTCTTCTTATGCACCAACAAGTGCGTGCCGATTTGGATGACTGGTGTAATTATGGGCCATGAGATGAAGCTCAACAATTTAAGATAGGGGTTTAATAAAGTTGGTTAGCTTTGGTATAGTGTCTCGAATAGGACTTAGGGCTGAGAACTCATATGAAGACCAAGTCTTCTATGAAGAATTCTTTTTCTGGCAGATCAGTCTATCAATAATACGTGAAAGGAATTTTTGATATCCCGCTTCTTGATATTCTCGACTGCATTCGATATTTACGTAGCTGTTGCCCAATACTAAGACTCTATCCTATCGTTTGCTCATGTTGTTCCGTGGAGATATCGCTACAAGAGTAATGATGAGATAACGATGGCGGTTGAAATTATGGCTATATCATGCAACAGAATTACTCAACTTGGAACCCGAATACCCGAAAAAATACCGTCACGCTGGTATCAGATCCGCGTTGTTGATGACGTTATATACAATATGGCATGTCCACGATTGATAAGCTTAGCATAACCGAAGGTGGGTTGCAAGTTCAAGAGCTGTGAATCGGTCGACTGTATGGCTTGCTACACATCTGTGTCTGCGGGGTATTGGAGGTTGGCTTTTATTGAGTAACAGTCACGGTACCAACTCCAGTTGATCCAAAAGCGAGTTGTGTCTTCAGACATCCCTCAAACATATTTCATCTTCCCTTATACATGAGTATATCGTAGAATATGATATAACCCACACATTATAATTGTAAATTCTGCCTTTGATCGCGTTGTGTTCTAAGTCTGCCGACTTTGTTACCTATTAGTTACACTGCATCGAAGCCACGCCCACAAGATCGTGGCTACTTTCATTTAAGTATTTAATACAAGGCGCTCAACTCAAACCACCGATTCAATCTGTCTTCTACCATTTGTTCGCTAGGTCTAACTATAGACAATTGACTGACAGATCTCCATACACGAAGCATTGCTCGAAAGCCTTGCACAGGATTTGTTTTCTGATATTCTTGCCGATTCACCGCTCAATATGATTCAGCTATCAAACTCAACACATCAAATCCCTTCCGCTGAACGTTGCGAGCCTGGCTCGTTCCCTCTCCATCTTGCAGACCTTCCAAATATCGATGTAGCGCCTTCAAGTAATATCGATCCGCAGAAGGAGGTAACCAAATGGGTGACGAACTTCAATGAAGTATATTCTAAATTCACAAACGTAAAGAAGACGCATACTAAGTTCAAGGAACAGGCACTTTTACTAAAATCTAGACTTGGAGATCTATTCCTTGCGGAGTCTTATTGGAGAGATCATCTCTGCTTGGCTTGGGAATTCCATACACTTCACGGTCCAAAGAAAATTGTGTCATTGCTCGAGGAAATGAAGGGATGTCGCATCAAGGCAGTTGCTGTCGATAATAGTAAGCAGTGTTCTAGCTTTTTTTCTTGAGTGAAGGTCAGAAAGTTGATTTGACTCGGATTGATTAATGTGCTGAACGCACCGAAAAATGCCACCAGAGGAATTGTAACTCCAGGACATTAAATGCTACCGCCGAATTTGGTGTTTGATAAAGACTAACCCAACCTTTCCATCCTAGGTGGCGGAATTCACTCTCCCACAGTCACAGCTCCGTTCATTCAAGCTTTTATGACTCTCGAGACCATCGTGGGAACTGGAGTTGGAATTTTACGCTTAGCAAGGAATAATGAAGGTAGGAACATGCGTATGCTCCTCAGTTCATGACTAATCAAAAGATGTTAGGAGCCTGGAAATGCTTCACATTATACACATTTCTGAAAGAACTCACGGGGTTTCCAGCCTTGATAGGGAAAAATCGACCTCAGGGAGTTATTCATGGAGAAAACGCTCAGCGCAAGAGCTGGCTAGAGTTAAGAACTGAAGAAAGTATTGAACATCCTACTGTTCTGATCGTTGGTGCGGGACAAGCTGGACTTTCTACAGCAGCAAGGCTCAAAGCACTAGGCATCAAGTCTCTTATTATTGATAGAGAAAAGAAGATCGGTGACAATTGGCGTTTAAGATACCGCCAGTTGGTCCTACATGACCCAGTCTGGTTTGATCACAGTACGTTGGACCGAAATTCAAAGAGCAAAGAGTCCGATAATCGCGAGCCCCTCAGAGAATTGAGATAATATAAACCAAGGACAAAATCCTCTGCGAAAATGTCCCGTTTGAGTGTTATCTTAATTCCAAAAGAATGTCGCTGGGTTTTCGATCCACCATAACGTTTAAAGCGATAGTGCTAACTCTAGCCAGTGCCGTATTTACCTTTCCCAGAAACATGGCCTGTATTTGCACCAAAGGATAAACTGGGAGATTGGTTTGAATCTTACGCGAAACTGCTGGATCTGGACGTCTGGACAGAAACAACAATTACTAACTCATCATGGGACGAAGGCACAAATAAGTGGACATTAACGATCAATCGTTTTGGTATAGGCCAAACATTGATCCTACATCCGAAACATATAATCCAAGCCACTGGAGCATCAGGTGAACCACATATCCCCTCAGAGGAGATTCCAGGGATTTCAACTTTCAAGGGGAAGTAAGTATCTACCATGGCACTATTATCTGTAATTATGTAAACTTTATCTAATCAGTACCTTCTCAGGGCATTCCACTCTTCTAACTTTCCTGGGGCTAATCCCTCAACAATCGAAACGAAGAGACAAGCGGTTATTATTGGCTGCTGCAATTCAGGACATGATATCGCACAAGACTACTATGAGAACGGCCATACAGTCACAGTTGTTCAGCGCTCAAGCACGCTGGTCATCAGCGCGGATGCTATGCGTAACTCTTTGGCCGGATTATACGGACAAGACGGCCCAAAAACTGAAGACGCAGACATGATATTCCAGAGGTATTGTTACTTCTTCCTCAACGCTTTCTGGATGATAGGGTTTGAAACAAGTTAAGCTGATTAGATACAGCGTTCCGAATCCTGTTTTGCAAAGGATAAACATCGAGACCACGAAAGGCCACAATGCTGCTGATATGAAGACTTTGGAAGGCTTGGAGGCTGCTGGCTTCGCCTTGGAGTAAGTGAATCACCGAACTTGAAATACATGAAATCCCTATACGATCCTCTTTGATTTCCACGCCCTTCTCGAGACATGTATCTGACCCGTATCTGGAGAATATTGCTAATATTGCATCTTGCTGTTTAGCAAGGGGCCAAATGACTCGGGCTTGTGGATCAAGTACCTTCAGCGAGGGGGCGGTTACTATCTTGACGTCGGCTGCTCCCAACTGATCGCCGAAAAGAAAATAGCCCTCAAATCTGGACACAATATCGCCAAAGTTCTTGCTCATTCTATTCAATTCGATGATGGGGAGGAGATCCCGGCCGATGAGATAGTCTTCGCTACCGGCTACCTGAACATGCGTACCCAGACCCGTAAAATCTTCGGAAACGCAGTCGCGGATAAGGTGAAGGATATCTGGGGCTTTGACGAGGAAGGGGAGGTGCGGACTGTTTGGAGAAAGAGCGGCCACAAGAACTTCTGGATGGCGGCAGGAAATCTGGGGCTTTGTCGATGGTATAGCCAGTTTTTGGCTCTGCAGATCAAGGGCTTGGAGGAAGGCATTTATAAGTACGAAGACTTGTGATGGTTGCGAGAGCTACTTTTAAAGCCTGTTCATTACTTTCCTATGCGTTGCCTACATAGATACGAAGATATGTAACTCTTACACTGACTTGAGTGTCACGGTTGCCTTCAATTTTGTGTTCCACTATCTCTCCAGACGTTGTTAAACACAAAAACACATCATTGGAGAAGATACATTGACTGTAGTGAACAGCACGGTAACTGGTATTTCTGGGTACATCAAAGCTTACGCGACTGTGCAGCAATCAGATTCTCCCTTTTGTTCTAGCTTATTACTTAGAAATCAAGTTGAAGGAAACGGCAGCAGCAATTGAGCACATTTTTACATTGTGTCTTTGCCAGCAAATAAAATTTATTGCATTGAATAGTGATATGCTTATAGTGTTTATTAGGTGCATCCTGTACTCTACCGGCTTTTAGTTATTTTGGTATTTCTAAACGAAGAGCGTATATTTGTGTCTGCGAGTATTGACAAGAATTGACCTATAACAATTTCCAAGAAGATGAACACATCGACGTCACTGATACAGCAGACCCAATCTCGAGGCTACAACAAAAACTGTTCTCTCGTAAGCATCACCTGATGCTCATCTGCTCCCTCGTAATCCAAAATCATCACCATTGCTAGCGAGCTGACCTACCAGCATGCCCCATGCTCTCCTCATGAAGGAAGAGTATTGTAATTTTTCCCACCTAGCTAATGCTGACTCAGTCTCAGCTTTCGATCAAACCGATCTTGCGCCAAGAACCGACACTCGGAAATCGGCTGGATTATGTGGCATTATGTATCAAGGAAGAAATCTCTCTCTCTCTTATGATTCTATAGCGTGGGGTATGAGATCGTACTTTGCTCGTGACTAGATGATGAGAAATCAGATAGATGAAATGTCGTCTTTCATTGGGAACAGAAAGTGGGTTGAGATGGTAGTCGTGTTGAAGTGACGTTTTATGTACAACCTAAGTTTGCTTATAGGAATATTATGAAGGTTTATGTTGTATTCAAGGGAGAGGTTTGACTGTACGTCCGTAGGTGATATGCTACCTCAATTCCCTGATGAAACACATTGAGGCGCTGGAACAAGTCACTGGAATTGACAATTAAGGACATGAATCAGTCACTCGACTTTTTGACCAGTAGAAGGTCCTGTCTTACATCGTATTTTGACTTACGTTGTGGCATGCTGTACAAAATGATACAAAAGGAGCTATATATTTTATGACATAATGAATAGTGTCAAATATCTCAGGAAACTTTGTTCCATGTTGTACTCTGCAATCAGTGGTCACCATACCAAAACCCCGGTATTTCTTCATAGCCTCATAGAGTACAAGTGATGCGCTCCAGCGTCATTCATACTGCAAAGTACAAAGGTTAAAAATCATGCAGCACTCGCCACGCCTTGACTAGTAAAGTGAGTCGAGATCTCGCTTGCAAACAAACACGCTTAGGTTTAAAGAACAAGTAGGAACACGCCCGCACTTCCCTGATCCATAAAGTGCACCATACCTTCTCAAGATGGAAGGCAGCGTTGGGTAGCTATGGGGCGGACAGTAGTATGGCGAAGCAATCCGTGCTTCAACAGCGTTTGGCAACACGTATTATGATCGGAAGGATTCGCCGCACATGGCCGTTCCGAGCTCGCCATGTCAAACTTCCTATTGTCATGCTCAAAAAAACCAGTGAAAGTCTTTCCAAAAAACAAAGCATAGGGAAAGAAGATTTGCATGTACCCCGCGGCGATGGCTTACTGAATCAGTCCTACTTTGCATGAGTGCGCCTCCTGGCGAACCACACGTGGTACCGGAATGTTGTGTAAGGTTGCAGAATTGGTCCGTCACGATTGTTCCAGATATTTTTTTTTACCGAGTTACTCGATCTGGTTCCTTTTGACCTTGTGGAAAATGGATCCGAGGCATTCTTGCTTTCACGTCCTATAAACTGCTCCATTTACGAAGCCTAGATGGCACCGGGAAGGCGAATCAATAGAGCGTGCTAGGGATAAATGAGGCTTGTGAGTGCAAAATGGCCCTGCCGTACGGGCGACTTCTCCTGTAATATACACGTGAGGCATATCGGACGAATAGCACAACGCCACAAAGTAGGCAATCTGAGGACCGGCACGACGGCCAGCGGTCGCTGGAGGTCTGCCATCCAAAAAGGACTCTTGATCGTGGTCGATTTGAAGGTGATTAGCCACGATTGCAGACTTGGTAAGAATAAGTAGAGAAAGGCTGGATCTTCATGCTCCGTGGGCGATCATGGAGCTTTAACTTCGTAGGTAGCGTAAGCAGATCAAGAGCTCTGTTGATCAATTGTGTTAAATGATAGTCTAACATAGTTACGCAAAAACCCGGGAAAAGGCAGCCAGGGGTCTGAGACTTGCAGACCTATAAAGGATTGCTTGTGGAATGAAAACTTTTCCCCGACAAATTTACGTGCATAGCAGACACGTGAGGTGGAAGGCCTGACAAGAAATGTTATGGTGATGGTGGGGTCAGTTATTGGTGCGGTGGAATATTTCCAGAAAAGCCACACCTCTTCAGTGGAGTGATACGCCCGCATTATGCAGCTGCACATTGATTTGAACTTTGGCGGGTAGACCATAGTACTGTAACAGTGAAGCTATCGCCAATTGGCTATTTTAGGGCACACTGGACAGCCTTTCGTGGTCAGACAGATATTCGGCTGAGTCAGGAGAGAACTTGATGCTTTTCGTACTGAGGCTGGGTTTCTCAAAGTAACAGGCGGATAGCATTTCTGATGGTACGCCCGGTTGCTAATGAAGATCTGAGCTATCATACTCAGTACCGTTGGGTTATAGTAGATCACGTTGAGGCAGACAGAAAGCATACCATGATTCGCACGGAGTAGACATCTCCCTCGGCGCTATGTAACGACCTACTGCTTCAGTCTTGTGAAAGTGTGGTGCGGTACATGATACATCGTGACCGCCTCGGTTTCGTGCTGATTCCATGTATGAGTACGTACTTGGTCGTAGGCACCCGAAAACCTTTCGTTCCCACGGAGCAATACGTCGTATGTCATGCTGCGTTTCCCACCCGCCTTCAGTTGGTCTACCCACATACAGTGATACGATACGATACTCAGGCAGACTTCCCCGGTCGAGGAGCCGGAAGGCGGGCATTCTCGAAAGTGCATCAGAACTGCATACATGTAGTCCTATCAGTGTGTCTTCGCTCGAAGTGGAGGTGAAAGCTGCGTGTCAGGCTGCGAACTGCTGCACGCAGAGTCGCTGGTATTTGGTAGCGGTTCTTTCGGCTGTGGTTCTTTTGGATCATTCGACGATGGAGCAGGAGAACAGGAGAGCAGGACTTGACGAGTCTCCTGGGCTGAGCTTCGCTATGCTCCAGTCGAAGAGTGGAAGCGCCGAAAGATCCTGGACGGCGCCGTGCAGCTTGTGTGGCAGATGCGCCATTCACAGTGTTGCGGTGGCTGCCAAGTTGTCAAAGATGTTCAAGTGTTGTGAACATCCCTGCTATTTTGCCTTCGCCTGGCGTTCCGTAGACTTCTCTTGCTATCCCCACCGCCCGTGGTCGTGGATCGACCCGACCCCCATACTCCTCCCGTACTTGTAGAATAGCAGCTCTTAGACCATCAATCATCCCCTCCTCCTCCTCCACCTCCACCACTACCATTATAAACCATATTGATCCTTCCCTCACACCACACATCCCCACTGCCACGATTAATAACGCAGTCTCGACTTCACCCGCGCAGCACTTCACCGCATCTAGAGAGATTTGCGACCTGTTCATGCCACTTCTACCCGCGACTCTTTACCTTCAACTACACCCCACATCATATCGCAGAGCGGCAATCAAACATGTTACTATAGCGCAAGGTCCGGATTCCTCTTTTATTCGTTGATTGCTTTGGTGGAAACCTCTGAAAAGGGCCTCTGCCTTTCACATAGTTCTTCGTTTCATTCAGAGTACATATTGCAAACCCCTATGTCTGTACATCACACCGCTACCTCGCAATAATACCACACAACAGCAATTATGCCCTCAATTATTCGCAGATATAATACAGACGTAAGTTCAAGAAGCACTGGCTCTCGTACCAGTGACGATTCGCAGGACTCCAACAGCACTGCACCTACGCTATACAGTCCGAGACCATCTCTCCTCCACGCCCAAACAGATAGACCTATCTACTCGGAAGCATATGTTGTCTCCCCCGCGACAACCTACTCATCATACTATCCTAGATCATCAGCAGAAACCTACAAGTCAGAGGCATCCCAGGAGGACCTCTTTGAAGAACCCGAATGCTATGATCCCGAGTATGACGTGCCGGAGTATAAAGTCAACGAGGAATTAGAGTCCAGCGTTAGACCATCTACGACGTCGGACTTCGCAGAGTTCTTTCCAACATCGAGGAAACTATATATCCGCCACGATACCACTTGGGATGGAAATATGAACTTGCGAGTTGATACGGAAGATCCACACAGCAAACATAAGTCCAACGTCCAGCTATTTCATATGAAATTGCAAGACCTCAAGAACAGAGACTTCTCGCTCCGGCGATATGAGCGGTCATCTGGCCGGGAAGTTTGCCACTCAAGTAGGAAGTATGTGAAGCCGTCAGAACAACGACCTGGTCTCACACGATCCGTGAGCAACGCCTTCGCCAACATCGCCCGAACTAAGCCGGACTTCAAACGAACCAACTCGACTATGTCGACACAAAGTTCGAAAAGTGAGAGCGCAGCGCGGAGGCAAGATAGCGGCTATGGCTCAAACTCAGAAGAGGATGACGAAGTTGGAGAGTTCATGTCAGGAAAGAAATCACCAGCCAAGATTCCAACAAATACCACAAAGCTTGAGTTCTCAAATTACGCACAGATTGAGGTAAAGCGTTGCGGAGTAAAATCCTCGAAGCGGTACGAGTTTGAGTACTGGGGTTACACATATTCTTGGAGGCGAGAGACCGAGAAGGATGGCGCAGGCAAGGCTGTATCCTACCATCTCTTCAAAGGTGACAGTAGCCGGGCGGTGGCCCATATTGTGCCTGAAATGCGAAGTATGCATCAAATTGAGGCTGAGGAGGCAGCGGGTGGATGGGTGCCTCCTTGCTTTATGTGGATCAGCGACAAAAGCGTTTTGGAGGCACTCACTGATGTTGCAGAGTAAGTCTTACACATATCTCTCGGGGACATAGCCCATCTAACAACCGCTAGCGTCATTGTCGCTACTGGACTCATTGCTTTGGTCGATGACTCTATAAAGAGGCACTTCCATACAAAACCCAGGTCCCGTCAAGTAACTGTTCCTCTTACCCAGCTAAAGATGGACTTCGTTGGTCCCAAGGTTATGGTCGAACACATGTTCAAAAGACGTAACTCAGGAGGGTCGTCGAAGCAAGGCTCTCCACTGAAAAACGCGAGTCCTCTCGTGGCTTATTAGCTTGACTCACCCTCCATCAAGCTCCAGGTAGATAGAGATGTTGGAGAACAGATGAAATGTAGAAACAACCAGGTTAGAACAGGACGATGGCCTCTCAGTGGTTGTCGGATGGATGGTATTGCGAGCAGGTGCAAGCAAACCATATGATATACGCATGGACAGGGGCATAGGCATGGGATACCACGGCGTTTGGCATATTGAATTTCTGGCCTGACACGAATAGTAGACGTAACTTTCCATTCAGTCTGTTAGCATAGTCTTCTTCTTAAGGATAGGACAGGATACGGCCTTTTAATGAATTTCTACAAGAGCTACTCGGTCTGCTTGATTAATAACCCACATGGACAGGTGATTGGCGTGCAACTCGCCCGGTCGTGGTGGTGCATTATCTTGGAGGCTCTTGAATGAGGCTTGATTGTGAGGGGTAGTGTGACATGTCTGTCATAAAAGCCTCATAGCACACTTTGAAAGAATGCCGAATTCTAGCTGCTTGCCTATGCTTATGATATAGACGTTGAGCGATAATGAGTATTTTTCTTGTGCAAAACGTCGAGGCTCAACCGATCGTCTACTACACAATGGAAAACACCATACAACACAATTGATCCGTACACCCTCTTTTACTGACGCTATTTAGTATTCTCGATACAACCCCGCAGATATTAGAAGGTCTTTCATTGCTTTTTTACCTTCCTGATTGATCAGGAAGGTAAAACAACTGGCATGGAGAGAGAAAACCTCATCCAACCAACTCCATCCCAATGGATCTGCCGAGTTGATCTCGCATCGATCGAGATGAACTGAATCCTAGAGCAAGGGGTTTACCGGATTCTGCCCAATATGACCAACCAAGCTTACTCTAGAATCAGACCATTTTGATCGGAGAAACATGGTAAAGACTAGCTGTTTTCTATAGCTCAGGTTGGGTCCTTGATGGATCACCATAGATCAGCTGTATACTTGGATAAAGTTAACATCGATATCAGTTGCGTCTATAGCATTTATCATGAGTGCGGCTCGTTCGTTGAAAATATGGAATCAGGCTCGGCCTAATTCGCTCTATGAAGGGGATCTGGGAGGCTCTAATCAAGTATGTAGACGAGATACAAGATCTCGAGCGGGGAAGTATGACAAATTCATGCCCATCACCTACTAGACTGTGAATCTACAAAGATTTGTATTTTATTTTATATTTCATACAATGATAAGGCTCGTTAGAGCTACACAAGAGGTCCCATCAAGTCATTGCTTAGTACATTTCTTCCACTCTCAAATATGTTGGCATCCGTTATTATTTAGTTTCGGGATATGGCAGCCGCTTCAATGCTTCATATTACATTCAAACAGCTGTAAGGAATCTAGTCAAACGCAGTGGACTAGGGATATAATTGGACGCAGTATGACAGAAGATCCCGAAGCCTCAGATGATACAGCAACATTGCTAGGCAAATGTTGTAGTCAGCCTCAGTCGCTTTAAGTAGCATGAGCAGGTCATCTACAGTTTGTTAAGAAGGTTATGATGTAATTACATTTGGCTATGCGTAGCTAAATATCTCAAGATAAGAGTAGAGATGGGTATCATTGCAAAGTATACATAAAAGTGGAGAGTCCCAAAACCAAACGCCTTATACCATGCTTTCACACATCGCCGAACCAGCGCATCCAATGCCAGCTAGACGTTAATTACTAAAAAGAAAAGTCGTCAACAACTTCCCCCATCCTTTCCTTTCTCTTCCACACCCTCACCATTGCCAACTGCTCCGCTCACATCTTCCACGTCCTTCTGCGTCGCTACTGCTTCATCTCTCCTCGACCTCTCACCCTCAATGTCCGCCTCTCCACCCTCCTCCGGTGGCTTTAACGCAACCACACCCGCTAAGCCATCACCCAATTGGCCTTGGATCAGATGCCGTTTCTTTGCACGATCGAGTTGTACTTGGTAAAGCAAAGCATTGGGATGGGCCGCTTTCTTGGTAATCTGACGGAGGGCATTGGCTAAAGCGGACATTAAGCAGTTGCCAAAGATGAGTTATCTGCTTCAGCTGATTTTGAGAACTTGACTTTGGTGCCTACCTAAGAGTTTATGGAAGATGAAAGTCGCAGATGGAAGGAGGAGGGTTGGGGAGTCTCGCTTACGTAGCGGCCGCTAGCGTTTATTATGCTTGTGTTACTCTATACAATTGGTTGCTTCGGGTTACAGTATGTCACCAAGGAAGAGACAGGCTTAAGGCCGAGTCATTAAGTAGCTAAGCTTTCATTGAAATATCGTGAGCAGTTACCCGAAGGATTTAAATATGTATACAGAACGCCCCCATCTTTACCAATGCATTACAATTCCAAACAGCCAGACAACATTTAAAATCCAATGGCGGCGTTGAAGGCGTCAGCCGAAGCTTGACCAGTTGCTTTGGCTGCAATGTGTTAGTAAAGTGTACTGTTAAATGGCAGGACATGAGACTTACCAGCAGCAGTCTGACCCGCTTTGCACGCAGAAACGGCTTCAGCTCCAGCCTTGCATGCGGACTCTAGTTGGCCACAAATGAACGAAGCAATAACACCAATGTTCAAAGCAGAGCCGTGGTTGAACTCTGATTCATCGTTGGCAATGAATGCGGCTTGATCGCGACCCTCAAGACCCTCTTCGAACACAATGCTAGGATCCGAGCAAGATCCGAAGTCAAGTGCTTGTCGCTTCACCTTGGCAGAGGCAGCAGCGTTGCATTCCTTTTCTTGAGCGTTACAATCAGAAACAGATCCATCTGCAGCTCCACTGTTGATAGCGTTGGCACAAGCGTTGTTCTGGATGGCGCACGAGCGTTGGAGAGCGGCTCCAATGTTCACAAAGGTGTTTCCGTTGACTGAGAAAGGACGGTTGCCAGCTGAGGATTCAACTGCAGGAGGAGCACCACCTAGAGTTCCGGTGAAGCTCTGAACGTTTGCTATTGACAGTTAGTCCATGCTCGATATTAAGTTGTAGCTATTTACGTACTTCCAGTAGCACCTCCAGTAGCACCTCCAGTGGCGCCTCCAGTAGCACCTCCAGTGGCACCTCCGGTGGCACCTCCCGTTGAAGCACCTGCACCCGCTGTCTCTGTAGCGCCAGCACTGGCTAAAAAAGGAAACGTTAGCGGTTGACATTGAAATTATCCAGATATTCTTTTAAGATGAAAATCTACAGCCTACTCGGAAATATCGACCTATAATAAAGGTAGAGAGAGATGCTTACCTTTAGTAGCAGTTGCAGCTCCTGTGTTTTGAGCAGCACCTGCGTCAACAGTGACTGTCTGAACCACTGGTGCAGGGCATGCCTGTTGAAAATTAGCTTTTAATCAACAAATTGAAGACTGCTAGTTCAAAGTGACTATTTGGGAATGCTTGATCAAGCTCGGCGAGATGAGTTTAACTTACATCAACAGCTCCGGCGGCTACAACAGGGTTAGCAGTGGACATAATTGTAACAGGGGCCAAAAAACTCACCTCCGTCTTCGGCAGCAGCTCCACCATTACCAGCAGCAACTCCTGAGACAGCGGCATCGATTTCGGCAGCTGTTGCATCCTCGACCAAAAGGTTTTCAGTGAAAATGCAACCGATTGGGTCATCAACGGTATCACAGGTGTTTCCTGCTCCAGTATTGTCTGCTTTCTAGTCGGGATTAGCAACGGCTCTCAAGTGCCTCAGAATCAAGAAAGCTTACGTCTCCAGGGGCAAAGGTTCCAGACTCGAGGGCCAACTGTGGATCAGCTCCGATTGATGCAAGTTGTTTTGCCAATTCAAGAACAATCGCCTTGTTTCCAGCAGCGGCTCCGTCCGCTGCAGGATCCTGGTGTTGTGTGAGAGCAGCAATCTCAGGGTTGACAGCTGTGTCAGTGCACAGGACACTATTGACACCAACACCAGCAGTGTTTCTTTCAAGGGTTCTAAAGATCAGGGCATCTGCCTGAGCTTGGACATCACCAGCCGCCTTCGCGTTGGTGTATGCCCGATCAGCAGTAGCTTGGTGACAGCAGTCGAGGTTGGTGATGGTTCCGCAGTTATCGGTGGCAGCTGCGTTTCCAAGGAGACCAAAGACAACATCTTTGATTCCCTCTGGGTTGTCGAGGTTCAAGCTCGTACGGACACTAGTGAGAAACTTCTCATGGGAGTGCTCTTGAGGAACTTCACGGCCACGTAGCATACGAGCTGGGAATCTTTTGGGTGCTGGAGCAGCGAGGGAAAGACCAAAAAAGGCGATCAGGATTGTGGCGGTTTCGTACTTCATGTTGGCGGTCGAAATGTAATTGACTGATAGTTTGGAATTGGAATGACTATAAAGGACCGGCCTAGATAACGAATAAAGCAATAAAGAGTGTATGGAAATAAAGTTCACAGAACTGGTAAAGAATGAAGATGCACTGAAAGACTGACTGAAGATGGGATGAAGAGAAAAAGCATACTGGGTGGGCGTGGGAAGTACCTTATAGCTTGAATCATCTTGGCGTCCTTGTTGTTCGCCAGACCCTGGATCAAACTATCGAGGCAGGTGTAGGAACGGCATGCTGTGACCCTTGACGCCTGCGTGCAATTACTCAAGCTGTAGATCATACACTCAGAAGTAGTGTTTCCAGGTGGCCATGTTCGATCCGAACTTCGTTGGCGTCAACAGAGCTACCAACCTCGACAGTCCCTACTATTGTATGAACGAGATGAGTCGTTCGGTGGAAGCACCGATTGGTTGCTAGTAGGACGAAACTCTAACATTGACAGCGGATGAGACCGTGCCAGCTTGGCAATTTGACGCTGGGTGCAAGCTTGAGCAAGCTTGAGGAGGGAGTTGAGATGAAGTGGTGGCCATGATCGGCCGAGCAACATATGGATTGCCTCGACCGCCCGCCTGGACACAGCCTACCTTGCAGCTTTCTCTCCAATCCTCCGGTACGGAAGGCTTGTTGAGCCGCGAAGACCTTGAAGTCATGATCCTTTTGGACGGAAAAATACGTCGCACACCTGAGACGTCTCGTAAAGCTAAGCGAGCCGGGGTTCTCAAGCGCTAATCTCCCAACGACGTTACAGACTTGCCTCTAGTCTTACAAATTTTTGAAACCTCACGCATCATGTCCCCGCGGATACTCCATTCTGTAACCTCGTATGCCGTAGACATGATACCGAGCAAATTGGGGAAAGTTGAACCGTGACGCCTCAATCGTCACTGGTCGTCTTTATAGCTCGACTGGAATGAACTTGGAGGAATGATAATAAGAGTTCTGAGACTACAACCGCAGGAAGTCTGTTAGGCCATGATACTCATTTAATAATCACTGATTTTACCTTCTTTGCAGCTTTGTGGAGGTGCTTTATTGAGCGTTCATAAAATATCCCTAAATTTCTATTCTGCTTTGTGTTGTCAATTAATTTCCAGATGAACATGATCTCCAGGAGATTTATTTTCGGCATCTACAATGCATGATATATGATGAAGCCATGCATCCACAGAAAGAATAAATGTTTGGATTGCCCCCGGGGGTTAATGCTATGAACCAGGCCAGGGAATATCGTCAGATGATGGAGACCATTCAATGCATAAGCCTCTGCCGCCAAAATAAGTGCCTTGGTAGTTCCATACTTCAGCACTGTGCGTGATGGCATTTGCTATGCTATTCATCATACATGGAGAAGCTTTAGACTCATTCATTGCCAGTTATCCACCACAGTGTTACTCCTACCCAGTTTATTAGAATCCTGCATGCGTTCAAGTATAATTATATATCCTCTCGCAAGCCAATCTTCGATCGAAATAGTCATAAGCCGGCTTTGTATCCTGACCGTACGTTGATACATAGATGATTGTGTTCCCTCTTATCTGAATAGCATCAAACAGTTCTTAGGAAAATGGGACGGTATTTGGCAAGTTTTACAGTTCTTTCTGAAACTCTGAACGCTACAACGTGCCCCTATATGATGGCCATTGGAAAACTGCGATTGCATGATCATGATCAGATAGTTTTAGAAGTGTTGGAGACAAGAATAACTCAGTCATTTATCAAAAACGGCTGAACAACCAATCAGCAAACATGACTTTCGTCTTCAGCTTTGGAAGTGAGATTATGGAAAGGAAAGTCTCAAATTCTCTGGGAACAAATTTCATTTGATATCATTTGAATTATCCGCACTGCCGAACATTGTAACCAAATCCCTTTGACAACCGCAACTAGCTCTTTGTTTGCTGTCCACGCCGTCATTCGGTCCAAACAGTCCTCTTGAGATGCATCTCTGACAAATATGCAAGGGATAGATGAGAGCCTTGGCCCTCGACGAGCAATTCAAGGAAGAGAAAGTCGACACACCATATGATACCCCGATTTGCAACACATCAGCCCAAGATAGGTAGGCAAATAAATGGGCTGACGATCACTGAGTTTATAAGGTCGCATCCTATCTACAACAATATCGATGTCTTTACCTGTGGAAAATCAATCAAGATATCCAAACACCTAAGCAGTCCGGCATCCCTACCCCATGGGAAGGAGCCTATCCATATCCAACTATATATCACAAACGAGAAGGGCAACCGGCTGTGTTTATAGCAAGGTTGTTTTTCCTGCTATCATGCGAAAAACATGAAAAGAATGCCAAAAAATACTGGCCCATCACCATGTTTCCCCAATAATTTTAGGGGAGGATCATTACTCTCAACAAGTAGCGAGCATAGAGGTCAATGCTGCCTTTTCGGCTGAGGTGATGGTCAATGCCCATACGTACTTGACTTGAACCCAAGAGCGAGCGTAGGTGCAGTAGTACGAGGCTGGTTGTGTCAGCGAGGGTCATGAAA
>Ga0247804_10000446_pt1 | contig 19060 bp, 16 predicted proteins | sample UWRJL029104C1_FD_181142 | JGI IMG/M metagenome (GOLD analysis project Ga0247804, IMG submission 181142) | Plant litter microbial communities from Arlington Agricultural Research Station in Wisconsin, United States - UWRJ-L029-104C-1 | ecosystem: Environmental > Terrestrial > Plant litter >...
TACTTTCCTGAGAGACACTTCCAGCTATTATTTCGTCTAGTAAGGAATCAAGGGTACCCTTTTCGGTAGATTCAATTGCGCGTAGGATATGAGAGTGCGTTTTTCGTATTGTAGCGCCGCGAATAAATTGGGCAAGCTCAGTATTTTTCACAGAATGGTTCTCTCGTACAGTGTGACTTTGAGGGCGAGCTCGAATGCTGGGGGCATGCCAGGTATTGGAACGATTGTATAGAGCGTTCGACGGATCCGAAGACTTGATAATCGGGGTTGAAGCTCCGCGATAACTGGTGTTCTGATTCTTCTTTTCTCGACAGTAGCTATGCGCATTACACTGACCATTTGGCGCCATCGTGGTGGTGTTGAAAGAAGCTCATGATGACGACGGGCGGGCAAAGGCCCTGATTATATGAATTAGTTCGAATGGGATTGAAATAGAATTCACTCCAATATATTCCATTGTCGTTTCTATTGTCTCTGCTGTCATTGTCGCGACAGGCTATTCCTAATTCGGCGGTTTATGCCAAGAGCTATACACCGCCAAATATTTGAGGCTGGGATAGCTCTAGGATATCTACTGACACATTCAAGCCACATTCCTCCTAATCTGCTAATACTAGAACTATCAAAAGAAGAAATCTACATGACCCTTTACTAGGACTTGTGTTGTTGGTCGTATTATTCAACAAACTAGCCTTGAACTTGGCCTGAACCGTAACCTATATCTAATTAGAGCAGTATTGCCAAATCCTGAAATTTAGTTCTGGATCTGCCTATATATGAGCTGTACAAGTTTCAGTCATAGATAGGTGAGATATATGAAGAACCTCCAGCCGCTTAACCAAGAGAGATAGCTCTCTGTTGTGGCAATGCATATTTCCACCACAACGCACTTGCCTTTGTTTCCATCAGCTGCACACGATAGGAGATATCATTTTCCGTCTCAATGAGCATCAAGTCTAGTCCATCCACTGTCTCCCCTTCGCGGTATTGACTCCTTGTTTTCCTCTTACATATCAAGATAAATTCAAGAATGTCTGGTTGAGATTCTCGCCAGTCTTTATTAAGTGAAACCACCCCTAAATTTTTGGTACTTCCAATTGTATCACAGACAGTAGCCATGTAGTAACAGCAGTTATATTGTGAGAAATCAGTATAATTCTGTTGTGGCTTGCGTTCAACATGTAATCTCGAAGACCAAGTCCAGAATCGGAGAAGATGTGTGACTGGAACACAAGCAATCACTTGTGGTCTAAGTTTCGGAAGCTCCTGATATTCAGTCGTTGCTATAGTAGGAATACGCTCTAGCTCATTGTCACGGCCAATACGGTGCCAGTGTATCATTGGCGTTGTTTGGAGATGCTGTCGCCAAGCAGTAGGAAACTCAAGAGTCCCAGGGAGGGATCCTTCGCCTTCTCTCCAGCCGAGCCAAGTCCAACTCGGAAATGACTTTCTTCTAAGCTTCATATTATGTATAGGAGTGCGCCAAAGAAGTACGTCGTTGAACGCAGTCACAGGTATTCCCCAGATCATTGTTGAGTCCATTTCTTGCCCAACAGCCGTTAACGCACCCGAGAACGCATTTAGTGCATCACTCTCAAGTGTGAGTTTGCGTGAGTTGTAGCCACTTACAAAGTGGTAATATTTTCTTATTCCTTTCATGCTACGATGGGGCAGAGAGCATGCTTGTAAATGGGGACTTCGTGTACCGAGTCCTGTTTGTAGCTCAAAGTACGGATCTTTGTGTTCCCAGATTGAGTCCTCGGACCAGGTTGCGCTATTACAATGGTAGAATACCTGATGCTCCGTGAATATGAGAAGCCTTTTCGAAAGCACCTTCTCTTGCATTGTCCAACCGCGGCTCTCCCATATAGAATCAAAAACAGATAATGCAAAACATGGAAGTGCGGGAATAAGCTGAATACCATCAACTACACATTCAATGTCCAAGAACTTCCTAGGGTGGATAACAGATCCGGGGAGCCCGGCATTTGAGTCAGGACCAGCAGCAGCTACAATAGTTAGTTTGGCTGATCCATATACTACGTTCATGTTCTGAATTTGGGCGTGGAGGTCTGATGGATTATCCTGAATTATGCACAAAGCATCGACCCACAGATACTTTTCGCCGAGATGCTGGACAAATCGGATAGAATCGAAGATTGTCTTCGGTAAGTCAACGGCATAATCCTGAAGACCCATGGGTCGATTTAAGTCTTCAAAATTATCCTCAAGAAGACGAAGCTGGCTTACACCTCCCCAGACGTAGCTAAGTGCCGTATATTCTGCATCTTCGGGAAGATCGACGATACACATTTGATTAACATCGATGGCCCTAAGACGCAAGTTTGGTGAATATCCAGGTAACTTAGAATGGCTACATGGCGCACCATGTTCTTTCTCACAGACAACTTTCCACCGCAATAGCAGTTCCATATTTAAGTGAGCTCCTACAGACCGTCCTCTTAGGACAGTCGAGCGATTAGTAGGCGAAGTTTCTCTAGCAGCTCTCACCTGGAAACCTCGAGACAGTATTATCGAACTTGGAGCGCCAACATCCAGTTGGATAGATATGCGAGGAATATTTTCCACTTCTGATCTATAGATTTGGAGACCTTCGGGGGGAACTTTGCTACCGTCCTTCTGAGAAAGGATTAATCCATGATCCACCAGATAAATACGACAAAGTGGATTCCTTTCAAGCAGATCCGGCTTCTCGAACTTGATGATTTTCTCAATCATGCTACATAAATCGCAGCGGTAACTACGTTGTTCAATGACGTATAATTTTGCTTCTAGGATCGGAGAGACGCTACTAGTCTTTCCTTGCTCGAAGAGCTTGCGGATACTTAGATCAGAGCATGCTTCACAGATGACCATTTTGAATATTGTAATAAAGGGTGATATGCTTTGGCAATTTTTTTCAAGTAAGCTGTCTACATGATCAAGTACCTGTAGGTATGCAATACGAGCAACCGATAAATGCAAAGTGGGGCTATTAAGCGACTTCCTCAGGGGCTGGCTAAATAAATTAGTCTCCAAATACTTGTTTCATGGTAACCACATTTTGTAATAAAGATATTGGCCGATGACTATACGCTAAACGCTGAAATATCTCCAATTTTTACATATAACGTACTCTTTGGACAAACTGAGAATATATGTTGTGTCGAAAGGTAGTGAGATTAGTAGTCTTGTAGGTACTTGAGATAAGACAACGTCATTTAACATATTGCCAAAGTTGCCTAAAATTACCAATTGAGAATGATGATATGATGAATCTTATAGGGAAATCATGAACCTTAAGCTAGCATGTATCTATGCCAAACGTACAGCAACACATGGTTTCATATACTCCTCGCTATATGCTTCAAAACGCCGTTTGCTTCTAAGCATATCCATGCAAACATGTCAGATTTTGTCTTCCAAAACGCCAGAAACCATAATCACTATTCAAATACTAGGCCTATCGAGTGCGTAAACGGGCCGGACCTAATCCTTGTCGAACCTCGTCAAGTTGCTCCATGCCGGTCTGGTATTTGCCCTTCTTGACATTTTTCTTACCACTCATAGAATAGCTACCCAAGAAGTCGTCCAATATATCGTCAAAATCTGCTCTCGGTGCTCCCGTAACACTTGTCGTTGATGAAGCGGCAGATACGGAAACCATATCATCCATATCTTCATTATATTGCTCTTCGAGTACCTCAAATCGTGCATCTAATGTAGAAAGCCCATCGGTACGGAACATTGAAGAAGATGTCATTGAGTAAGCTGAGGCATTCGTCAATGCTCCCTTTCTTTTCTTTCGTCTACCTCCGTTCGTAGTGGTTGTCATCATCGATGATTGTAGGTCTGATTGAGATGGTGTTTGTGCTTTCGGTGCGCTCTTGCCTTTTGATTCGGACTTAAATTTGCTAAACTCCTCCATCCAAGCCCCGTCTCCATGATCTTCCCGCTCATCATCTCTGAAATGAACACCTGACAAAATTGGAGCGTCTTTGTACTCCTTAGTAGGTTTTGCAGTACCATCTGACTCCCAACCCTCATCTTCATCTTCCCAAAATCCTTGTTCAAACTCGTCTTCATCGATCTCGTCACGATCCTTTGCAAGTTCTCCAAAAATATCCTCCTCATCATCCACATATGCGTCATCTTCTAAGGCGATCAGGACCTCTCTTATTCTTGGATCCATATCAGGTTGGAACCCAGCCAGTGCGTCTGGAACATCCTGCTGTGCTTGATATGTCACCTTGCGTAAATTTTTCGATGGCAAGATTTCTTCATCAAATAAATCCTCGGGCTTCTCCTGAATGGTTGCTTCACGTAACGCATCCTCTAAGGATTGTTTCCCTTTGCCCTTCTTATTGCTCTTATCCGCAGCTGACACCCAGTATGCTCCAGGGGCTTCTCCTAGGCCTCGCATATGCTGCATATAATCATATTCGGTATCGTCGTAATAGATTCCGTGATTTGCAGCCTCTCCTTCGTTTTCTCTCACCTCCTCTGCTTCCGAACCAAGTTCTGAGGCCAAATCGTTCAATTTCTTGACTTTATTGGAGTTCGGTAGTGTTGTGGGATTGAGTACAACTGCTGGAGCAGAATCGTCATGGATTCGAGGATCATTCTGTGGTCGATGTACCACCGTGAAATGTTGCGCGTCCTTCTTATTGATCCATCTTCTTGGCGCCATGATGGCTAAGTTTGTTACAGAGTTTATGGAGTCGTTGGCTTCTTGTAGATTAAATGTCTGGTTGGAGGGTTGTGAGTTGGGTAACACTTTTTTTCTGGCGGGAAAATAAAAGATCGGGATGGAGGGGTCTCGTCTCCAGGTTAGGAAAATCGGTTACATTTAGATCATATGCTATTTTGCGCCAAATTTTGTCTAGAAAGGGTACACGGCTAGATAATGACATGAAATTACTTCTTCATAATTTAATACTCTTCCTTACGCAGCTGAACTTCGATCCGGGCTTTTAATACCCATTGCTCTTGCGCACTTAAGGTTGATCAGGTCTACTTACCCCTGTTCCTCCCAGCTTACATAATCGCGGGGCTGTTGTTCGCCCCTCCAAAAATTCTATGTGAAGGTTTGCCTTGCCTCACAAATTTATAATCAATATTCCACCAATACTGGTATTGTGTATAACTAAAAACAAAAAAACCCAAAGGGAAGAAAATAAGCCGAAACACTCTCAATACTGGTCAACATGGTGTTAGCAAAGTCGAAGAATGCCGTCGGGCTGGGAAACAGGTATGTCCTTGAAAAGTGCAAGTGAGCAAAGGCTTATTAGTATCAAGCTTGATGAACGATCGATTTGGGAAAGGAAAAGGAGCCGACCGAAAGAAGGTTACAACTGCGGGAATTCACAGAGTAGCAAAGGATACGGGAGAGACCGTATGTACATTATTACAGTGTTTTGTTCCTACGCTGATCGTTTGCAGTACGTTACTAATGAGCGGAGGGAAGCTGGATGGGTGAAGATGCGATCAGTCACTGAACAAGCTGCGCTCGATGAGTTCTTGGCAACTGCTGAGTTAGCTGGTACCGATTTCACCGCGGAGAAGATGAGCAATGTCAAGATCATTCATACAGATCAAAAGAACCCTTACTTGTTATCAGCTGCAGAGGAACGGGCTGCGGTAGGAAAACAGAAGGAGCATAAGGATAGGCTCACCGTACCTAGAAGACCACAATGGGACTCGAACACTACTCCAGAGCAACTCGACCGAATGGAAAGAGAAAGCATGCTGGAGTGGAGAAGAGGCTTGGCAGAGCTACAAGAACATAACGACCTGTTAATGACACCGTTTGAACGGAACTTGGAGGTCTGGCGGCAGTTGTGGAGAGTTCTTGAGAGGTCTGACTTAGTTGTGCAAATTGTTGATGCAAGGAATCCTCTTTTGTTTCGCTCAGAAGATTTAGAGCGTTATGTCAAGCATGTTGGTGCCAGGAAGGAGAACCTTCTATTAGTCAATAAGGCCGATATGTTGACTATGGAACAGAGGGAGACCTGGGCAGACTACTTTGAAGCAGCAGAGATTAAGTACAAGTTTTTCTCTGCGAGTTTGGCCAAAGAGCTGAATGAAGCCCGGGATTTGGAAGAACTATCTGAATCGGAAGGCGAGGAGGCTGACTTGACCGAAAATACTTCTCGACTGCATATGGATGGTGGAGACAGAGAATCCGAAGACGAAGATGAGGATGACGAAGAAGCAGAGGATAAAAGGACAAGGATTTTGACTGTGGATGAATTGGAGGCGCTATTCTTGGAACATGCACCAGATAACGAAGGTGTGTATTGCTTTCTTCTAACTATCTGGAAGCACTGCTAATATGATAAGATGCGGACCCAGACAAACCGAGAAGAACACAAATTGGTTTAGTAGGATATCCTAATGTTGGAAAGTCTTCCACCATCAACGCTTTGATTGGATCGAAGAAGGTATCGGTTTCTGCTACACCTGGAAAAACCAAGCATTTCCAAACTATCCAGCTCAGTGAAAAGGTTCTACTGGTTGATTGCCCCGGTCTCGTATTCCCCAACTTTGCAACGACTAAGGCAGATCTTGTGTGCAATGGAATTCTACCTATCGATCAACTTAGAGAATTCACTGGACCTGCTGGACTTGTGGCATCTCGAATTCCTCAATTCTTCTTAGAAGCTGTCTATGGTATGAAAATTATCACCAGGCCGGTTGAGGAAGGAGGAACTGGAATTCCTACAGCTGAGGAGTTGTTATCAGCATATGCCCGTGCGAGAGGATTCACAAGAACTGGTCAAGGGCAGCCTGATGAGTCGAGAGCAGCAAGATACATTCTGAAAGATTATGTGAAAGGCAAACTTCTCTTTTGCCAGCCTCCTCCATTGGATGATGTGGACCCCATCGAGTTTAATCGAGAACTTTATGATGAGGGTCATCTTCCAGAGAAAAGGCGACTTGCATTAGCTGCAATGAATTCATCTCTAGACGATGGAGCATCGATGGCTGATTCTGACATGGTATCGACATCCCAAGGTCCTAAATCAAAGAAGCTAGATGGTGCTTTCTTTGCTCAGGGACAAGGCAGCTCCGCGCATTTGAGAATGCCTTTCAACCATAAATATACAGATCAAGGTACAGCAAGTGGAAAGCAACTCTCAGGCCGGAAACAAAAGACAATGTTAGCTCTAGAGAAGGACGTGGATCCTAATGATCTAAAGCTTTTGACGAGCAAAAAGCATTTCAAGAATGGCACGAAAGGTAATGGAAAGCGGAGAGCTGATTACTTTGCGGACTGAGGAAATGTTTTTGGGGTGCGGTGGAGGCGTTCGCAGTGCAAAAGGCTCTACAATAAGCTGAAATGAGTGGAACACGAGTCTACGGAGATACGAGAACTCGGACCAGATTGGTTCCACCATGAATGATGGCGTTTGGGTCGGTTTATAGATTATTATAATGACTCTTTCGAGCATTTCACATATCAAATGAAGAGAAGCAATTCACGATCCAAAAATAGGCTCCCAAAAAACTGACGCTGATAATCCTAGAGCAGCTGCTGTTCAACAGCCGGCGAAAACTCTTGGTTAATTAAAGGACTTAGGGTGTCAAGACACAACTAAGGCTTTTAGCAGAAATTGGTACTAACCCCTCCGTCCCCTTTACGTGTAGTAGTTGTGAAGAGAGAATTGAAAGTGAACATACTTTGAATATAAATTGTGCTGAAATATAATTAATTGTGCTACAGTGGTCTACACCTCGCTCGTCGATTTGATTACTTAATGCCCCATCTACCAACATGGTTTTGTCGTTTCATTGGTGGGCGTTTGGACCTCGGTCTCTTACAGTGAAGAAGCCGAGTCAAGCGGTTGTGGAGAAATCCTGGGGATGAGCTACTACAGAATCGTACCATGAGACTACTTCTACTCCGCAACCCCTAAATATATAATTCTGCATCTTTCACTATCACATCCAATTCATTCAAAGTTCTGTTTTCTAGCTGATCAGAGATTCCAATTCTATCCTTCGTCCCCTTATAAGCCACCCGTAAAGATGTCGAGCAAAATTCCCATCATCGTATGCATATTCCTCAACACTTATCCCTAATACGTTTCCTTCACTAACCTTTTTTCAGGCTGAGAACAGAGTCAGCGAGAACGCGAAGAAGACTCTCGATATTGTAGCGAAATTCGTCGAAGAAAGATGTATTCCGTAAGTGCAACCCCTCTTTAGTAGCATTTCAAGGCTGACATTGCTTGCCACAGTGCCGACGCGATATTTGCAGCACAAACTGGCGAAGGCGCTGGTCGCTGGGATCACCATCCTAAAATTGTTGATGACCTCAAGATTGAGGCAAAGAAGCTAGGACTATGGAACATGTTTTTGCCAAAGGGCCACTATAAAGAGTCTCCAGGATTTACGAATCTCGAGTACGGATTGATGGCAGAACACCTGGGAAAGTCAAAAGTAGCATCTGAGGCGTGCAACTGTGCTGCACCAGATACAGGAAATATGGAAGTGTTGGCAAAGTACGGAAACGATGAACAGAAAAAGCAATGGTTGACGCCGTTGATGGCTGGAGAGATCCGTTCGGCATTCTTGATGACTGAACCAGATATTGCATCTTCAGATGCCACCAATATTAAGTTATCGATGGTCAGAGACGGGGATGAGTGGGTATTGAATGGCGACGTAGGTGTTCTTTCCTTGTTTGTGATGTTCTAGGCTGATAAGTACTAGAAATGGTGGTCCAGTGGTGCCGGTGACCCAAGATGCAAGATCTACATAGTCATGGCAAAGAGTGACCCTGGAAACAAGAATGTTTACGCTCAACAATCCGTCGTTCTTGTTCCAGCCAACACTCCAGGTATCACCATCAACCGAATGTTGTCTGTTTATGGTTATGATGATGCTCCTCACGGACACGGTCACTTGACGTTCAAGAACGTACGCGTACCAGTGAGCAACATCGTTCTTGGTCCTGGCCGTGGATTCGAAATCATTCAGGGCCGTCTTGGCCCTGGGCGTATTCATCACGCCATGCGCTCGATTGGTGCTGTAAGTAGCCTCTCCATCGTTACTATACTCCTACTGATATGTTTTAGGCTGAAAGAGCTCTTGACTGGATGCTTATGCGCATCAATGATCCAACAAAGAAACCCTTTGGAAAGCAGCTAAAAGAGCAGGGTGTGATTCTCGAATGGGTCGCCAAATCGCGTCTTGAAATCGATGCTTCCCGTCTTGTTGTCCTAAATGCTGCTATTCAGATTGACAACGGTGGAGCCAAGACTGCGCAGAAGCAAAGATTCTCGTGCCAACTATGGCGCTAACAGTTATTGATCGTGCCGTACAATCCTTTGGTGGTGCCGGTGTCTCCCAGGATACTCCTTTGGCTAACATGTGGGCGAACATTCGAACATTGAGATTAGCTGATGGACCTGATGAAGTTCATTTGCAACAAATGGGACGAAATGAGAACAAGAGAGGCTCTGCAGTAACTGCCATGATTCAGAACCAAGAAAAGGTTTCGAGGCAGATGTTTGAATACTACGGCATTAATGCCCAAGCTACGCAGTTGGGAGGACAGATCCAGTCACGGTCGAAGCTATAGATCACAAATAGGCCGTAGTTTACAATTCTTTTTAAAATATGCATAAGTCCGTGAACAGCTGACCTCTCACTCTCATTACGTGATTCAAGAGCTGGAGGGCTTAGCGCACCGGGACATTTGCAAGTCCCTAACGTTGGGAGGCTATAAATTCATACATGACGGAGCACCATTAATGTTCCTTTTCCAGAAGTAGGTATAAGAAAAGCTCACATGTTCAAATTAGTAAGTTCTGAGCAATCAACCATATTGGTTGGTGTAAGCTATGAGGAAAGACAAACCTATCGACTCTAGGGTACATACAGCAAAAGAAAAGCCGTGACAGAATGCTCAAATCGGTTGGCACGGAAGTCGGCGAATTTGTGTACACCGGGAACATCTCCATCGAATTGCATTATTGACAGCTCCCTTACTGGTTCAACCTTGAGGCAGCAATGGTCTTGAAACAGAGTATGACATTTCCCAAGAGGACAATCTGCAAGCTACCCACTATCAGTGACTCACAAGATGTTGTCCGAAATCCATTCGACTTCAGTTCCTCGTTGTCGTGGTGGTTCAGGGGTTTCACGCTAAAGATATCGTTGCCCCTCGGTTGCTATGCCCCACAATCTCTTCAGGAACATCGTCAACAAAGACTCCATCTACACATTCCTCAACTACAAAACCAATCCACAAATCTCACAATTACAGACTTCCTCACACAGTACTCATCACCCGAACTCACTCACTACACATACCAACAACACAAATACAACTTGTCACAATGTCTTCCAACGTTCTCGCAGATAAGGACATCAATGCCACGACTGCTGCGCAACAGCCACAAGTTGGTAAGGCTGAGGTCAAGAGCATGGAGTATCATCGTCAGGTCTTGCAATCAAAGCTTGATGAGGGACAGTACGTTCAACTTCTTGTTCTATATCGAGAAGTATAGCGGACAGCAAACTAACACGGTCTAGAGGCAAGCAATCTTACGTTTCGCCATCCGACAACATCATGAGTCCTTGCACCCAGAAACTCAGCGCCTACCGAAATAAACAAGTTGGCAAGTATGTATACTCCCTCCTTTGCTACTTGGGAGAACAAGGATGCTGATTGGGATTCTAGAGCCAAGCCTAAGTCACTATTCGCAAAGACATCGGCGAAGAATTTCGGAAATGGAGGTTCGATGTTCGGTGATCAGATCCCTAGTAATGAGGAGAAGAAGACTGTTGGGCAATGAGGGATTCAATTGGAGTGTAAAATAATTGTACGCCACGTCTTCTCTGGTCTAATGCCGGAACTAATGCTAATGGTGACATAGTATGACACGGCGTAACACATTCGTTCTTGCTCAGCTTCTTTCTTCCTTTCACCAACTACAAAAACTTTTATGACACACAAAATTCAGGCTTGAGATATCGCTAAATCACAACTCGATAGAGCGTTGGGTATAATGATGGATTGGAGATAACAAGGCATGGCTTTATACGGAGTTTTTGGAAGGCATAGCAGGAATGGAAGGCCCCTTCTTGCTTGTTATTATTATGATACATCCTTCATAGGGAATGAACAGAGTAATTTCTGGATTTTGCTAATTTAACTATGTGGTTGACGGAATGATGTGATATGATGTCTCTACCTAACGCCTAACTCCAATGTATTGCCGTAATGCGTGGACTACTATGAGAACATTCCCACCAAGATCCGGTTTCGACTCTCTATGCTCTCCCTAGTAGGAAATAATGGTTAGTTGTTATTCTTCTAGACCTAACGCAGAACTGAAAACACAAGAAATTTCACCCAAATAGAACATCAAACTGGGCAGTAGAGAACTTACAATTCGACACAATGCTCACCACGTCCTCATCTGCAACGGTATGTCCCAATCCCACCCTCTGCGGTACGTGTCTTGCGCTGGCACCCCAGACTAACGCATATTTGAAAGTATCCTTTAAACTCCGGTGAATCTGATCACATACATCCTCAATAGTACTTTTGCTCCTCACGATCAATGCCTCGCTGAAATCTGGATCGATTCCCTTACGCTTTGTGTATATCCGCATCAGATTCAGTTCTTTCCAGCATCTTTCCACTACATCCTGTATCCCCAGATCTAGTTCGCAGCTCATAACTACTGTCTGATCTTCACGTGCCAACTTGTCTAGGAAATCTAGAGATACGCTATCGATCTTATTGTAGACGTAAAGACATTTGATGTATTTCCGGTGGTCTTTCATGATGACATCGATGAAGTCGTCGACGGTAACATTCTCATCTCGAACCAGAACCTCGCAGTTCAATATCTTGTAGTCACGGAGGATGTTATATACCATCTTCTGGTCTATGTTCTTAGGTGGATTTTGAAACGTGATCTTCATACCTCCGGCGGCCTTTGGCTTCAAATATATGTTTCTTGATTGTCAGTAGCTATGCTTGTAGTGTAAAAGGAACACTTACGGTGGTTCGCAGTTTAGTCTTATTCCAACAGCCTCCAATTCGGCCTCCAACAATGCTCTCTGCTCAGCCTTCTTCGTCGCATCCAGGATCATTAGGATAAGATCGCTAGTCTTCGCCGCACTAATAACCTGTCTTCCTCGTCCCTTACCTTCCGCAGCTCCCTCAATGATACCAGGTAAATCCAAGATCTGGATCTCGGCTCCTCCATATTCCAAGACTCCGGGAATGGCCGTTAAGGTAGTGAAAGAGTAAGCCGCAACTTCGGATTTTGTCTTGGTTATTTTTGAGAGGAAGGTAGACTTTCCAACGGAAGGAAAGCCAACGAGTGCAATCCGTGCATCGCCAGATTTTTGAACATCGAACCCAGGTCCTCCTGCAGAACCTGCTCCCGGGCCAGGCTCAAGAAGCTGTGCACGATAACGAGCAAGTTTTCTAATGGATATTTAGAATAGGGTTTGATCAGAAAGCAGTATTACTCACCCTTTCAGTAAACCTAAGTGATATTCTAAATAATATGTCAGCTTTGCAGCGTCTAATTTAAAGGCTTTGGAGAAAACAGCGTAGAAGATAGAGCATCATTAAAAGGATTCTATCTTTTGGACATCCTAAAACAATGACATTCGGCTTCCACGACAAATTCCGAACTGCACTGGTCATCTCTCTTTAATTACCTGTGGCTTTATTCTGTCAAGAATGTTAGTCGAGTGCAGCTTGAAGGGAGATATGGAACTTTCTTTTTGGGTTTTCTATCCATAAGTTAGTGAATGTTGTTTCTGTATTTTTGGGTTCGGAAGGGTGCTTTCGACGCAAGTTTAGAGAAGTGTCTTTGAACGTTCGTCACGCTTTTGAAGGATAACTTGACTGCTTAGACAGCCTCCAATCTCATTCAAGCGGTGGCTTTCCCCCGCAATAATTGGACTCACTTTCATCTCCTCCTCTATATCCTTGATCTTTTCCGTAATGTTCACCATCTTTGCGGTTTGTTCTTACGATGAGTTGTGGACGGAATGCAGGTGACTTTGAAAGTTATTTTGTGATATTTCTCCCCTCCAACCTTGGAGGGGAAGAAGCGGAAGCGGGCAGTGCGGCCGCTCCAAACAGAAATCATACGCTAGCCTATTGAAGAATAGTTAGGTTTATACATGCTAACATCACAACCAGCTTTCATTGAGCTTTTTGAGAATATGCCATAGTTAGTTCGGAGGTGCAACAGATACTGTGGCATCATCTCCTATATTCACAACTTAATCGCTATAACCTTGCAGCCCGGTATTTAACAGCTCTTCTTGAATGCGAATTTTGAATTTTTGGTTCCCATCGTAGAATGGTCTATAATTCCTGAAGAAATTCTTTATGCTAAATCTTACCATCTTTAGTGTCGAGATTTCGTGGCCAGCTGATGTCTACAATCGTAGACCATAGTTCCATCCAAGTAGATTCCAGGCAAAAACCGCTTAAACTTCTCCAAAGACTCTTTAGATTGATGATAGCCATACATTGCGACTAGTTCACAGGTTGAAAGACAAATTGCTTCGATTTCATTGAGTGCATATACATCTGTGATATCCTACAAACGCCAACCAAACATGATAGCCGAACGCCACGCACAATTAATGCTCGTATCATGAGTTGAATCCTAACTTCCCAAAAAGACTATCCATTGCAACCCATTGTCGCCCACACTTATCCAGATATTTACTAACCACTCCATTCAGCGTTCCAAATCTCTCGCGATTGTGTTCCACCAGTGCCAGTATACGCTCTGAAGGGCAGTTAGCTTTTGATGAGTATGGGGAATTTTGGAAATAATCTTACCTCTCTGACTAGCCGTGGCATTGCTCTTTGCCTTCTCGACGTCGAACAATGTGGAAAAGTACAGGAGTTGGTTGTAGATCATCTTCTCAGTGTACTCGTAGTGCATCCTGCCCATACAGCCATGAGCATGCCCATTTGGTCCTAAGCAACGGGTTCCATAAACGCTCATCTGTCTCGTACGGTTGCCACAAGCTTGATCATCACAGACGAGCCAACCTTCATAGTATCTGCAGGTCTGCTGCCGTATCTGGTGTTCAAGCTGCATCATAACAGATAAAGTTGACAGGGAATGCCCACTACTACATGTGATGCCAGCAGGTGTGCAGTTTTCAATACTGCCCAGAAGACCATCAAAATTCAGGAGCTCCTTACAAGCCCTGCAACGTAGACTTAGCCGCACTGCATCCTTGAATCGGACCTCGTCATCTATCTGACTCTCAAGAGGATGGATCTCGGCCTCAGCAGAGCCCCCCGATGTGTTGTTGTTAATGCTATACTTACGCACATCAAGCCCAAGGCAGTCGGCTAGACGTACAGTGTCAGTGCCCGAGATATTGGCACACAGACGTTCCACAGGAGGGAATATCTGCTTGTACAGATACCATTCTACATCTGGTTTAAGACCAGAATCCGCTTTTGTTAAATCTTGAGGTGTATATGATCGTTTTGCCGGCCCCTCTGATGCGTTCTTGCCATCGCCAGTAACGATGTATGCGATAACATCGTCCTTCCGAATCGTTTTACCACGAGACATCTCTCGGAGTGCCACCTGAACTTGTGGCATACTATCAGCATTCGGGTAGTCTTTTGGTGATTTCCCTAGCTTCGTGTATATGGTATATTTCTGGTTAGGGATACTCCCTTCCCGCATTTTCTGAGCGATTTGACCTAGGTACTCATGGATGCGGGCAATGACTACTTCAGATTCATCCCCGGAAAGGATCTCATTCAAGAGCTGCGAGGAAACTTCTTTCGACAGGTTACAGTATTCTCTGCGCTTCATATCGAGACCTTTGACCTCCATCTGATCAGTATATACACCATCAATCTGTACAAGATTGATCGCAGCATATTTCTTCTTGGCCTGGAGCAGAATGCGCCTAAAGACGTTGTCGATGTCGATTTCCAAAAGCTTATAACGTTCATTGACTGCTCGCTTAAACTCATTTCCAACCTTCAACGCATCTTCAACGTTGTCCACATTGGCATTGATCATAACAGAGTCGGTATCTCCGTAAATAACTTGAAGTGAGTTGCTTTCCGCGAGTTCTTTGGTGCTGCGAAGAATCTCACGACCTTTATAAGTGGTGAGAACAGCCAATGGTCTAGCGTAGAATCGAGACTTCGTGTAACCCAAACAACCATACATAGAATTAGCAGTAAGTTTCAGGGCTAGTTGCTTAATATCCCAGGTCGCTAATTGCTCCATAGTTGCAGTTTTGTCCTTCATCAGACTTTTCACCTGCCGGCGCTGACTCACGAGAGTGGCAATGAGTGTTGGTAAAATCCCTTGATCTTGGTCACTTCCTGGTACCTCTGGAACTTTGTCCTCATCGTCAGAGAGCTTGGTTCGGTCCACTGTTGTAAAGCAAATATTAAACTCCTGGATAATGCTTGGGTACAAGGAGTTAAAATCCATCACCAAGACGAATTTATCATACAAACCCTTCTCAGGCTCGAAAACAAGACCACCCTTATACTTGTCCTTCTTTTTGGTATCCCCATTCTCTTCCTCGACGTTTTCATCTTCAATTTGTTGCTTGCCTCTAAAAACTGCTTTGTCTGGGCATATATACTTATTTTGATGAAATCTATGCAACAAAATGTACTCGTTACGCTCAGCTCGAGTACCTGTCAGGGTTCTCGCCCATGAGTTCCCGGCAATGTTAGTGAGAACCTTTGACAATGGCAACATCTGAACCTTCAGAGCTAATGCAGCGATGAAGAAGGTGTCGGCTTCACAATGACTAACATAGTCCATTAACCCTTCGCTTGTAGACGCCCATGTTTTCAAAGCTACATCGTTATCGACATCACGCCGAACAGTCTTTGAAAGATAGAGACTGCACATTTCGGTAAGGCTCCAAGATGTACATTTTGTCATTGTTGATTTTCCGCAGTCATTTGCCAAGTCGCAAAGAAGTCGACCTGAAAGTAACGCACGCTCAGCAAAGAAGTTGCCACCCATTTTCCCCATAGAGCTTGGCCAGTCACTACGCCTCATACGTCCGATCTGTGACCACTGTCGGGTTTTCTTCGCTTGAAGCCGGCTTAATAGAATGCTGAAGTCGACTCCTTCCAGCTGGTGACCGACAAGAACGTCTGGATCAACAACGTTGAGCTTTGCCAAGAAGAATTGTAGAAGCTCTGATTCCTGTTTGACTAGTTTAACGAGACCTTTACGACCCTTTGCCAGACTGTCAAAGCCAATGGGAAATTGAGACCCTGCAGGTCGCATTACGGTGAACGTTTCGCAAGGTAGGTTTTCGGCTGGTGTTGTCTCAGTGAGTGATATACTCCTATAAGTTCGTGCGCTGATCGCAAGAATTTCCTGCTTATTATCCTTGACGTTAAGAATAGTTCGCAAGGCTATACTCATGATGGTCAAGGGTGGCGCTTCGACATTATCCCCTCCACTCATTGGAGATATTAGATTTGGCTTAGAAACTTGAACTTCCAATTTACAGTGAGAGGCATTTTTGATGACGCCAAACTCAGCACCCTCGATAGTTAGCCAGCAAGGGCCCATGATATTCTTCCACAGAACGAACTGCTCAAACAGAGGTGTATTCGAGCCAAAAACGTGAGAAAATGTGGACCCGGTATGGTGGTCAGGTTGAAGTTGAGGTTCTAAAAGATCAGTCGAGCCTAATATTGGGGAGGGAAGGGCCTACTTGAATATGGATAGAGGAGCTTAAGATATTCCCCTTCTTTTGGAATACCCGGAAGCTCAAAGGCGTACTTCCGCGTGCATGGCTTGATTTTATGCATGCCAACCCTCATTTTCCCCATCAGTTCATCAACTTCTTCGTACACATCTTTCATATCGACCTCCTCAGCAGTATCCCGCCCATTCTTTTGACGGTGTTCCCTAGGAAGAAAGAACAGTTTTCTTAGGATATTGTCTATTTTGACGAAGCAACTGACGTATCGCTTTGACTTTTTGTCCTGAACCTTTCCAAAAAGACATAAGCTGCCGTTCACTTCAGTATAGTCTGTCCAAAACATTCTCAGACTACCGTCTTCCTCGATAGCATCCGTGTAATCGAGCTTTCCAGAGCTGTACGATTCAGTGGACTGGCTACTGTTTACGATATTCAGTCTCTGAGTGACATCGTTCCAAGCAGCCGCATCAACAGCATGAGTGGCTGGTCTTGGAGGGGATGAGCTTGCTGGCGAAGGATAAGGCTCTGCCTTCTTTATTTTAGGTACAGGTCGAGTTCCGGACATGTTGACACGAGCAATTGAAATGCCATCCGCTTGTGCCACCTCCATCATGTCTTCTTCGTCCTCGTCCTCTGCTTTGATGTTGGCATTGGATTTCCTCTGCACCGCTTTAGCCACGGGTGAAGATGGGGCAGGATCGCTTAAAATCATAGCATTATCGTCCATATCATTCATGAAACCATCGTCCTCGTAATCTCGCCCAACTGGAGGGGTAGCAGGAGTTCGGCTATCGAGAAGTTTTGTTCTCTTTGATCCATGGGAATTACAAGTGTCGACCGAAGGGGATAACGCTCGAGCTCTTCGCTTGTCCTTTGGCTTGGAGATATGTGAGATCGGCCGAGGAACATTTGTGTCAACTTCTCCCAACAAATCAGCCAAAAAGTCGTCATCTTCCTGAGTTTTTACCGGCTAAGAGATGTTAGTCACAAGAAGCTTGTCATGTTCTGCTATACATACCTTTGCTTTGGGCTGGGCAGCAACAGGCCCTTTGGTGAAGTAATTACTTATGCCTTTATCCATTGATTCTTTTTTCGCTTTATCATCCTCGCGCTTCTTTTTGGCTGGAAAGGAGTTAGAGTACGCTTCGTCACATATAGCTAAGTATCACTTACCTGCTTTGCTAGTCTTGCCTCTAGTTGGAAGCTCTTCTTCGCTTTCCGAGTCGTATCCAGGCCTCCGGTCCCATTCCTCTCGCCCATCGTCTGCATACCCTTCACCATTGTCGTCTATAACAAAGTCATCTTGGTTAAGACGATCACGGACTACCTTCTTGTATCCATCTTCATCTACCTCTTCGTACAGATCTTCTTCTTGCTGTACTTGATAGGTGTCGAGGCGTTTCTTGCCGGATTCTCGAAGGGCACGCAACTCGGCGAACTTTGAACGAGCATTGGCAGCTTTCGACATGATGTTGATTTTGGACTGCTGTTTATTGCAACATACTCTTGAAAGAAAATGGTCGACGTAGAATAACCGGTAGGAATTGGGGGAGATATGTGGATTTTGTGTAGGAAGGTGGTTGGACGCGATAGGAGGTACTTCTATATGATGTTCAAACTGGAACGGGAAATCGACGCGTTCAGCGCGAACCCCTGTACCTACACGGACGTGTAATATCCATGATTACTAGATACAGCCCAGTCTCCAACCTCACCATGTTTCCAAATATTATCAACTAAACCAGATTTAAGAACGGTGGAGAAGGTATAGAGAAGATGATTGCTTAATATACTACCGGTATCTTCCAAACTTCAGGGAATACAAAGGGAAAGCCAGTCACATACGTACCGTTGATGTAAGTCAAGTAAGATTTAGGGGTGTGCTAATAGAAAACCACTTAAGACCGCGGGCTTGGCAATATTGTCGCTCGACCGATCTCTAGCAGGGGTCAAAAATTATCTTGTCTGTTGATGGTTATCGATAGTGAACGATGCAAATTACCAACTTCATACACACTCTTTGAAATCATACACACTCTTTGAAAATCTAGCTCTATTCCTTGCGATGTTAACTTGCAGTTCATGCATAAAGCGAACCCTGCAGACTCTCGTTGGAGATACAGTAACCATTCCGCCGCCGTCAACAGTCTTCTCTTCTCGGCCCAGTGTATCTTTTGCCGCAAGCCCTCACAGCAAGAGATTCTATGCACAACAACGAACCCCTTCATCCTCTATTAATTCTGCGACTGCGACATCTTATGAGAAGGCAATTGCTAGAAGGCAACCAGATAAGCGGCAGGAATGGCTAGACTCCAGAGGGACCAGGCCGGTGGGC
>Ga0247804_10000447_pt1 | contig 19050 bp, 16 predicted proteins | sample UWRJL029104C1_FD_181142 | JGI IMG/M metagenome (GOLD analysis project Ga0247804, IMG submission 181142) | Plant litter microbial communities from Arlington Agricultural Research Station in Wisconsin, United States - UWRJ-L029-104C-1 | ecosystem: Environmental > Terrestrial > Plant litter >...
GGCTGCAAGGAGATCGGTAGTAGAAGAGCGATCCGTTCGCCGGTCGATACCCGCTTGAATGTATCAGCAATGATATGTCTAGATAGATGGTCGTCCACGACAAAACCCGGCTTATCGGCTGGCTGCCGAATCAAAAATAACACCTTTCGGTGTTATTTTTGATTCGGCTTTTTATAGCTCTCTTCTAAAGGAAAACCTTAAGGTTTTCTCTACGTACTGCGTAATAGTACTTATGATTTGTAACTGTGAATAGAGTGATATACTGAGAAAAAGGAGTAATAATTGTATGGTATCGGGTGTAAATCAAGAATCACAAACAAATAGAGAAAAATTATACGAAGGGCTTGATGCTGCGCATACGCCTCGCTTAATTGTACCGGAGATATATGTTGCAAAGCGCTCAAACAGATTACAAACGCTTGCAGCATGGGCATTATTATCTTCGCACACAAGTCCTAACACTCAGTTTGATGTAGTGTGGACTGGGAATAAAGTAAGTCGTTTGTTGCGCGCTGAAATACAGCCAACGGGAACATATAATCACAATTTCGGTTACGGTGTGGATGAGAGTGATGATTATTTTCTTCCAGATCCAAGCGTAATTGAATCGAGTACTCGTCATTTTACGTATATAGGTAGGGTTGAGGCGGCACTAAACAATGGAGCTGGTATCTTTGAGCCGGCCGACCTTGGTCGCGACTTTGAGAAGTAACAGTATTGTTTTCTGTACGCTAAACAAAAACCCCTCTATAAAGAGGGGTTTTTAAGATTTGCAATGCGTCGTAATTTAAAGGAGATTACTTAGTTGCGTTTACAACAGCGGTGAAGGCTGCTGGTTCGCTGACTGCAAGTTCAGCTAGAACTTTTCGGTCGAGGTCGATGTTGCTTGCCTTTAGGGCAGCAATGAATCGGCCGTAAGTAGTACCTTCAAGACGTACAGCGGCGTTAATACGTGTAATCCAAAGACCACGTAAGTCACGGCGACGGTTACGTCGGTCGCGGTATGCGTACTGAAGTGCTCGGGTTACAGCTTGCTTGGCAAGGCGGTAACTACGAGTACGTGCGTGTTGCATACCCTTAGCTTGTTTTAAAATCTTTTTGTGACGGTTTCGAGCCGTGACGCTTCGTTTTACTCGCATATTAGATTCCTAACGCTCGTTTAATGTTTTTAGCTTGTCCACCACTTACTAGTGCTGGTGTGTTGATTGCACGCTTACGACTTTTGCTTTTCTTAGCAAGAAGGTGAGCGCCAAAAGCACGTCGGCGAAGAAGCTTACCAGTGCTGGTAATCTTGATCCGCTTTGCGGTACCTTTGTGTGTCTTCATCTTTGGCATTATTATTTACTCCTTATTACGACGCTTAAATTGCGCCCCGCCATTTGTGGCGTATGTTCAAATACAGCTGTTTCTTCTAACATTTCACCAATTCGGTTCATCATTACGACACCAAGTTCTTTGTGAGCCATCTCGCGACCACGGTAGAAAATTTGGATACGCACCTTGTGTCCTTCAGCGAGGAACTCACGCACTTTTCGGAGTTTGATTTCCAGGTCACCCTGGCCAATTTTCAAACCGAAACGCATTTGCTTGAGTTCGCTTGCCTTGTTGCTGCGACGATTCTTTTGGGCTTCTTTCATTTTTTGATACTGAAATTTGCCCCAATCGACGATTTTAGCAACCGGAGGATCGGCATTTGGAGATATCTCGACTAAGTCTAAACCAGCGTCTTCGGCAGCTTTCAGTGCGTCTGCACGACTGAGGATGCCTAGTTGTTCACCTGATTCTCCGATAACGCGCAATTCAGAAGCTCTGATTTGTTCGTTGATACGAGTTGACTGATTAGCGATATACTCTCCTTTTTTAACCCCTTGAGGGTGCCTTTGATTACGAATTAGCTAGTCATTAAAATGATGTTGCTATATTTGAGCAGTTACTCAGGCGCTATTATAGCAAGATCTACGGGGGAACGCAAGGGGTGGGGAATCGACGCTTGCGATTCGCTGAAAGGTGAAGGGGTTATGATAAAATGCGGTTATGGTTAAGAAGAAAAATGTAAATAAAAAGGTAGCATTTGTTATTTGGGCTGCTGTTTTTGCCCAGATTGCAATGATTTATTTTTTTGCGTATGCACATATTGCCGAGGAACTGCATTACTCTAAATCTTTCTCGAAGATATGTGGAAGCTGCAGTGCTTCAAATGGAGCGCTTGAAGTATTTATAGTTACATTACCGTTTTTGTTGACGGCGTTAATTATTAGTTATTGCATTACACGACAGGCTTGGCTGTCTTTATGGATGAAGAAGCATAAGTTTGTCACCATAGCTGGGTTTACTGCATTAATCTATGTCGTCACCGTCTTCTTCTATCTACAGGGCAGTTTTGTTGCTAGATAAGGCAATTAAAAATCCGCCCACTGTTGCCAGATTAAGAGCTGTCTCAAGGATAACCACTATGCTATCATGTGGCTATGAATAATACAGAAAATCAAAACGAACAGATGCCCAAAATAGAGGCCGTTGAACCTTCAACTGGGGTGATGCCTTCACGAGTCTCAGAAACTCCACAAAATCCAATGAAGCCTGTAAAGAAAAAGCGTTCTACGCTTGCGATTACTGCCGCCTTTATGGCCGGAGCGTTAATGTATGCCATTGCCGCTGGAGCATATAATTTTTATTTTCAAACGCAAGACAACGAATTACTTAAGTTAAAAGCGCAAAATGAATCGCAAGTTGTTACTAAAACACAGACGCAGCCTCTAACTGAGCAAACAAAAATTTCAGAGGAAGAGGTAGCTAAGAGTGTCGAGACTACTGATTGTTTAGCCAAACCAGAATATTCAGAATTGGTATTAAAGGGCATAAAGATGAAGATTGCCTCAATCGATTTATATGATGGGCTGCAAGTTACGAGTGCAACAACGGGTGGAGCGGTTCGATGGACCTCTACGCCTAAAGTAACGAATTACAAATGTGAAGTAATAAAGATATCTGACCTCAGAGTAGGGGATAGAGTGAACGTATTCGTTAGCAAGACATCGTCGGGCATGCTTGATGCTAGGATGCTTCAAAAAGCTACAAAGTAGTTTTCTGCCTATATTGTAGAGCTTCCGCTACATGGTTAGTCTGGATTTCCGCAGAGCTTTCTAAATCCGCAATCGTCCGCGCCACCCGCAATACTTTCAAACATCCGCGGTTGGTGAGGTTGAGTCGTTTTGAGGCCGTTGTAATTAAGTCTTCGGCCTTTGAACTTACCTGAAACACTGATTTTATGGTCGAAAGTGAAGCATAAGAGTTGTATATAGAACTACGTTTGTACCTTTCTTTTTGAACACATCTGGCACCATTTATTAATTTTAGAACTGTTAGCTGTTGATTTTCTTGCAACGAATTTGTATTAAAAATGTACTCATTGGCTGTCTTATTTATTGTTACGATTAAATCGATGCGGTCCAGCAATGGGCCAGATATTTTCTTCTGATAATTGGCAATTTGCGCACCTGAACAACGACACGGTACATCCGCATCGCCCAAGTATCCGCACGGGCATGGGTTCATAGTGGCCACTAAAATGAAGTCGGCTGGGTAGGTAATGCGACCATAATGGCGCGATATAGATATCTGCCGATCCTCTAACGGTTGGCGTAAAGCTTCAAGTGTTGCCCGTGGATATTCAGGCATTTCGTCCAAAAACAGCACGCCTTTATGCGCCAAACTAATTTCACCAGGCCGCGGTTTTGAACCGCCGCCAATAAGGGAAGTGAGTGTTGCTGTATGATGTGGTGTTCTGAAGGGCGGGGTTGTATGTACGGCGCCATCAATACCCGTTACGAGGCTGTGGAGTTTGGTTACTTCTAATGTTTCGTCGGTCGAAAGCGAGGGGAGTAGTGAAGCGAGCGCCTTAGCGAGCATGCTCTTGCCAGCTCCAGGTGGCCCGGTAAGAAGGATGTTATGCCGACCGGCCACAGCTATAGCCAAAGCTCGTTTCGCTTGTTGGTGACCCTTTACCTCATCTAGAGAAACTAATTCTAGGGGCCTGGCCTCTGGTAACGCGGTGTTGCGAACAGGTTCTAGGCGCACCTCACCCTTTAAATGGAGATACAAACTGCGTAAATCAACCACCCCGAACACTTCAACGCCTTTAACCAAGCTAGCCTGCAAAGCATTCTCTGGCGGAAGATATACCTGCAATGCTCCGGAATGCTTGGCGGCCTCTGCCACTACAATGGCACCTCTAATAGGCCTGAGGCGACCGTCCAGGGCTAGTTCGCCGCCAAACACAGCCGAATCAACCTCGGCCTGCTTGAGCGCCCCAGAGGCCACCAGGATACTGAGCGCGATCGGAACATCAAACTGCGTGCCATCCTTGGGAAGTTCGGCTGGTGCAAGGTTAACCACCAACTTACGGGCGGGGAAGTCGAGTAAGGAGTTGGAGATAGCACTGCGCACCCGTTCGCGGGCTTCATCGATGGCTTTATTGCCCATGCCGACAATCTGCATGCCAGGTAAGCCGGCCTTAGAATCCGTTTCAACTTCTATTAACGAGCCCTCGAAGCCCGTCAACGCCACCGATTTAACTACCGCTACCATAGGCCTAGTGTACGGGGTTAACCAGTAGAAAATCATGAACTTTTATGCTAAAATGAAGGCATACGTGGGGCTGACATAGCTTCGACAGAAGGACTTTAACATATTATTCTGCAAGCTGATTTGCGCCCATAAGGCGCTATATTGTAATTGCAAACACAACTGCTACAGCAGCCAAAGATGGTTTCGGCCGCTTTGTTGAAACTTTTGGTGCGGCTTTCGCCCCTAAGAGTTTCGCTGCGCAAACTGCCTAATTAGGCGGTCATCGATTCACCTTAATGAAACATAAGGGTGACGGTGTTATTACTTGTTTCTTATCTTCCCCCGGTGCAGCTGCAAGGGGTTGAGAAATTTTACAGCGGGACGACCTCTCCTTTTTCGCCAGACCTTCATGGAGAGAGAGTCTTTAACCTTTAGGTAGGGCTATGCTTGTAGACGAATAGTAGGTTACCTTTTGGACCCGGGGGCGGTACCCGGCAGCTCCACCATGTATTTATTAAAAGACTCTCGTTCGAGAGTCTTTTTTTGTTTTCAATAGGTGTAACTGGCACCAAATCAAGGCAAATAAAAACGATCGCCTGCGAGGAACGATCGTTTTTGTGGAGTTTTGCGGTAATTTTTATTTTTGGTCCGTGTATAATTTATTTATTCAGGACTACCCCTATAATATGATGGAAAAGCGCTTATGTCAACAACTTTATAAAGATTTATTAGGTAAAAAAGACTACATAATTCGTGCCTGTGGATAGCTATAGCTGAGTTGTTCACCGTGACAGAGTGTTTGATATCTTGAACCACTACGCCTAGTGTCTGAAATGGTCGTTGAACACAATTTATTTACGGGTTTATGGCTATGTATTTATGTTCCAAATCTCATTTAAGCCTTAATCCTGCGGGCTGCGATTATATGATGCAAGCAAAAGTAGTCTATTGCGGCTGTCTATCGTGCTTCGTAAAACACCAACAAGCACATGATCGGCCTACATTCGAATTCGAAGTAAAAATGCAGCTGCCGAGCTATCATTCAAAAATAACAAACAAATGCGGTGCCAAGCTACTATTTTAGAATCTATATATGACTATGTGTGAAAATTCATATAGACAGTTGGTGTGGCTTATATTGTGTAAGCATTGGTTCAGAACTAAAAGAACAATAAGGCAGGTGTTTAAAAAGCTGGTTGGCCGGAATTGATCAATAAGCCAATATTGAAAATTTAATTGTCTTTTATCTACATAACCGCACGGCAGTGTAAGGCGTGCGGAGCTGCTTCGTATGAGAGCAAGTAGGCAAGGCTCTGTAGGCTAGTCGGCGTACATACAACAAACCCATAACTGTCGATTTATAGCCGGATAAGGTGCTAGAATCATCAAATGTATAGAAGATAATATAATATTTACAACGTAGTAAATATATCAACATACTCCATATAACACCTTATAAACCCAAGTTGTAATAAACAATACACGTATTTACAACAATAAAACCACCATAGAGTATTGACCAATAGCAGTGCTTATGCTAATCTAAATACAAGCTTCAAGAAACACAAAAACATTCGAAAAAGCACTTCAGGGCAGTTCAATAAAAAGCGCAGGGCAGTAGCAAGAGCATCTATGAGAATCAGAGCAGGGCATCATCACAATCGCACCTTTCACAATTCAAAACGCTCGTAGACGAGCACTGACCAAATCGTAAACCTTTGACGGAAAATTTGGTTGGCATTTTCAGACAGAGTCTTTGAAGATATATTACCTGTTTTCGGGTACGCACTTTCGTAGGACTATTTATAGTTCTACCCATCTTCATCAAGGCGCTGTCAAAGTACCAACCAATGCTCCGCCCAAGGCGTTTGCCTATCAGTACCTGGTCTCGCCAAGAAAAACCCTGTTTCTATACCAATAGAAGTAGTGCTGAATCTTGGCGCGACCAGCGGAACATAGACTATGAGTAAGTTAACGAATGCCCCAGGTTTTCCTGGAGCGGTCAGATTGTCTCGAGCGGTTCGCTGTTCACCGGTACACACGCTCATATTTATATTTTGCGGCGTTTGCTGTTACCTGAACATTAAGGCGTTCCGCTCAGACTCCATGTTTTAAACTTGAGTGGTTTCGTATATAGTAACAGGGATGTTACCAAAAATTATTGCCACTCTCTCTTTAGCAAGTCTCTGCTTGCTAAGCGCTATGCTGACCTTTACAACGCCAGCAACAGCCGGTCCGTTTGGACTTCTTGTGATATTTGTAACAGCTTATTTGACCTTCATCGGTTTGATAAGCTTTTTTTTGTTTGGAATTTCTCACCTCGTAGCTTCGATCAGCGCTGGTATGACTGTTCGCAAGCCAATTACTGCAATGGCATTTCGCCGAGCGTATTACTTTAGTACGGTGTTGGCAGCAGCGCCAGTTATGCTGATTGCGCTTCAATCGGTGCGCACAATCGACGTCTACGAACTGCTTTTAGTAATTATCTTTGAAGTAGTGGCTTGTGTGTATGTTAGTCGCCGAATTCGCTAGCTAATAAAAGCTTAAGTATCATGCTTTTTACTCACCTGATTATGCTATAATCACAGATATGCAACCCGAGAATTCTCAACCAGCGCCAATGGGCCCGGAACAGTTCCCGATGCCACCTTCACTACCAGGTGAGCATGTTCCGTCATTGCCGCCGCTTGAGACGGGTATCGAAAAAGGCAGCGAGCGTCGCGAACAAGCCGCCGAAGCAGGAGCTCGGGCCTCTGACGCTGCTACTGTGGCAGCACCTATTGTTGTACCAGCAGCACCAGTGCCAGTTCCGCCAGCTACCCCGGCGCCAGTTGCGACTAGCGGTTCGCCACTTGTCGCCGCCGACGAAGACCTCATTGAAAAAGAGTGGGTAGATAAAGCAAAAGAGATTATACTTCATACTAAAGACGACCCCCATGCTAGAACGCAAAAGGTAAATGAGCTTCAACGCGATTACCTACAAAAGCGTTACGGCCGGACGGTTGGCACGAGCGAATAAGCGACGACGGATAGGAAAGAGGAAGAGGGAAGGTGTTAGAATTTATTATTACGACTGTGGTCATCTTACTAGCTTTGGCTGGTGTAGGTGCTGTTGTCTTTAACCAATACCGCAAAGTCCTTCGCGAGGCTAAAAACTACGAACGTGGTTTGAAGATGGTGCCGATGTATATTCATATTCCGCCAATGAGCTCCGACCTTGATGGCAATGGCCGCGACGAGCGTGACCTTACTGAAGAAGTGCTCAGCCAGGCGCAGGTAATGTATAACATTATTGCCAGCACTGCGACCAAAGGTTTCAAAACCCGTATTTACGGCCAACGCCACGTTTCATTTGAAATTGTCGCCCACGAAGGTTTGGTGCATTACTATGTAGTCGCGCCGGTTTCGTTGGTTGATGTTATTAAGCAATCAGTTGCTGCGGCGTATCCTGCGGCTCGGCTTGAAGAAGTCAGCGAGCGTAACATCTTTAACCCCGCTGGTCACATGAGCGGCACAATTGGTGGTGAGTTCACATTGAAGAAAGATTTCGCGTATCCAATCGCTACTTACCAAGAAGCAAAGCGTGACGCAACGCGTGCGCTACTAAACGCGCTATCTGGCGCAACTCGCGGCGATGGCGTTGGCATCCAGTTACTTATTCGTCCTGCATTGCCAGGCTGGGCAAAGGTAGCGTCTGATGTTGCGAACCAAATTCGAAAGAATAAGGGCGTTAAGGGTGGCTTCCAAACAAAAGGTATTATTGAAGCGCTCTGGAAACCACCTGAAGCTGGTGAAGTTAAATCTGAAGACAAGCAGCTGAGCTCGACCGAACAAAGCGTTGTTGATGGCATCGAGAACAAATCTCGTTATCCAGGTTACGAAACATTAATTCGTGTTGTTGCCTCATCAAACACGGCTGGACGCTCACAGGCACTTATGAACAACGTAGTGTCGGCTTTCTCATTGTTCGACTCTCCAAGCAATAACGGCTTCAAGTTTGCCGTTGCTAAGAATATGGAAGAATTTGTTACCGCCTATATTTTCCGCTTCTTCCCGCAAGGCGTCAGCCAGAATATTTTAAATACCGTCGAGTTAGCAACTGTCTTTCACTTGCCTGACCAAAACAGCATCCCAACTTCACAGGTACAACGCCAAGCTACCAAGCAAGTTGATGGACCAACAGAAATTATGGACGAAGGGTTCTTGCTAGGGTACAACGAGTTCCGTGGCGTTAAGAAAGAAATTCGTTTAGGTCCAAAGGACCGTCGACGTCACACCTATATTATTGGGCAGACCGGTACGGGTAAGTCGAAGCTGCTTGAAAACTTGGCCTACCAAGACATGATGGACGGTCGCGGCTTCGCGTTTATTGACCCGCACGGTGACTCGGCTGAGGAATTATTAGGAATGGTGCCTAAAGAACGCGTCGAAGACGTTGTCTACTTTAGCCCAGGCGATATGGAAATGCCGATTGGCTTGAACTTGTTTGAGTTCGACAATCAAGATCAACGCGACTTCTTGATTCAAGAAACTATCGCCATGCTCTATAAACTATATGATCCAGGCCACACGGGTATTATTGGTCCTCGTTTCGAGTCATGGTTCCGTAATGCCGCCTTAACGGTTATGGCCGACCCGGCTGGTTCATCATTCTTGGATGTTCAACAGGTATTCATCGACCAAGCTTTTGCCGATGAGAAGATTAAACATCTAACCTCGCAAACTGTTCTAGACTTCTGGAATAAAGAAATGGCTCAAACGAGTGAATCTGCTAAGGGTGAGATGCTTGGTTGGTTCGCCAGTAAGTTTGGCGCCTTCTTAGCGAACGACATGATGCGTAACATTATTGGTCAAACCAAGAGTGGCTTTAACCTCCGCGAAATTATGGACGGCAAGAAGATCCTTTTGGTAAACCTTTCAAAGGGTAAAGTAGGGGAGTTGAACTCACAATTGCTCGGTATGATCTTCGTTATGAAGTTTAACGCCGCAGCTATGGGTCGCGCCGATATTCCAGAAAATGAACGTGAAGACTTTAGCCTTTACGTTGACGAGTTCCAAAACTTTGCGACTGAAAGCTTTGCGACTATTCTGTCTGAAGCCCGTAAATACCGACTCAGCCTTATTTTAGCCAACCAGTTTATGACCCAGCTTACCGAGCAGATTCGCGAAGCGATCCTTGGTAACATTGGTACCGTCATTAGTGGCCGTATTGGTATTACCGACGCGGAAATCTTGGTTAAGAAGTTCTCACCAACCTTTGACGCTGAAGATCTAACACGCATGCCAAACTATCAGACTATTGCGTCTGTCATGATCCACGACGTGCCTTCGGCTGCATTTAGTATGTCGCTTTTGGCACCACTAGGTGAGTCGAACCCTCAACTGAAGGACGCTCTTAAGAAATTATCAGCAACAAAGTTCGGTCAGCCGCGTGCTCAAGTTGAAAAAGACTTCTTTGCACGCATGGGTGCTGGTGATGCTGCCAAGAAAGCCAAAATGGATGCTTTGAAGAAAGCACAAGAAGAACGTATGGCAGCCTTCCAGAGCGGCAACAATTCTCAGGTTGGTTCTGGAGTGACTCCGGGCGTTCCAAGCCCTGTAGGGGCTCCTAGCATGCAACCAGCGGGTGTTCCGAAGCCAGTAGCCGCGCCATCATTCCTTGACGACTGGCTCGCGAAGCGCCAAGAGATTAAAAGCGCACCCGTGCAGCAGTCGACACAGCAACAGTCTGCGCCTCGCCCTGCACAACAAGCAGCTCCAAAATATGCTCCAATGCCAGTACCGGCTAACCCCGTTGCAGCCCCAGTGGTTCAACCTCAGCAACCTCAACAGCCCCAGCAGCAATTCCGACAGTCACCGCAACCACAGCAACAACAAGCTAAGCCAATCGAAAAGCCGATCCAGAAACCTGAACTGGCTCAACCTGTTGCACCTGTTGTTCGTACTGAGCCTGAAAAGCTTCATGTGCACGATACATCAGCGAACGCTGGTGATGATGGTGTATCCATCAAACTACGATAATTAGTAAGCTCAAATAGTTAAACGAAACTAAGCTTTTTTGCCGGTAATCATAACCCGGAAGAAGTCATACAGTACGCCAAGTACCCAGCCAACAATGAAAGCACCGATGGTTTCAAAGCCAGACAGTACGTAACCGTAGTGCTTAGCTACAAGATACACGACTAAGACTGCAAAGAAGGCGACGACGGCGCCCGCTAAGATAGCGTTAGGCCGTGCGACAGTACTTCCTACAACTTCGCTCGTCTTTTCGACTGCGGCGTTGTGGATGACCTTACTGAAGCCACGTTGCACAGGGGGGAGCTCTTCTTGGAGCTTCTTCATGTGGTGGTCGTAACTAACTTTTTGTTCTTTTTTACTCACCACGCCATGGCGTCGGCTGGCAGCAGCACCAGATTCTTTTTTCTTCTTTTCAGCACTGCCTTTTTCGACGCTGATGGCTTCTTTAAGAGCTTCGATTTTAGCGTTCTCGACAGCTTGCTCGCCGTTTTCAACCTTGGCCTTTTCAGCACCTCGTTCGAGGGCTGACTCTACCTTAGAATAGGCTTCTACTTGTTCTGGTGAGAGTTCTTTTTTCTCTGGTGATGTCTCGGGTGATTGAGGTATGTGTTCGCTCATTAGATGGTTCCTCCGTTAAGGTCGCGACGAATCAAGCGAACTTCTGTTGATAGTTGTTTAGAGCGGAAGTAGAAGAATGTGACAATCGACAGTACGATACCAGCGAAGATCATATTTTCACTTGCTCCAGTGTGTGGCAATTCCGGAACGATTTGTTCGATAACCTTTGGTCCAGGGCAGGTGACATCGATGATGACATCGGTGCCGAAGACGTTTTCGATACGACAGTCGTATGAACTTGGGTCGCTAAGGCCAGTTGGAGTAGCTGGAATCTCTGCCAAAATTTGAACAGTGAAGGTGCGGATTTCTTTTGCGCCAGCCTTGAGTTCGACTGCAGGCCAAGCGAGTGTACGATTTGATTCTTTGTACGTACCACCACCGTTATCGGTAAGCTTTGAGTACTCGAGCGTGTCGCCAATCATATCTTCAAAAGTAACTGTCTTAGGTGAACCACCCTTGTTCTCGGCAACAAGCGTAAAGACGATTTGGTCTTTTGCTTTGGCTACCTTTGTAGTGGCGTTAACGTTACCTTGGGATACGTTCTTAGCGGATTTCGATAATACAATCTCTGCAGGAGGGAGCGTACAGTTCACAGGCACGGTGACGGTACTGCTAGAGCTGAAGCTGTTTATTATCTTACAGTTTGTCTCGGCGTTCTCGAGGCTGCTGTTCATTTGTACTGTGAAGCTTTTAGTGATGGTTGCGCCAGGTGCAACACTCACTGCGGGCCATGTTAATACTTTTGTCTTAGTATCTAATGTGCCGCCACCATCGTTCGCAATAGTAGCGAAGCGGAGGGTGCTGGTAAGGTTGTCACTAAAGGTTACGCTCTTTGCAGTTCCGCCGGTGTTCTTTGCTACCAGTTTGAACGTGATCTTTTGGTCTACTTTGGCGCTCACCTTGGATGCGTCGACATTATTCTGAGTGACGTTAGTAGCGGTTTTTGACAATATGATATTCGCAGGAGGAGGCGTACAGGCAACAGGAATGATGACAGTGTTGCTATCTGCGAAGCTGTTCATGATCTTACAGTTCGTTTGAGTGGTTTCGAGGCTACTGTTCATTTGAATTGTAAATGTCTTCGTAACAGTTGCACCAGGAGCGACGCTGACCGCTGGCCACGACAGGACCTTAGATGTTGCATTGAATGAGCCACCACCATTGTTAGTTAGCTTAGAGAAGGTGAGTGCGCTAGTGAGGTTATCGCTAAAATCGATACTCTTTGCAGTTCCACCGGTATTCTTGGCAGTAAGCTTGAAAGTAATCTTTTGTCCTACTTTGGCAGTTACTTTTGTAGCATCGACATTATTCTGGCTTACATTAGTAGCAGTTTTAGACAGCGTAATATTTGCAGGTGGAAGCGTACAGTTTACCGGTATAGTAACCGTGCTGCTCGAAGTGAAGCTGTTGACCATCTTACAGTTTGTTTCGGTTGTCTCAAGGCTACTGTTCATTTGGACTGAAAAGCTTTTGGTGATGGTTGCACCCGGTGCAACACTTACTGCGGGCCACGAAAGTACGTCTGACGAGCTGTTATAGCTACCGCCACCGTTATCAATAAGCTTTGAGAAGCGGAGCGTACTAGTGAGGTCATCGCTAAAAGTAACATCTTTCGCAGTACCACCGGTATTCTTGGCAGTAAGTTTGAAAGTAATCTTTTGGTTTTCCTTAGCAGTTACTTTTGTAGCATCAACATTATTTTGGCTGACATTGGTAGCTGTTTTGCTAACCGTAATGTTCGCTGGTGTTGGCGCTGGTGGCGGCGGAGGTGTTGGTGCTGGAGGTGGTGGAGGTGGGCTAGGGTAGACATCGGTGACGAGGTTACCACACACTTGCATGATTGCGAACCAGCCAACTTTACTTGAATAGCCAACATATCCGTAAATTTCACTGTTCGAAGCGTTATTTGAGTTGAGTGGCCGTCCGTAGAGGCTCGTGACTTGTGCGCCTGAACCGTTCGTGATTGGTACGCCTGTAGCACCGGCACGGTTTTCATAGCCCCAGACTATTTTGTTACCCACAGTAAAGTGGGTAAACTGCGCTGCGGCGATCTCGTTACGTGAGATGCCAAAGTAGTTCATAACATCTTTTAAATTGCGTTCGTTGCGGTCGTAAGGGCCGACGAAGTTATCAAGCGTTCGTGATGACCCGTATCCAAGGCCACCCGGAATCATATCATTTGCATTAGCCGCATTGGCTGATTGTGGTGGTTGAAAAACAGCCAAACTCTGCACAACTAGGGCTAGGGCTACGAAAACGAGCCCGAGACGACGGGTTGTTTGCTCTTTTTTAAGACGCTTTGCGTAAAAACTGAGCTGACCGACTAGGGCCGGACTAAATGAAAGTTGGGATACTATTTTTCTGAACATATTTTTTATTTTCTTTGTGTTATTAGAGGAACGCTTAATGAAATTTTAGCATAAGAAATATGTTCAGTGCAAGCACCTTGAGTGAATAAGTTTTTTTCTGTATAATGGATGCATATAGCACGGCCGGTGGGCGGTCGACGATTATAGTTGATAGTCCTACAAATATAGGGGAGAAGGTAATTAAAGTGGCTCAAAAAATAGACAAAACATATGACGGCTCTCAGATCCAAGTTCTTGAGGGTCTAGAACCAGTTCGTAAGCGTCCGGGTATGTACATTGGTAGCACCGGGTTCGACGGTGTTCATCACCTTATTAAAGAAATTGCAGATAACTCTATCGACGAAGCGATTGCTGGCTATGCCACAAAAGTTGAAGTCGTTATTCTTGCTGACGGCGGTATGCGCATCGGCGATAACGGCCGCGGTATTCCAGTCGATAAGCACCCAAAGACAGGGCTCTCTACATTAGAGACTGTTTTGACCGTACTTCACGCTGGTGGTAAGTTCGGTGGCGGCGGTTATAAGGTATCATCAGGTCTTCACGGTGTAGGTTCGAGTGTTGTAAATGCACTTTCTACACTTATGATTGCTGAAGTGGTCCAAAACAACCAGCTGTACCGTATCGAGTTTGAACGTGGTGGTACAAAAGTTCCATTTAAAAAAGTTGGTAAAGTTGACCGTCCAAACGGCACAACAATCACTTTCTACCCAGACGAAACTATCTTTAAAGAAACTGTTACCTTCGACTACAAATGGGTTGTCGACTATCTTCGTCACCAAGCATACCTAACTAAGGGTGTGTATGTATCTGTTGTAGACGAACGTACCGGCGATCGCCAAGCCTTTTACTTTGAAGGTGGTATCCAAAGCTACGTAAAGCACCTCAACATCGGTAAGGATGTCGTTACTGACAGTATTTTCTATGTTGAGAAGCTCGTTGAAGACACTATGGTTGAAGTCGCAGTTCAATATAACGAGACATATGTTGAATTAGTGAAGCCATTCGCTAACAACGTCTTAACGCCAGACGGCGGTACGCACCTTATTGGTTTCCGCGCAGCTATGACTCGTGCAATTAACGAATATGCCCGTAAAACCAGCCTCCTTAAGGAAAAAGAAGAAAACCTAAGTGGTGATGACGTCCGTGAAGGGTTAACTGCCATTATTTTGGTGAAGATGCCTGACCCTCAATTTGAAGGCCAGACTAAAAACAAGCTCGGTAACCCTGAAGTTCGTCGTTACGTCGAACAGGTTATGAACGAGTACTTCTCGTACTACCTAGACGAAAACCCAGCTGTCGCTAAAAAGATTGTCGGTAAAGCGCTACTTGCAGCCCGTGCTCGTAAAGCAGCCCGCGCTGCTCGCGATAACGTTATCCGTAAGGGTGCTTTGGATGGCATGAGCCTTCCTGGTAAGCTTTCTGACTGTTCAAGTAAAGACCCTAAAGAGTCTGAAATCTACATTGTAGAGGGTGACTCTGCGGGTGGATCTGCTAAAACTGGTCGCGATAGCCGTACCCAAGCAATTTTGCCACTCCGTGGTAAGGTACTAAACGTCGAACGCGCACGCCTTGATCGTATGCTCGGTAACAACGAAATTGTCAGTATGATTAAAGCCTTTGGTGTTGGTATTGGTGACCAATTCGACATTAGCGGCCTTCGTTACCACCGTATCGTCATCATGACCGACGCCGATGTCGATGGTAGCCACATTTCGACACTGCTTTTGACTTTCCTCTTCCGTTATATGCGTGAAGTTATCGATGGCGGACACGTCTATCTTGCAAAACCACCGCTATTCTTGCTTCGCCAAGGTACTAAAAAGACCTACGCCTACAGCGACGAAGAGCGCGATGAACTGCTACAGACCATGATCTCTGACCGCCGTGAAAAGGGTGTTAATATTGACCCAGAAGCAGATATCGTCAAACAAGCCGGCGTAACACTGATGCAGCGTTACAAGGGTCTTGGTGAGATGGACGCCGAACAGCTATGGGATACAACCATGAACCCTGAAAACCGTGTACTTATTCAAGTAAACGTTCAGGATGCTGAAAAAAGTGACGCAATTTTTACAAAGTTAATGGGTGATCAAGTTGATTTACGTAAAAGCTTTATCCAAAGCCGCGCAAAATCACTTAATATCGCCGACTTGGATGTTTAATTATGAATGAAGAACCAATTATCGACCCGAACGAAGAACCAATTGAAGATAATGCCTTTATCGATGGTAACAACCCGGTTGTCCTAGAAGGCGAAGTTATCGAAGTGCCACAAACGCACTCGCGTACTGTCGAAAAACTAACCGTTGAAAACGTCATGGAAGATAGCTTCCTTAAGTATTCAATGAGCGTGATTATCGACCGTGCCTTGCCAGACGTTCGTGATGGTATGAAACCTGTGCACCGCCGTATTCTTTACTCTATGGGCGAGCAAAACCTCCGTCCAGGTGGTCGTTTCCTAAAAAGCGCCCGTATTGTCGGTGACGTGATGGGTAAGTACCACCCTCACGGTGACTCATCTATCTACATGGCCATGGTACGTCTAGCTCAAGATTGGGTTATGCGCTACCCATTGGTCAATGGCCAGGGTAACTACGGTTCAATGGACGGCGATCCTCCAGCTGCAAGCCGTTATACAGAAGCTCGTTTGGGCCGTGCTGGTAACGAATTGCTCGATGACCTTGAAAAAGATACCGTTGATTTCCGCGATAACTACGATGGTAGCGAGCAAGAACCAACTGTTCTACCAGCTCGTCTTCCAAACCTGCTACTAAATGGCCAGGTTGGTATTGCCGTGGGTATGGCAACAAGCATCCCGCCACACAACTTAGGTGAACTCGTTGATGCAACTATCCACCTTATCGATAACCCAGAAGCCGTCGTTGATGACCTTCTAAAGTTCGTTAAGGGTCCTGATTTCCCAACTGGTGCAATTGTATATGGCGGCGCTCCAATGCGACAAGCGTACCAAACTGGTAGGGGAAGTGTTGTAATTCGTGCAGTGACTAACATCGAAGAAACCAAAAAAGGCCGTAGTCAAATCATCATTACAGAGATGCCTTATGGTGTAAATAAAGCAACGCTTATTGAAAAGATTGCTGAACTCCACAAAGACAAGAAAATCATCATTAGTGACCTTCGCGATGAAAGTGCCCGTGGCAAAGTTCGTGTTGTTATTGAACTTCGTAAAGATTCTTACCCAAAGAAGATTCTTAACCAATTGTTCAAGATGACCGCTATGCAGACAGCCTTCCACTACAATATGTTGGCGCTTATTAATGGTATTCAGCCACGTATCCTTAGCCTGTTGGAAATTCTTCAAGAATTCATCAAGCACCGACAAGTGGTTATTCGCCGCCGTACCGAGTTTGAACTCAAGGCAGCGAAAGCTCGTGCGCACATTTTAGAGGGCTACAAAATTGCTCTTGATCACATTGATGAAGTAATTAAGCTCATTCGTGCCAGCAAAACCAGTGAAGAAGCTCAACTTGGCTTGATTGAGAAGTTTGGCCTTAGTGAAATTCAGGCGCAAGCTATCCTTGCAATGCAACTTCGCCGCCTTACGGGCCTTGAGCGCGACAAGATTGAGCAAGAACTTGCTGAATTGTTAACACTTATCGCTGAACTCGAACGTATCCTTGGTGATGAACAAGAAATCTTGCGCATCATTAAAGAAGAGTTACTTGAATCGAAAGAAAAATTCGGTGATGACCGACGTTCGCAAATTATTCCTCACGAAATGGGTAAGTTTAGTGATGAAGAACTCATTCCTGAAGAAGAGTCTGTTGTCCTGTTAACAACAGAGAACTACATCAAGCGAACACTCGTGAGTGAATATCGTCGCCAACACCGCGGCGGTAAGGGTAAACGAGGCATGACTACTAAAGAAGAGGACGTTATTGACCAGCTGATTCCAGCGAATACTCATGACTGGCTATTCTTCTTTACTAATAAGGGTCGTGTCTTCCGCCTTAAGGCTTACGAAGTACCAGCTGCAAGCTTAGCTGCTAAGGGTGTTGCTGCGGTTAACCTGTTGTCGTTGCAACCTGAAGAGAAAATTACATCAATCATCAAGCACGAAAAAGATGCGAGTGAAGATGGCTACCTCTTTATGGCTACAATCAAGGGTACTGTTAAGAAAACACCTCTTAAGGATTACTCGAACATTCGTACTAATGGCTTAATCGCTATTAAGCTCGATGATGGCGATGAACTCCGTTGGATCAAGAGTACAACAGGTAAGGACGATGTTGTTATCTCAACATCTGCCGGCCAAGCTATCCGATTTGCCGAAACTGATGCGCGCCCAATGGGTCGTTCGGCTCGCGGTGTTCGTGGTGTTCGCCTCCGTCCAAACGACAAGGTAGTCGGTATGGATATCGTTTCTGATAACGAAGGCAAGCTATTGGTTATTAGCGAAAACGGCTACGGTAAAGTAACAAAAGCAGCTCAATTCCCATCTCACAAACGTGGTGGTGTTGGTATTAAAGCCGCAATCGTCACCGCTAAAACCGGTCCAATTGTAGCCGTACGCTCACTTGAAGCTGATACCGAAGAGATTCTTCTTATCTCAAACAAGGGTCAAGCGATCCGCGTTGGACTTAAGGATATTCCGGTTATCGGCCGTACAACTCAAGGTGTTCGCATTATGCGTCTAGGTGAAGGGGATATCCTTTCGTCATACGGTTTTGTGCCGAAGCAACCTGAAGAGCTTGAAGAAACTTCTACCGAAGAAACGAAAGAGGCTTAGTTTATGGAAATACTGTCACCCTACATCATCGCAGGGTTGCTGGGGTGGCTTGTATCTCAGGCGGCAAAGTATGTGATTGCGAGTATACAGCGGCGCGGTCTAGCACCGTATCGCCAGCTGTATCTCTCGGGTCACATGCCTAGCGCCCACAGTGCAACAGTGGTGGCAGTATTAGTAGTGATAGGTTACCTCGACGGCGTACAATCAGGCCTGTTCGGTTTAGCACTGGTATTCGCATCTGTAGTCATCTATGACGCTATGATGGTGCGTCGCTCATCTGGTGAGCAAGGCGTAGCACTGACTGCGCTGCTTATAGAGCAGAAGAGTAAAGTGCGCCTTCCACGGGTAGCAATGGGGCACACTCCACTAGAGGTAGCGGTAGGAACATTCCTAGGCGTAGTGGTTGGTGGAGCTGTCTGTTTTTTGACGGTTTTGTAAAATAATACATTTTCCCTCTATTAAGGTGTTGACTAAGTGGAAAACTTCACATATAATTAGCCAAGTCGTAACGGCGCCAAAGCTTGAAAAAGCCCAACGTGTCCAAAACTCAACGTGGAGTTGAAAAGACAAATGAACTTTGACAATTTAGTAGTACAAATTTTTGTAATTATCTATTTATAGATAATTACTATCATCGTCAATTAATTTATGTAGAGTCTAGATGTTTGAAAATAGAACATTTTTATGGAGAGTTTGATCCTGGCTCAGGATGAATGCTGGCGGCGCGCC
>Ga0247804_10000450_pt1 | contig 18952 bp, 19 predicted proteins | sample UWRJL029104C1_FD_181142 | JGI IMG/M metagenome (GOLD analysis project Ga0247804, IMG submission 181142) | Plant litter microbial communities from Arlington Agricultural Research Station in Wisconsin, United States - UWRJ-L029-104C-1 | ecosystem: Environmental > Terrestrial > Plant litter >...
ACAGATCAGGCAATTACGGTATCAGGCAATGATATTTATATGTCATGGTCTGCAACCTATAACATATACGGCAAACTCCAAACCAGCTATTCAAAAAACTTTGGGACACCGATAACCATTGCCGACGGCACTCAGGACGCAAGAGGTTACGCCATTGCCATTTCAGGGAACGATGTTTACATAGCCGGATCGGGGCCGGCTGCTAATAGTCAATCAATTTCTGCTAAGTACTGGAAAAATGGAAATGCCGTTACGCTTGCCAATAATACCAACGGTGCTTTTGCATTGAGCGTTGCAATTTTAGATCAAGATATCTACGTGGCTGGTTATAGTCAAACATCGAACGGGTCGTTAGCCACCTATTGGAAAAATGGTAATGCTGTTTCTATTACTGATGGCACTAGTGACGCACTGATTAGAAAGATAGTAGTCGTGAAAAAATAATTTTATCAAAGGGAAAAAAGTATTTATTTGTGCGTTTCCAGAGATAAGAGAAATAGCTCAATAACTTGGGATTCAAGAAAAAACAACAGAAAATAAAATGATATTCAACCTTGTAGCGTATCAAAAGCGCCTGGAGATTACCAAATGAAAATAAATAAAATAGTCTCTAAGTTATGCCTTAACAGTATTTGCTGCTGATTGCTCATATAAAAATAGAAAATGATGTTAAAATTTATAGGGATAAATTTATTGGTGTTCGCATTATACGGCGTGCTCATTATTTCAAACACATCAACAAAGGACCTTGGCTTTACCATTGCCGTTGGAATGGGGGTCTGTATATTTATCCAGTTTATGCTGAATATTGTGGCAGGGATAGTCTTTTTGGTCGCGGGCAGGCGTGACTGGGGAAAATCCCTGCTGGTGAGCGCTGCGGTGTTGGCACCGGTAGGTTTTGTGACCTGGCTGATCCTGCTCAGCATCTATGGCTAGCACAGCGCTTAACTGACGCGAATGTTAGGAGCAGCATCTTTGTGAACTAAATACTATAACAGGTATTATATTGGTTAGAAAACTATCCTATTCGGTTAAACTCAAATTTCTCAAACGCTGCGATAAGCCTTAAATTTTTCAATAAAGGTTCGAATACGGACCTCTGTAATAGATTAATCAACTGGTGGATAAGTATTTGGATCTTAATGGTCTCATCTTATAGTTACTTTTAGTAAACCAATCGAGTGCTTACCTCTTGATTAAATAGATTGTTGATTTTCTTCTGGTTGAAATTATTACCGACTTAACTACTAATGCCGTATTTTCTCTAGCTATCGCTTACATTTTATTTAAAAAACTTTTAATACCAATTTGCATGAGACATTTTTATTTTCTTTAATTTGTTTATTCCCCCTATCAACAATTGGTCTCAAATCAATTAATTCTCTTTAGAAAGGCATCTCGGTAGGTAAGTCCGATAGGTAGCTCTACACCATTTACCACTACAAAGTTGCCTTCAATATATTGGATCAGACCGATATTTATGATTGTTGAACGATGTATCCTGATAAATTTAGAAACTGGTAGCAGGGTTTCTATTTTTCCCATCGTCATGTAGCTTATATATGTCTTTTTCATTACATGGACCTTTAAATAATCGCCCATGCCTTCGATATACAAAATCTCTGAAAAATCTACTTTGACCAAACGGCGGTCTACCTTTAGGAAAATACTGGAGGCTTCTGTGGGAGTTTCTTCCTTTGGCTTGATGCTAGTTGGTTTTGTAATTTTATTCACTGCTTTCAGGAAACGGTCGAATGTAACGGGCTTGACCAGGTAGTCGCTTGCCTCGATTTCAAAGGCATCAACCGCAAATTCTGTATGTGCCGAAATAAATATAGTTTTAGGATAACTCTTGAGTGATTTTACAAAATTTATTCCACTGATTCCGGGCATCTCGATATCAAGGAACATCACGTCTACCGGTTGGCTGTGCAACACTGTAAAAGCTTCAGAAGCAGATTCACAACTTCCTATAAGATGCAATTCAGGTATTTGATCCATATAGGAAGCTATCAATTGCCTTGCCAACGGCTCATCGTCGACTATTATACAGTTTATCATGTTAAATTAATCACTAAAGTTACAATAAAGCTGTTTTCCTCTTCAAAAATCGTTAGCTCATGCCGGTCTGGATAAAGTAGGTTTAGCCGTTTTCTAACATTCTTCAGCCCTATACCTCCTAATTCATTGGCTTTTTTATCTGATAAAATTAAAGGATTCGAGGTTTGAAAAATGAGTTCCTTTTCATCAACGGACAACACTAGCTTGATCCATTTATGTGCGATGTTTTGGTGCAGTACATGTTTGAAAGTATTTTCTATAATTGGCATGAACAAGAGTGGTTCTATCATCAATTCAGCGATATCCCCCTGTACGGAAAACTCGATCAGGTTTGAAGGGGTGTGCCTAAAACCTTCCAGTTGGATGTAACTCTTTATAAACTCCACTTCTTTATCTAATGTGACTTTATCCTGGTTGCTTTCATAAAGAACATACCTCATAATGGAGGAGAGATTTTTGATCATCTGTGGTGTTTCAGGCGATTTTTGAACACTTAACGCGTACATGTTATTGAGCGTGTTGAAAAAAAAATGCGGTTGGATCTGTAATTTGAGTTGGTTAAGTTCTAATTTAAGTTTCTCAGTTTCTACACTAGTCAGATTATGCTGGTTCTTGAAAAGCAGCTTTAGTACATATAATGACGTTGCGGCTAATAGTACCAAACAAGTATAGCCCAATGATTGGTTGAAATATCCTTTTGTAAAGTCTTCGGGATGTGCCAATAACAGATTGCTTCTGTACTTTTCGGGTATGACAGGGAGATAGATAATGATGATGCTGCTTAACCTCGAGCTCAGTTCATATAGAAGAATATATACAGGAAATACTATGGAGGCTAAAATATACTTTCCCCTGCCAATGGTATAGGGCAGGTAGGCTCTATAAAATATGATGATGACGGGCAGTTGCAAAATATTGAGCAACACAAGACTTAAGGTAAATGAAATGCTGCTGAAAATCTGAAAACCAACTGCAAAAGGACTGATGATACCGATAAAAAAAAGATAAATCAATTCTGCCAGGATGCCCTTTTGCCGATAGGTCAGCTTTGAAAATGAAAATCGCATGGTTGAATGTAAGCAGTTTGTTTCTGAGAACTAAAATTTTTAGATGAAACATGCTTTTTTCCCGGTGAAAATGTTCCTATAAAGTTCGTCGTGACAATGGCTGATTTCAACTAATTTATTTTTCTGGTCAGGTTCCGATCTCCATTTTTGAGTATGAAGAAACACTACATCTTATTGATACTGTCCATATTGTCAATAGAGCCAACAGTTGCTCAAAACAGATATAAGAGAGAGGATTTGTCCATATTTGCAAAGACATGGGGCCACTTAAAATATTATCATCCAGAAATTGCCAGTGGTAAACATGATTGGGATAGTGTTTTAATAAGTTCCATTCATAAAATATTGGTTTCTAAGAAGAATGACCAGGTAAAAACGGAATTAGGCAAGTTGTTCAAGATTGCCAGAGAAAATACTGCTCCTGAAAACGTCCCCAAAAATAGGCTTCTCGTATCGCTTAAAAATTATGACAATTCCTGGGTTGACAAGGATAGGATTCTGTCTCATGAACAAAAACAGTTACTGGTTTTTAATCTTACACATCCTCGCAGAGGATTAAATTTCTATGCCCAACCAAATCCCGATAATGATAGTACTGTATTTACACCAAATGAAAAGCCTTACAAGGAAATGTTATACCCGGATGTTAACTATCGTTTACTTGCACTGTTCAGGTTTTGGAATGTAATTAACTACTATTATCCTTATAAATACGCTATCGGAAAACCATGGGATAAGGTCTTAAATGAGATGATTCCGGTAATGATAGATGCTACTGATACCCTTTCATATCATAAGGCGATGGCAAAAATGTCAGCCACTATTAACGATTCCCATGGATCAATTTGGCCATCTGTTTTTACTTCATTTACCGGAAAATATTCGCCACCATTCAACTTTGCACTGATAGATGGAAAGGCTGTTGTTACTAAAATTGCAGATAGCTTATTATGCAACGGTTCAAATATCCAGGTTGGCAGTATAATTTCTACCATTGACCATATTTCCATTAAACGCCGGATTAAAGCAAATTTAGATTATGTACCCGCATCCAATTATGGAGGCAAACTCAAAACCATGCTTGCTTTTATTTTAAATAGTCGCGTTCCGGAGGCTTTGTACTCCTTTGAAAACCGAGATGGAAAGAAGTTTGTCGCCGCCATAAAACAGGTGGAAAGAAATTTTATTAATGAATATGCTGATTTTATGAAAATGACGAGTCCGGTAATCGCTAAAGTTATGGATGGTAACATCGGTTACATTTATTTCAGCAACCTTAACGGTAAAAATCTGGATAGTGCAATGCATGCAGTATCAGAAACAAAAGCCATTATTTTTGACATGAGGAACTATCCAACAAACGGATACGGTATTTATTACGTACCCAATTATCTATTGGGGCAACCGAAAATCTATGCCCGAAATACCTATCCGAATTTTGCCTTTCCTGGTCTATTTAAATATAAGATTGCAAACGATGATACCAATGTCTCTAAGGTTGGTAAAAACAATCCAAAACCATATCAGGGTAAAATTATATTGCTGGTAGATCACAGAACCCAAAGCGCAGCAGAATGGGCCTGCATGACATTGATGACAGCACCTAATGTAACCGTAATCGGGAGTCAAACTGCCGGAGCAGATGGAAATGTTACCCGTACCATACTACCAGGCAACTATAATATTAACTTCTCCGGACTAGGGGTTTATTTTCCGGATGGCGCCGAAACGCAAAGAAGGGGAATACCAATTGATATCGAAACAAAATACACCATCAACGATATCGTAAATAATAATGATCCTATACTTAATCGAGCAATGGAATTTGCGAATCAAAAGCGAAATCATAATTAATGGTGGGTTGGTAAATTGCTAAATTCTAGTATTAATTAGCTTAGAATAAATTACTATTTTTCTGAATTAACAAATCATTTTAAATTTTCCAAATTTCTAGTTCCATTATAATCTGGTCAGAGTATCCTTCGATTTTTTATGAAAGATCATTATTGTTTTTGCTATCTAAACATTGTTCAAAGTATTCCTGTTCCTGGTCAGTCTGGTAAAGGAGCAAGAGCAGACTAGTTTTGATTAATTATTTCAATTAATCTTTTTAATTGAACATCGGATCCTTCTAAAATCTGTTCTTCATCTTCTGGAATGTAAATATCAGGATTTGTACCATTTCCGTCTAACGTTTTTCCATTTCTTTGAAATGATAACATCGTAGAAAGGCCAACTTGTATATCTGAATGTTTTAAGTTCATCTTTTTTGAGTTTCCGCTGGAACCATCTGTAGTTATTCCCACTACCTTAACATTCGGTAGTCCTTTAAATGCACTTGTAAAAACACTGGCAGCACTAAAACTATATTCATTTACTAAAATATAAATTGGTCTTCTATATGGTTTGTTTCCACTTTCTAAAACCATGTAGTGTGGGTTGCTGAATTTAGCTGCATCAAATTCTTTTTCTTTTACGAAACTATCAGAAAATATAACAATTGATTTTCTATCTATATTATTGAAATTGTTTGAGGAATATGTATATAGAAACCGGTCAGACATAGAATTGTGAATTGTATTTCGATCATCAGTTCGTAAATAGGTAACATTTGCAACCCAGGGCGAATTTGATTTTGGAATAATATAGGGAGCAAACTTTTGAATTAAGTCCCTGCTTCCACCCGGATTAAATCGAAGATCTATAATAAGTGCCTTCGTACCATAAAATGCATTAAATGTCGATTCGATAAATTTTTCAAGGCCACCAACTTCATCAAAACCATACATTTCTGGTAATGATATTAAACCAATATTCCCCTTTAATAAAGTTAAAATACTTTTGAAATCGCCCTTTTTAATATTTGCAGCATTTAAAGTAGCATTTCGCTCTAATTTAGACTGGTAAAGAAAAGACTCATTTTGGAGCTGTACAATTTCAGTCGTATCTGTTTTGCCATTAGTAAAAGTAATTTTAATCTGCTTAGGTAATTTCAGGTTATTTATCAGATAAAGCTTTCCAGGTTGTTGTATCGCAGCCACACCATGAGCGAATTTTGCTTCTTTTGGGGCTTTATTAGACTTATAAACAAGTGAATCAATCATTAAATGTACAGGTAGGTAATTTATTGATTTTATAAAAGGGAAATCAACATGGTAATATTTGTAGATACCATCATTTCTCATGCTTTTAAGGGCTATCGCTTTCTGATTCAACGGAGCTACTGAAAAGGGGAGTTGTAATGAATAAGACGGGTATTTATCTTTTTCAAATGATTCGTTCTTCACGCTCGAATGGCGATCGCCAATTTTGCCCATTATTTTTGCCAGTTCATATGCAAGGTAATCTACATTTATTTCGCCGGTTGATTTTTTGATGATTGTTTTAAGTGAATCTATAGCGCTTTTATAATCATAATTTGCCAGATGCACATAAGAAGATTGCTTTTCAAGCAGTTGCTGAAATTCTGAGATATCTGCTACTGATTGTTCGATGGTTAGGGTTTTTTGCGCTTGTTTATTTGCCTTAGCATATGCCAAAACCTGTTGTCTGTTTGCTTGTGTATAGGCTCCGGTTACCGTTATTTTCTGTTCAGAATTAGAAAGTAAAAGTTCTACCTTTTCATTAGGAGGGGAGCCTATTTCAGTTAAAACTTCAATTAGATCTTCCGAAAATCGTTTTTGCCATTTATCACCATGTTTCTGTCTACAAAAATCTAACAGTTCCTTAATGGTATATCTATCTAATTTTTCTAAAGTATACCATTCACCATTAAATTGTACAACAGGTTGCTGGTTTTCCCATTTCACTGCCGTAAAGGGCGAAGCTTTTTCGAGTGGTAATTTTTGACCAAAACCAAATACTGAAACGAAGCATAAGGCGAATAGGATAAAGTAAGTTTTCATCTGTCTGTTAATTCAAATCCAATCAAATCTATCTTTATTCGCACATGCTAAACAAGGAGATCGACAACCATAGCTTCACGATAGATGATCACCATATGTTACCCGACTTAGCTAAATCGCATTTCTCTATATTTACAGCGCAAGTATTTTAATGCTAAGAATATGCTACAGTTTTCTGATCGTGTAATAAAAAGAATCAAGTTTCTTATCGCTTCTATTTTTATAATATACATAGTTGTTCGGATTATTCGAACAGCCATTTACACTTTGCCGCATGATTGGCTTTTTTTTATAACCAGCGATGCAATAGAAAATTTCATAGGTGCCACTATTGCTTTAGCGATATATTATTATGTTTTTAAATCAACGAGAATTTGGCTAAGGATAGTATCTATGATGCTCTTTGTCCTTATATTGGCGATATTGGCACTATCAAAAGATTTTAGAATTCATAATCTTTACTCTTTTGATCAATCGTTCGATTACTTCACCAATTTCCTGGGCAAAACCTTGTTGTTCTATTTCTTTTTCTATGGTTTAAATAAATTAGATGCCATTAATCATTACAGAAAACTAAAAATAGAGCTAGATGACGCTAGAGCGCAATTACTTCGAAATCAAATGAATCCCCATTTTCTGTTCAATGCATTTAATTCTCTATATAGTTTGTGTCTTAAAAATAGTAGTGAAGCTGCAGCATATGTGCTCAAATTATCAAGCATGATGCGTTATTTAACCGATGAAACCCATTTTAATAAAGTGCCACTAAGCAGGGAATTGAATTTCATTAAAGGATATATCGATATTGAAAAAATGCGTTTTGGAAAAGAGGTATCTATTCAATTCATCACCAATGGAAATGTAAATGGGGGCAGGTTAATAGAACCATTTCTTTTGATTACACTTGTTGAAAATGCTTTTAAACATGGGTTTTATACAAACGATAAAAATGCCTTTGTAAATATAGAGTTGGTTTTAGAAGAAAGAGCGCTTTTCTTTTGTGTGGAAAACAGTGTTTTTGAGAAACAACATTTTCAGGAAAGCAAGCGAAAAGGGCAGGGGCTTAACAACTTAAGACAACGTTTAGGCTTGTTGTATCCTAAAAAATCCAGCTTAGAAATAAACAATGCAGATAACAGATATAGAACCGAACTTAAACTTACTTTAAGCTAAATGAACTTATATAAGGCAATAATTATTGATGATGAACATTTGGCTATTGATGTTATTGCTCATCATTTAACTAAATTTACCAATTTTGAGGTCGTTAAAACATTTACAGATTCGGTTGAAGCCTTTAATTATTTAAAGGATGGTCATCAAATTGATATTGTTTTTACAGATATTGCGATGCCTGAAATATCCGGTGTTGAACTTGTTAAACTTTTAAAAGGTAAGGTTATGTTTGTGATGACGACTTCCTATAGTGAATATGCTGTTGAGAGTTTTGATCTGGAGGTTATCGATTACCTTTTAAAACCTATATCTTTTGAACGTTTCGCAAAAACGATTAATCGCTTCGAAAATCTCCATGTAAAGAGTGGAGGGGAAAAGTTAGAACCCTCTTTTTTTATAAAGGAGGGCGATGAATTCATCAAGATTTTAGTTAAAAACATAGATTATATTGAAGGCCTGAAAGACTATGCTAAAATAGTTACCGGTAATAATTATAGTTTGGTTTTAAAAACATTAAAATCAATTGAAGTCCTGTTAAAACCTTATGATTTTATGAGGATTCACAAATCGTATATTGTTCCCCTGTCTAAAATAAGCCAGTATAACGGAAAATGTGTGTTTGTAAACAATGCTGAAATTTCGGTAGGCAGTAACTATAGAGCAGATTTAATGGTTTATTTAAATCGTAATAAACTATAAACGTATTGTCTGTAATGCAAGTAGTTTACATTACACCTGTCAATTTTTGTTTTCCGAATCCTTAACTATAGACAATGAGCGTTAAAACAATTAAATTTCAAAATATTGCTGCTGACTGGTGCAACGTGGCTCTGATTTTTACAAAGTCTGGTTTTTTTTAGATAAGTACTAACAGCATTCTGTTCTTGTTCAATTATTTTGGCTCAATTTTCAGTTTGGTAAAGTGGGAATGGCAGATTAGTTTGAACAGCTGTTACAGCTTTATCCAAAACGTCATTTTGACTTACAATAATTCGCTTTAGACTAATTTCAAGGTTTATGCAATGCCCACTTTTGTATAGTTCAATCTAAACAAAGAATTATGCAAAAGACAATTTTCATCACCGGAGCCTCATCCGGGCTGGGCAAATCAACAGCCAAATTATTTCATACAAATGGCTGGCATGTAATCGCAACGATGCGCGATCCCGAAAAGGAAAATGAATTGAAGGAACTTCCAAATGTAACCCTAGTTCAATTGGATGTCACTGACTCGGAAAAAATAATGACTACGATATCAGAGGTTTTGAAGTTCCATTCTATTGACGTAGTATTAAATAATGCCGGTTATGGTTTGATCGGTCCGCTGGAAGCCTTTACGGATGAGCAAATCCAGACTCAGGTACAGACGAATTTATTTGGCGTGATCAATATTACGAGAGCGTTCATTCCTTATTTCAGGGAAAGAAAAAGTGGGACGTTCATCAATATAACGAGTACATTTGGCCTGCTGGGATATCCAACCTGCTCCGTTTATAATGCTACCAAATTCGCTATTGATGGTTTTTCAGAGGGTTTGGCTTATGAACTGGCACAATTCGGGGTTTTGGTGAAAGTAGTGGCCCCAGGCGGAATGCAGACTAACTTTGCAGGAAGATCTTTACAGGCTGGAATGCATGAAGCTTATGCTCAACTGGTGGCTAAGGTAAGTGAAGGTTATAGCGAAGATCAGATTGCCAATTACACAAAAGCGGAAGACGTAGCCAGAATCATTTATGATGCAGCTACAGACAATAAAGAGCAACTTCGGTATATTGCCGGTAATGATGCCAACAGTTTATATAAAGAACGCCTTGAATTAACTCCGGAAGGACAATTTGGTAAAATCCGTTCCCAGTTCATATTTTAATAGTATGGCCATTTCGTTTCTAATGGATTGAAATGGGAGTGGCTTATGAATTAAATAATTTGTACAATGAGAAAACATCCCGTGCTATTCGATTCGCTTTCCCAGTTGCATAAGGCGATGGGGCAGGCGGCTCCGTCCCATCCGCTAATCAGCGTTATGAATTATGGAGATGCAAAGTTTGATCCAATGGATTTTGAGCATGGCATCATCCTGAATTTTTACAAAATCTCTTTCAAGACGAGTTTTTCAGGAAAGCTGAAATATGGTCAGGGGTACTACGATTTTGAAGAAGGCGGAATGTCGTTCATCGCCCCCGGGCAGCTTTTGAAAATGCAGGATGAGGAAGCGGACTACAGCGGGATGACGCTCCATATCCATCCGGATTTCTTAAGATCCTATCCGCTAAACTCTGGAATTAAACAATATGGATTTTTTAGTTATTCAGCCGCCGAGGCATTATATCTTTCAGAAAAAGAAAAAGCAACCATCCTGAGTATTTACAGGTTTATACAGGATGAGCTGAATGAGCGTATTGATAAATTCAGTCAGGATGTGATCATTTCGCAAATCGAGTTGCTGCTCAATTATGCCAATCGCTTTTATGACCGTCAATTTCTCACAAGGAAGACTGTAAGCAATGATCTTCTTGCCTTATTGGAACAGCAATTGGATGATTATTTTAGAGAAGAACGTTCTTTAATCAAAGGGCTTCCTGATGTGAACACTTTGGCTGAAAATCTAAATGTAACGCCAAGATATTTGAGCGATCTGTTGCGAAATCTTGTCGGATTGAATACCCAGCAATTCATACACGAAAAGGTGGTAGAAAAAGCAAAGGAATATCTTGCAAAAAATGAACTTAGCATTGCCGAGATCGCATATCATTTAGGCTTTGAGCACCCGCAGTCATTCAATAAGTTATTTAAAAATAAGACCTCCTTTTCTCCGTCAGATTACAAAAAGAGTTTGCTGAATTAGATTGGAAGAGTCAAAAGCCATGGTTACATAGTAAAAAGAAAAAATGGACATACAAACTTTTATCATGGAATGGATTGAAGCCAGCAATACATTCGACACAGAAAAATATCTAAATTTTTATTTACCTGCTGCTATTTTAGACGATCCATCGGTAGGTAGAAAATTTAAAGGGCATAAAGGAATTCAGCAATATTTTGATGACTACTTTATAGGTTACAATACCCATACAGATCTGGTAGCGCTCAATATAATAGATCAACAAAATGCACAATTGGAAGTTCAATTTTCTGGTGATTTTCCGGAAGGTAAAATTGGAGGAACATTTGAATTCAAATTTGAAAACGGTAAAATCTCTTTTATTAAAGCCGATTTAATTCACTAAATGATATATGTCAATGAGCAAAGAAAATTTTGACGAAATTATCCATAGATCCCTGGAAATAAGAAAAACGTACCATGAACTGGAACTGCTGCATCACGGAAGTGAGTGGACAGTGGAAGAAGATGCTCTGGCCTACCTTACCGATGCCGGGCTGGTTGGACGCAACATTATGTCGCAACAGCAACGCTGGCCGAAATCCGGTTCTGAGACAGAACTGGAACATAAACTTGCTGAAAATATCTGGTGGTTAATTGTGTTAGCCGAAAGGTCTGGGATTGACATAAAAGAGGCTATTGATAAATTTCTGACCAAAATGGATGTTGCGTTAAAGTAGAAGCGTCAGAAAATAATGATGACTTGACTTTAGAAATTTTTTGGATTATAAACAACGGAATAGGATACCTTATGCTATCAATGACATTTGCCAAATTTTCTGTTCTATTATAATCTGGTCAAGGCGATTTAATCAATATCACCTTGGCTTTTCATGCCTGATTAAAAGGATTTTTTTTCTCTTCAATATTAAATTATTGGCTCAAAAAGCAATAAGAAGCGTTTTTGATGTTAAAAATATTGTTTATAAGGGCTTTTGTAATTAAGGGGGGATTAGCAGAATTATGTTTGAACTATTTTGACCAGAAGATATATTGTGAAGGCAAAAATAATTTGGATAATTAGTAATTACAACATTACCCGATAATAGCATAGTAAAAGAAAACCGCCATATCTAAGATAGGCGGCTTTCTGATGTTCGGTGTAGTCGTGCTATATGACCAAAATATTATTCGGTCACATTTAGGGAATCGATAAGGTTGTCCTTAAAGCCAAAATTGAAATTCAGCTTTACCGGACTTCCCGGAAAGGTGCCCGAAACATTTGCTGTCAGTACACCGCTTGACCCGGTCTGCTCATAGTTCAGCGGTTCCAGCTCAGATTTGTACGCATCCATTGCATGCTGGATCCACTGATGAATTTCTTGTTTGCCATTATGGGTTTTCCCCTCGTCATGAACGATGGCAGATTCGGTGAAACAATCCGCGAAAGCCTTGCTTTCGTAATTGTGCTGCGTTTCTATAAAACGCGATACTACTTGTGGTAATTCCATGATTATATGATTAATTGGTTAAATAGTCGGTACCGTTCCGCCATCGATGACGAAGTTTGTCCCTGTTAGGTAATTCGCTCTTGGCGAGACTAAAAAGCCGACCAATTCGGCTACTTCCTCTGGTTGGGCCGGCCTGCCGAAAGGTATTCCTCCCAATGCATCCATAACACTTTGCTGAGCCTGCTCTATAGTGCTATTCGAATTTCTGGCAATCTCACCCAGCCAGGCTTCCGATGCTGTAGTATTTATCCATCCCGGCGAAACGGTTAGCACACGTACACCTTTTGGCGTAACCTCATTTGATAAACTTTTACTGTAATTGATCAGGGCTGCTTTTGAAGCTGCATAGGGTAATGTGGAATCGTATAGTGGCAATTTGCCCTGGATGGAAGCGATGTGAATGATAACACCATCTTTACGATCGATCATTTGTGGTAAAAATCCCTTGTCAAGTCTGACTGGCGCAAGTAGATTAGCTTGCAGGGTCGATATCCAATCTTCATTACTCAATGCTGAAAACCCACCAGCTGGTGTTGTTGAACTGCCAAGGTTGTTTACCAGGATATCCAGCCTGCCATAGGTTGACAGTACTTCGCTGATTACGTTTTGCGCATCTTCTGATCTGCTCAGGTCAGCAGAGATAAAATAAAGTTCTGGATCTGGTTGTTCGGATTTGTTCCTCGCCGTAATGATTACTGTGGCACCAGCGGCCTTTAAACGTTCTGCAATTGCTTTACCGGCACCTTTGGTACCGCCTGTTACAAGGGCGATTTTTCCGGAAAGTTCATTGCTGTAATTGATTTGCTGTGTCATAATTTTAATTGTTATTTTTGACTAAATGGCTTTTGTTTTTGTTTACAATACAAATCTAGGGACTGTGGATGCTTAAAAACATGGCCAGATACGGCCGAAATATGTTCAGATTTCCCTCCCATATTGATGGAGTATTTCAGATGATATGATAAATTATTGTTATCTTATGTCAACCTGCAGCAAACAGGAAAAACACCTTGGATATAGTCTTATCGGTATCATGAAAAGTAAGAAAAAACGTATTGAGGAACTGACGATTGATTTTCTAAAGTCACGGCTGGATATTAATACCAAATTTGAGGGTCTGTACGTTTTTGATACCGATTCGAAGGAAATGGATACATCCTTTATCTCCCCATATCGTGCCGATCATAATTCGATTCACCTGATTACTGATGGAGAGGTGAATGTAAAGATCAATCTGCTGGAATACACGCTAAGAAAAAATGATCTTGTATTGTTTACGACCAATACCATCCGTCACTTTGGTACGGTTACCCCAGATTGTAAGGCTACCAATCTACTATTCTCAAATGAATACTTATTAAACTCAGCCATCCCGTCGAAGACCGCAGAGGCATACGATTACCTGACTGGTATCATAAGCCCGGTGTCCAGGCTCAGCGAAGATCAGGTCGACTTATTCAAGGCTCAACTCTCCGTACTGGCGCTAAAGATGAAGGACACGCGAGCGAATAGGTTTTATGGGGAAGATATCTTGCGGCACCTTTTTTCAGCGCTTATTTTCGAGGTTGGTGCATTGTATCAATCAGAAGTCCAGCCATACGTAGTGCCTGGCAGCCGGAAGGAATATGTGGTTCATCAATTCCTTAAGCTTGTTATGAAGAAATTTAAAGAGGAAAGAAGTGTACAGGCGTATGCTGACATGCTAAATATCACTCCAAAATACCTGAGCACTGCTACACGCGGGCTTACGGGTAAAACCGCGGGGGAACTGATCGATGAAATGCTCATTGTCGAGGCAAAGGTATTATTAAATGAGTCCGGGTTGCCAATCGCACATATCGCTGAATCATTGAACTTCAGTGACCAGTTTGTATTCAGTAAATTTTTTAAGAAACATTGTGGACAAAGTCCAAGCAGCTATCGTCGTAATGCCTGACCGCATTCAATCGATTTCTAATTTACGTCGTCCTTTCGACCGCAGTGGAGAACCCGAAGGCTATGCGAAGCAAAATCTTTTATTAGAATCTAAATCAAAGATTTCTCCATTTCGCTACATCCGATAGTTATCGGATCGAAACGACGATTTGACTAACGCCTCGGTTTCCATCCATGAATTTAAAGATGTAGACGTAATGGTTCGTGAAGATAAGAACCAGGGCTGATGAGATGGAAATATTGAGTTTGCTGATCAAGAATATAAATTGGTGCATTACCCCATAGCTTATCCAAACCCATCAGGCAATCAGGTTCCGCATGGAGCAGATGAATTTATCCGAAAATGAATTGAGTAATTTGTTGGGTACGCGTTCCCGTAAATCTGAGATTCTTTCAGGTAAACGAAAACTAAGTTTGTCTATGATTCGCAAACTGACTGATATCTTACACATTCCTGCAGAGGTGTTGATACAGGCTTATTAGCCCCTTTATCAAAAAGAGCTTGAAATTCTTAGGTCAATAAATTATCAGATGAGATCGCAATAAGGTATATCCTTGATAATTATCAAGAAAATAAATAGGTTCGTTCAGCACTATTAGGGCAAAACCATTCTAAAATTCTAAAACTTTTCGAAGTCGCTAGGCATTGGTTCGGCAGAATAATAACAGCAAACCATTGCGCAAAGTGAAACAAAATAGCAAGAACCAACAATTAAAAGTATTGTGCTCATAATATAATTATTTGGTTAAAATTTAATAACGTTAAGTTAATCAGAATTATTTTATTATTCTGAATTATTTTTCGTTTTATCGTAACGATTTTAATAATTCAATCAAATTTTATAAGTCAGGGAGCTTAAATTTTATCTGATTTGAAATTTATCTCTGTATTGAGAAGGTGTCATACCTACTGTTTTCCTGAATATTTTTCTAAAAGCTTTTGGATCATTATATCCAGAGTTATAAATTACTTCAGTCATTTGTTGTGAGGTTTGCTCCAGAAGTTTTTTCGCTGCTTCTATTCTGGTTTGTTGCAGGTATTCGATAGGTGTAATGCCGATTACCTGTTTAAATCGCCGTGCTATATTTCTTCTGCTGGATGGAATGTCTTTTATCATTTCTTCAATCGTAGTAACATCCTGGTAGTTGCATTCAATTTTTTGCTGTGCGGAAGCGACAATTTCATCGTTATGGTGTCTTTTCGGTTGGAAGGAACTAAAATAGGATTGGTTGTGCCGGTCCATATCAATAGCAAATATTTTTGCCGTTTTTATTGCCAAATCTTTGCTGCAGTGGATTTGCAGCAGGTACAACAAAAGATGAAAGGTGGATGTTGCACCGCCACTTGTAAATAATCTCCCGTCCTGAGTTACCGTTTTATCTGCTTTTAACTGAACTGCGGGAAAAGCTGCGGAAAAAGCAGCACAGGCATCTACATGCGTTGTTGCCGCTTTACCATCTAATAAGCCTGTAGCGCCAAGTAAAAAAGCGCCGGTGCAAAAGGTAGCGATTTCAGCGCCGGTGTTGTATTGCTTTATCAGCCAGGGTATAAAGGCCTGGTTCAATTCAAGCGTATTTTTCATGTCATCAGTTGTAAAAGACGGAATCAGAATAAGTTCGAAGTTTTCCTGATTGTCAATGGTAGCTGATTTATAGGATTTAAAAAAAGCATCCACATAATTTGTCAGCGTTAATAAGGAAATATCATATGGAACTTCAAAAGAATTATTCGACTGAAATTTATTTGCGGTATCAAAAACTTCTAAAATGGCAGCGACACTTAAAAGTTTATATTGTTCAGGAATCAGAATGGCAATCTTAATCATTCGGTCAGATATGTTAACAAGATTAAATATAAGAATTATTGTCTTAAACAACCCCTAATCTTGACTTTAACAGCAACCAAGCATTGCTTTAAAATAGCGTAATTTTAAATACTGATTATCAAAGCCCTTTGAATAACAGCCTGGCTGCAATAATAGCTAACCGGGATTCATATTATGTAAAGATATATAAGGCTAGTTAACTGTTTTTTGATACGACTTTTTTTGATATTTTTAATTAACCAAAATCTAAACCATTACAATATGAAAATTGCAACGATTATTATCCGGGTGCTATTAGGCGCCATGTATTTATTTGCATCTATTAGTTATTTTATGAAATACATGCCCGAACAGCCTCAGATGACTGCTGCGCAAAGTACGTTTATGGCTGGTGTTATGGCTTCGGTATATTTAATGCCGCTAGTTAAGGTAACAGAATTAGTTGCAGGTATACTGCTCTTAATTGGAAGAACAGCCCCGTTGGCAGCATTAATAATCTTTCCAGTTACTTTAAATATATTTTTTTACCACCTGTATTTAGGACCTAAGGATTTACCTATGGTTGGCGTAATGCTGTTATTTAATTTGTTCCTCTTTTATGCGTACAGGCAAAAGTATTTGCCAATACTTTCAAAATAGCGTAATAATTAAAAATTTCTATTTATTATGTTTGCATAGAAAATCCAAATTACTATCTTTAAAAACACTAGATAGAAATCGATTATGAGAAAGTTCCAAATTTTAGTGCTGTTATTTGCAGCAATAAGCTTTACTGCGATGGCACAAAGTAAAGATGCAATCGTTGGTAAGTGGTTAAATCCGTCAGGAGAAGGCCAGATAGAGATTTACAAAAAGGGCGATAAATTTTACGGTAAATTAGCCTGGATTAAAGAGCCAAATTTAAATGGTAAGCCTAAAACCGATGCTAAAAATCCATCAGCAAATTTGCGGAACCGGCCTTTATTGAATTTAGAAATTTTGAAAGATTTTGTTTACGATGACGGCAAATGGACCGACGGCACAATTTATGATCCGAAAAGTGGAAAAACGTATAGCTGTAATATGTCTTTAAAAGGCAATGACGTTATGACTGTCAGGGGTTATATAGGTATTTCACTGTTAGGCCGATCAGAAACCTTTAAAAGAGTTAAATAGAATTGAAATGATTAAATTAATATGGTGCCTGATTCTGGCACCTTTTTTTTGCGCTGCCCAAACCTATACAGTTAAGTCCTTAAGTGAGCATACCAGCACCAGTATCAGGGGTTTAAGTGTGGTTACTGATAAAATTGCCTGGGTTAGCGGAAGCAATGGTTCGGTAGGTAAAACCATTGACGGGGGCTTGACATGGCAATGGATAAAACCTATGGGTTACGAAAAACTGGATTTCAGGGACATTGAGGCATTTAATGAAAAGGAGGCAATAATCGTTAATGCCGGTTCACCAGCTTATATTTTAAAAACGGTTGATGGGGGAAAAAGCTGGTCGGAAACATATAAAAATCTGGATACTGCCATCTTTCTGGATGGACTTGGGTTTTGGGATAAAAGTAAGGCCATCACTTTTGGTGACCCCATCAACAATAAGATGAAGTTGCTAAAAACTGTCGATGCAGGCGAAAAATGGATCGATATTTCATCGTATTTAACTGTACCATTAACAAAAGGAGAAGCAGGATTTGCAGCTAGCGGTACAACTATTAAGACATTGCCAGGTGGTAAAACCTGGGTGGCAAGTGGCGGAACAGTTTCAAACATTTATTTTTCAGCAGATTATGGCTCCAGCTGGCAAGTTTTTAGTTGCCCGATTTGGCAGGGAGAAAGCACCACAGGACCATTTTCAATTGATTTTTACGATTCGAAAAATGGTGTTGTAGTAGGTGGGAATTATGTTAAAGACAAAGAGAACAGCAATAACGTATTAATTACTAATGATGGAGGTAAAACCTGGGTTAAACCAGAAATTCCTGTAACCGGATTTCGCTCAGCCGTTGCTTATCTTGATAAAAGTACTTTGATCGCCACCGGTACATCCGGAACGGATATATCAATTGATGGTGGTAAAAAATGGAAACACATTTCCGATATCAGTTTTAACTCGGTTCAAAAAGCGAAAAAAGGCAATTTGGTTTTACTTGCTGGCAATAAGGGATTTATTTATAAACTGGATGTAAACTAAAATTACTCGAGTTTTTCTACGAAAACAGGTGTTTCCGTTACAGTAATTGTAAGTATCCCGTTTTTAGTGTTTACAGTTTTGCTTAACATATCCTCTTTGCCAACCTGTAAAGAATGTATAATTGCTTGTTTAGATTGTCCTAAATTTAGTTGGTAAATAACTTTTCTGTCCTTTTGATCGGGAACTGTTAAAACGTAGATTTCTTTTTTGTTTAATTTGTATAAATCAACTACCGGTTCGTTGCTGAGCGTTTTGAAATAGAAATAATTTCCTAATAATTTTTTTGCCTGGAAAATGTAATCTGCTGAGGGTCTTCTCGATAAGTCATCGTAGTGAAAACCAGAGGAAGAGTATTGAATTGAACTTTTGCTATCAACATCATCGAGCATGTAAAAAATGCAACGTTTAATGCCATGTCTGGCATATAAAAGTGAGGTTCTCAAATTCCAGTCGGCTTGTGTAATTAATGAA
>Ga0247804_10000451_pt1 | contig 18926 bp, 6 predicted proteins | sample UWRJL029104C1_FD_181142 | JGI IMG/M metagenome (GOLD analysis project Ga0247804, IMG submission 181142) | Plant litter microbial communities from Arlington Agricultural Research Station in Wisconsin, United States - UWRJ-L029-104C-1 | ecosystem: Environmental > Terrestrial > Plant litter >...
ATCAATTAAATTTGTTATAGAATCTGTTTTGGATTTTACCAGTTCAAGTATTGTTAGCCTGAATAACTTTGTTTCATTATCTTTCATTCCTTTATCATTGGAATTACTCATAGCAAATTTTATCCAACTTTCTGTTTCATAGATATCATAATCAACTCGAAGTTTATAAGAATTTTGCCAAGCAAGCAGATCATCTGGTGGTTCAGGTTTCGGTGGTTTAGTATCTTGTAATATCTCAAAGTTTAAAACAAATTCACCTGAATCTTCATCGGATAATGGATTGTAAGTAAGCCATTTTCCATCTCGAATTTCTATGTAATCTTGCATCTTGGTTTTAATGCCTCGAACAAAGAATACAGTGATGTCTATATTGTTTATTTTAATTTTTGATTCTTGTAAGATAATTTCTGTATAGGGTTTATTAATTAATAAAACATAAACACCTCCTGTAAATGATGACATTTTTCCTACTCCCTTTAATGAGTCTCTATCTGCAAATTCATTTAGAACTTTTGTTACAGAAGTATGAACTTCTTGAGACACTACATTGCGATATGTTTTACAATAATGGAAATATAACATAAAACTTTTAATCAGCTAAGATACAATTTATCAAAGTAATTACTTTAGAATTTTAAAAGTGTTTAGATAATTTATAAAAATAACTAGTGCCATCATAATTACTTTTTTTTCACAGATTTTACAATATCATCAAGCAAATTGTTTTTGTTGGTTAACGTATTAGAGTTATCAACTTTAACTTTTACTCTATAACCCCTTAGTGTTTCTATAGGCTGTTTTTGCGTTTGTGCAAATTTATTCAATTCCTCTATGCACTCCTCTTTGCTCATAAAATGTAAATGGCTGTGATACTCATTAGCTATTACACTAATAGCGTGTTGTCTAATTGCTCTTAAATGCTTAATATCTTCTGAAACCATATAGACAATTGGATAACCATCTCGAAAACACTTTTGTATGTTTTGTATTTCATAAGCAACTGAATTGGTCACCGAAATTTCAATGGCTATTTTAATTTGCTCATAAGTCAAAACAACATCTATTCTACCACCGTCTTGCGTTGCTACTTCTAAAACAGATTTAAACCCTAATCCTTCTGCTGTTTTTTTAATGTATGTCTGTAACGCTAGGTGTTGCCTTAACTCTCTTCTGTTTTCTTCTTGTAATAAAAAAGAAGTTTGTGCGGTTGCATCATTAGAAACTTCATTTATAACTTCAATAGGAATAATTATTTTATCTTGTATTGAAGTTAAATTGACAGTATTTTGATTTTCCTTAGATTCTTTATTCAGAATAATTTCAGAACTTTTTTCAGTTTCTTTTATTAATTCTTTAACATCAATTGATAAAGCAAACTCTTGTTTACCTTGTTCTCTAATTGATGAAAGATTTAAATTCCCTTCATCTTTTTTAGATTTTTCAATCTCTGTAACTGTAATAGTTCCGTCATGATTGCCCTGTCCAATACGCACAATTGCTTCACCTACTTTTTGGTTCTGTAAATCATAGCTTTCAAAAGATGCAAAGCTGTTTTCCAGTTTCTTTGCATCACTGTCGCCTAAGCGAAAACAAATGCGTGTGTACGGATTAGATAATATAGATTCTGCAACTTCTTTGTCTTTGGCATTCACTTGTTCCATTGACTGGTGTGCTAATACTAAACCTAGTCCGTATTTACGTGCACCAGATAGGATAGAAGAAAGAGAGTCAGTAATGAAGTTTTGAAATTCGTCGATGTAGAGAAAAAATGGAACTCGCTTGTCTTGCTGTAACTGCTGTCTTGCCTGTGCGCATTGATTTAGTTTAGATATTATGAGCGTTCCAAGTAAGTAACTGTTTTGTTCTCCAATTAAACCTTGTGACAACTTCACCAACAGAATTTTATTGTTGTTCATCACATCTTCAAAGTCAATTCCTTTTCGTTGCATCATCATATTTCGCAATACTTTAGGACGTAAGAACGTATCTAATCTTGTAAGTATGGGTGCAATGGAATTGTTCTTGAGTACAGGAAATTCATGTTTCCAATAGGTGTGTATTGTTTCATCATTGACGGTTTTTAGTATTTCGCTTCTGAATGCATTATTAATGTAGCATTATAATCATTTTCTTCACCAGTTGTGTCTGTAGATCCTGGATATTCTTTTTCCCATTTTTTGAGCAATACGTTAAGTTTGACCAAATTGGGAGATAATATCTTGAAAGTTAATCCTAAATAATCAAATTCCTCACAGTCTTTTATAATTCTTCTGTCCCAAATATTATGTTTTTCTAAATAGTCTTCAAACTTAATTCCTTGACCTATACTAGTGTCCGTGCTGCCACTTAAATTTAATGAAAGTAAATTTTCTTCAATTTCTTCACTTTTGAAATATTCACATATCAACCTACCAGAATTAAACCATACTTTTCCAACTAATGAATATGCGTCTTTGTCTTGTTCAAACCACTTCAATATACCTCCAATATGATCATCATCTACATGTGTAAGGACAAGTAGATCTATAATTTCGTTTTTTTCTCTGAGATTATCAATAACATGTTTTAGATCGCCAAATTCAATTTTATTATTTTTATTCTTTCGTGAATAAGTAGCACGCATCCCCCCATCAATTAATATATTTCTATGTCTTGTCCCTTCGATATAGGAAATTAATATTGAATCGCCATTAATTGCTTCCAAAAATTTTATTTTCATAGTTATGGTATTATTTTAAAAATCGGAATTTTAATTATCAAATTTTATTTTTTGCTCACTTAAGAAGTCATCATCTTTAGTTTTTTTATTACTTCTAATCGTAATCAAATACGTTACTAATGACGTGAACGAACTTGTAATAATCGCTATTAAAATTGTTAACGCGGTAATGCGGCCAAGTCACAGACGTTCGCCGAGCCTGACCATAATTCGCCTAGCTTGCTGCAATCTTTTGCAAATAAATATAGTAGGTTAAGCGAAGGATTATACGTATTATTAAACTAATGTATCTTGTTCATTTTGACATTAAATCTAGTTAGCTTTCCACCTTTTTCTCCTAGCCAATAATAAGATGAATTCCCAAAAGGGCGTCCTTTCATTCCATCTTTTTTCCACTTTATTATTAATTCCCATATTTCATCAAAATTAATATCTCTACTATTTAAAACACAATTTGAATACTCCGAAAAACTGTATAAACTATCTTTTTTAATATTAATACAATTATCTATATATATATACCTATCAAAAGCAAAGAAATAATCTTTATAAGAAATCGCACATATTATAAATAGTGCTACTTGTTCATTATTTGGAACAGAATAGGAGTTTATTTTATACTTCCAATCATTTTGAGATAAATCGCCCCAAAAGGTATGGAGTGAAAACGTTTTATCGCCTTTATATCTGGTAATGAGATGTTCTATAAATAGACTATCTTCTGATAATAAATTGTTTAATAATAAATTGGCTGAATCTGATTTAGAATAATAACAATAATAACTCAATTTATTTATATTATTAGTTATACTATTTTCTGTTTCCTTCGAATAATTCGGTTTTTTTGTGGAATTACAAAAACTAAAATATAAAATAGATAATAAAAACAGACAATACTTATACATATGAAATTATTTTTCTGAATCGGAAATTACTGAATTTAATGTTTTGTTGTCTTTGATTGTTGAATTTAAAGTTTCAGCATTATTACCGCCTTGTGCTGATTTAGTTGCACTAGCACCAAATATACGCCCAATTATTCCACCAACTATTTTATCACTACCACTTCTTCTGAAGAGACTAGCGCTCTCCATTGAATATGTATAATCAGATACTTTATGATTAGTATTTAAACTATTCAATACCTCATCTAAACTGCCTGTAGAAATATCTTTTGCCGGATCCAAGAACATATAAGATTGCCATAAAAGACTTCCATTTGAATTTTTGCCTATTGCCTCTATTACATGCGTACCCCCATTGAAAGATAAAATATCACCAATTGCACAAGATTGATTATTAGTTATTCCTGCATTTTTTATTAGCTTATATTCATCCTTTAAAATTTGATTCATGCCATACGATTTAAAAGTTGGTATCATATATTGACCATCCGTAGCAACCTGACCATAACAATTGGTTTTTCTTATATCATCTGTAACATTTACATATTTAGGAACTCCATTTTCATCTGGTATAAATTTAACTTCAGCAACAACCTTCAATGCTAGTATTGGATTACCTTTATCGGTCCATATAAAACCTACCTTTACATTTGCATCCAAGCTAGATAAATTATCTGTATTTACATTATCATCATTCCCAGAACCAAGTCCTGTAGGATCACCCATAATTGCAATTGGTATACTATTAACTACTTCTTTTGTACACCCTCCCCCAGTATTTTTAGTAGCATCTATTTCCGTAAATATTACATTACCACTTGCATCTCTCTGAATATTACCGTCAACATCACGCAGCACAATTGGACGATTTAAAACATATGCATATTTTGATGTCATATGATTACTAATCTTATCTAAACTTAACCATCTACCTAATTTTGGGTCATAAATTCTATTACCAAAATCCAAACTATTTCCTTGTCCTTTTACTTCATCATCTTTTTCCATACCGTTGAACCCGAAACGATAATTACCAGCCGTGGAAACAGTCCGTGAACCAATAGTACCTTCATATCCTGTTATATTGATCTTGCCTATAGATAAGTCAACAGAGGCTGCTAGAGTTGTATCAGTAACTTTGTAAGGTATCGCAAATGCCAGTATTGTTGTAGTACCTTGAGCTATAAAGCGGACACCGGCACTTTCACTGCAGGCACCCAATACTTGGGAATGAATAAATTGGCCGCTGAATACCTCATCTAAACTATTTCCCAAAATCAGCATTGAAAATAAATTTGGAATATCCATATCGGTCGGCTGGTATGAATTGATCATTGCATCGTGAAGGTCTTTTACAGTTAAAATATAATCGTATCCCGGAATTGTTGTTATTGTTGTGTATGCAGCAGCCGTGTACTCAAAATCGGTAAGGCTTCCGGCAGCAACGTTTCCAGTTACATGTAACGCACTGCCTGTGTGTGATGTAGATGTAGTACCGCCTTCAATATCTATCCCTGTCCAATCATCAATAGGAGTTTCTTCGTCGGCATAATCCTTATTGTAAGCCACATCAGTGCTGCATTGTGGTGTGAAAGTCTTTTCTTCCAGCTTGAATGATTCCAGCTTGAATGTCACGCTGTCTGAAACATGGTCCTCTTCTGCTATTATTCCAATCCCTATCCCTGTATAGGAATCGCCTGTACCCATAAACTCAAGTGTATATGTTCCATTTTCTACCATCTTGTAGGTCATCACCCTGTCTATTGCTTGTTCATTACAGAACATAGCATTGGCTATTCCGGCAATACCGTTAAATTCAACATCTTCGCTTCCAAAATAATTCATGTCAGAAATTGAGAACGTGAGCCTGTACCTTTTATTCAACTCATTCTTAAATGTATGAATAATTCCGAAAAAATCATCCTCAAAAGTGATATTTTTTGTTACGACAATGCCCGAACCCGATGGATTCAGGATTGCAGAACTTGCTCCTGAAAACCAGCTTCCTAAACTGCTGCTGTAAGTTTCATCAATCAGCGTGCTATATCCCGTAGAATCAATATCTGTACACGATTGATGATAATCATATGTGGCAGGCAGCGTTCTTCCCGGCATCGGCATGCCAAAAGGATAATAGTCCGTTACCGTACTCACTTCCGGCTCGTATTGCAGGTTTTCATTACCATCTTCGACTACGTATTTGGTATCACTAACAGTCGTAAGGACATTGCCCAAATGATTGGTCAATTCAAATTCCCTTTGTCCCATCTTTCTCGTATAGTTGTCCCATGTGTAGCCGGATGTGCTTACGTATTGCGTATCGCTGTTTGTTCCGATCCTTGATGAACCATATAGGTTGAACTCATGAGCTTCTGAATAAATTGTCTGGTCTAAGTCGTTGACCGTCTTCAACGGCGTTACGATGTCAAGCGGGTTGCCTTGTGCGTCCCTGTAGTAATAGGTCACTGTGCTGTCGGCAGATTTGTCTGCCTTGCGCAATATCTTCGCTACACGGTTTCCTGAAGCATCATACTTAAATTTCAGGTCTGGCTTGGTGTTGAATTCTATTTCTTTGATCTTGCCATAAGGTGTCCACCTGATCTCGGCAATGTCTTCCGCATTATCCTTCACCAGCTGGCCGATTTCGTCATATGCATAATTGCTGCCCGTGGGATTCAGAAGGTTAGACCCGCTTCCTGCAAACGTCGCGCTGAATTCTCCCTGGTCATCAATATCACCCTTAAACCTGTCGTTCTCTTCCTGCAGATCGTTTACATGATAAAGCCGGTTATTGAGTAATTTATCTGTTATTGTCGTTTTTGCATAGGCATACTTAAAGCTATCCATTTGGTTGAACCAGAAATTTATCATGTCAGGCGCGTTCCTGTTCAGATTCGTGATATTTCCATTGGCATCATACTTGTACGACGTTCTATAAGCATCATAAAGGTCTCCTGAAAATCCATCATTATCATAATAATAGGCATAGCTGGCAGGCGCATACAATACATCCAGTTTCGGCGTATATCCTTTGGAAGCAACAATCCGATTTAGCTGGTCATACCTGTATTGCATGCCAAGCAAACTCTTGTCATGATAAGGATCGTTATCGAAAGACATGTAACTGCTATTGCTTCCATAGATTAGGGAATCTTTCCTTAAGCCCTTGAGCTTGTTAACGGTATATATGATATTTCCGTTGTAGAGCCCTCTATATTTCTGATCCGATATGGAATTATAAAAAGATGCGAAAGAGCCAAATTCATTGTTGTAAGAATTGTTTGCAATATTTTTATAGTCATTTTCATAATACCCTAATACAGATGTCACCTGCTTCGCTCCAATGTAATGATCATTGTAATTGGTAATATTTTCAGAATTGAGGCTTTTTAGCCATCCCTGCATCGTGTATGCATAGCTCATGCTTTGCACTTTATTATTTCCGAGCTCTACTCGTGCAAGCGAGCCGTGAGGATAATAAAAATATTTAGCCTCCTGATGCTCTATAATATTGTCCGAAGTCGTGTAGACATCGGTTATACGGTTGTCCGCATCGTATTCGTACCTGTGCTTGAACTGGTCCTGCTTGCCGTTGTTATACACCACCGCATTCACCTTGCCGCTGACAAGATCATAATCGTAATCAATCTCCTTTCGAAGATGCTCATCATCCACATTTTGTTCCATGGCGGCAAGCTCAGGCTCGTGAGACAGATCTTGCACGATCGTTTTAACATTTCCAACCTCGTCATAAGAATAGATAGTAGCGATCCCTTCGCCGTTCAATAGCTTGTCATAGTCATCATAAGCGTAAGTTGCCGACACGCGATTGTGCAAATTAACCTGATTAATCCCAGGCAAGGAAGAGGCCTCGTCATATTCAGTTTGCGTCAGATTAAGCAACTCGAAATCTTCTTCTCCTACAAAATTCATAGGAAACATAGGGTCCTGCACGAGCTTATTGATGGTATCCGTGAAAGCGAGATCCGGTGAGTTATCCAATAGGACCGCATTAGGATCATACGAGAAATTATCAGGCGTTTTTAATTCGCCTACCAGAATAATCCTGCCTAACGCATCATAACGGGTGAATGAGAAGTGCTTGTTGTTTTTTTGTTTCTCATTCTGCGATAGTATCAGCATTCCTTTTTTGTTATACCAATATTGGTTGAGACCTCCGTCAGGAGAATGCTGCGCAACAGGCTGGTGCCTGGTATTGTACTGATATATTGTTTTCAAGACATGCTGCGGTTCATGACCTGTCCCCAGCCATTTTCCTGTTGAACTAAAGTCTGTTGGTGGTAAAGGAAAAACTCCTGCAGGCGGAATCGTCTGCACCAGGCTACCGTTCTGATCATAGTAATAAAGGGTATAATGATATTCGTTGATGGTTGTTTTATAATAGAAATCTTCTGTAAGGTCTTTAAAACAATTGGCAATGTGCGTTGACTGGTAGGCAGTCAGGATCTTTGACAAACTATCGTTGTACATCTGTGTCAGCCAACCAAGCTGAGCATTGATTTGCCTGTCAATACACGCTTGAAATGTAGTATCGGGTGTCCATTCTCCATTAATGGAATCATAAGGATTTCCCGGCATATAAACAGTTTCCCTATGAGGTTTTAAGGTACAAGTATCATAAGAACGGTTGCAGGCATAATTCGTATTGTTATTCAAATACGAATTTCTAAAATCGAATAAAGCCTCACCTTCTGAACATTCCGGTGTATTATCATTTACAAAACCCCAGTCGGGCATGGCGCAGCTTGCCTGGTAAGTAAAGACTTTTACCGATTCGCCATCCAGCCTCAATGCATAATAGGATTTCCCTGTGTATAACACTGATTTCATGCCATAAACAGGAGCAATGGCAACCGGTGAAATTGGTACGGAAGCAGCCTCGTATAAACGCTTAATGCTATCTATCCTATTTCCAGCAGAATCCACAAAAAACAAGGTATACAGTCCACCGCCGTAATTATCATTATCACAGGATGCGTATGAAGCAGTAATTTCAGAAGGCGTAATGTCATACTTATAATCCTTGATACTAGGACAAGCCAACTGCGGCTTGCTCGTGTCGGAAACAAGCTCCAGCCTGATCTCATCTAACGAAAAATCATTGCCCCAGCTATGACCTTCCTTATTATAAAATTTTATGTAAATAGAATCTACACCTGATGGTGGTGACCAGTAAAAATTATATTTGTTCCAAGATGCAACACAGGAGATGGTATCCTTTTGTGCTTTTAAGGTATCTACGTAAGAAGTATTTTTAGACTTTATAATGGGTAGTATATCTGTGTTGTTATAAGAATGATTTGCCAAATAATAGGAAAGCAGATACGTCTTATTTTGCTCAACTTTTATAGCAACAGGATTTTGCCATACGATCTTGTTAAAATTAGAATCTGTATTTGTATAATTCAGAAGATAAAAGCCTAAAGAGTCTCCTGAAACATCATAAAAATTCTCAACGTAATCCAAAGACTGTTTTGCCTCATTAACGAATGCATTATAAGCAGCATGTGTAGGATAAAAAGGATTAAGAAAATCCCAGACTGTTGGAAAATAGCTGAAAAAGCAAACTGCTCCGGCAGCGTTACCAAATTCATTTTTAATTGAATCCATAAAATGTCGTGCTGTTGGGACATTCATGATCAATCCATTATTTTGTGCATGATTCTTATAAATCGTATCAGCTGTAAATAATGTTGATGGTCCGTTATCAAATCCTTCCCTAAAGATAATGCTGTCTACTTTTGGGTAGTTAAAATCATATTGATTGGCAATATCAACGATGCTCGCGATAGAGCATGCATCCGTTTCGCACACGTACGTAATGATGGTATTGCCGCTTCCATCTGTCGTATAATGATATTCTATGCCCGAATCCAATATGTCCAATACATCACACGTATCGGCATCCAGTATGTTACTCTCCAGAAAATCCCTTATACCGTCTATGTCGCCGTTAACAATGGCATTATGCGTGATAATGGCCTGTGGGTTATTGACACCGCAGCTTCGTAAACAATAATTCTCCAGGCTGTCTATTACCAATTCTCTAAAAGAAGGATATGCCACGAAATGCTCCATGATAGCCCTGCATTCCCGTGCTAGTTTATCAGCCAGAACTATCGCCTTATCAGGGCAGGTTGCACAATAAGCACTTTGCGTATTATAAGACTGAGCCATTTGATGAGCTTGCCCATTTGGTCCTGTCGACATATTCATATTTTTAACCAAAGCATCTTCATCACCCAAATACCCGCAGCCTTCCATCTCGTGCCTTTTTGCAATGGCTTTCTTATTTACAGCAAAATAGGCAGCGGAGAAGTGAATCCAAAAAGCGCTATCCCATTCCGGTGTGTCAACAACATGATTATTGTTGATGTCAAAGCTCATACTGTCCCTGTAATATATAAAAGCGGTGTTATAACCTGAGTCGGCACTTGCCAGGTATGGCTGGCGATAATAGATTGTTCTCGGCATAGTTGCCTTGATAATAGGTATTTCATACACCCGACTTATAAAAGGATGTGCAGGATCCTCAATCAGGTATCCTGTACCATGCAAATCTATGTATTTATCCAGTTCATCGTCTATATCCAAATTATTGATCTCATCTTGCAGCAAGCCTCCAAATGTGTAATTCCTATTATTCGTTTCATAGGAACCTGTAGCCGAAATGTATCCTTTGGCTTGGGCTTCCTTGAATCCTGACATCAATCCCATTTTGATATCGAATGCGTCAATGATGGTGTCTTCCTGGCAGTTTTCATAATGACAGTATTCCGGATGGAGTTCGCCCTTGAACAATTCTATGATTTTTGCGCCCCACTCATCCAGCCATCGTGATTCTATGGCGGCATCGGAATTATCTGTTGAATAGGCGCCCCACGCCGTTAAGGAATCTCTTTGAGGCGAAACAGCATTTCTGATTTTCAGGCAAGTCTTTGTAAAAAATTTGTCTCCCGGAGATATCTGCCTTATAATGTTTCTCAGCATCTCGTCGCAATGCCTGCTGGCGTATTCCATCACTTCGAATTGGGCTGCCAGGAAGGGATCGCAAAAACCTGCAGCTATCAAGCTGTCTTTGATTGCCGCATATACAGCATTGGAACGCGCTAGTCCATTATTGTTCAAACTGTCCTCTTGCCTGACGTCCCTGATATAGACAGCGACCCTGCTGTCACAATCATCCCTGCATGCGAGGGAGTCAATGTAGTTTCCAATGTTGTGAGCAATAAAGCTGTCCAGTACCGGAAAGTCTATCTGTGTCAGAAAGTCATTGACGGACGCTTCGTCTTCATCTAAGAGCGTTAACTTCTTAGTGTATGTGTAATTGCCGATTTTAGCAAATTGGGCATTAAAAATTATGTCGTCATATGAGAATTCAGGATCGTTACAAATATTGGCATCCAATATTCCTTCGATCTTAATGTCGTGATCCTCATTATCTTTTACGAAATGTACAAACGAGGGAAGCGCATCCGCACTCAATGAAACTTCTTTTCCTTTGACATCAGTTATCGCTATTTCAAGCTTATACCTGCAATCCTTACAATAGGGAATATTAAGCGCTGTATCCACGTCTTTTCCAACACCTACACTATAATGAAATTCATAATTCTTATTAGCTTCATCATTGGTAATGATGCTTACTGAAGTACTCACCCTTGCAAGTGAATCTCTGACGTTATTATCCGACATATTGAAAGGAAGCTCTACAGGAGTAGGCTTGTCAGTTACGTCTAAAGATTCTAAATTTATTGGGTTATTTCCAGCTAATGCCGTAGCTATTACCCTTTCTTTACTGTCCAGGTAAGACACGCTAACCTGACCATTGGGATCAACTACCATATTCTTAGAATAATATACTGCTTTGCCTACATTAGACCCGAAAAGGCGATTGAGCTCTGTTTGGGTTGGTGTGGTATAAAAATATTGTGTAAAATGATGGCCTTCCACGTCAGGATCACCAATTTTGAATTCCTTTCCGATACCTGACTGCTTAACGATCCTACCCGTGTTGTCCCTGCTGTATTCTACTTTGGTTGTCACGTATCCTTCCGCATCAGGTATATCTGCAATAGTTACTTTGTTTGTAAAATCGGAATTATACAACAAGGAATTGTACTGAGAGTAATATTTTGCAGCACCCGAATTGACATCCAAAGGGTATTGGTCTTCACTGTCAACAAAATCCTTATCAATAGGCGTTGAATAGTTCACCCTTGACAGATTATCCTTGTATAAAAGATTATTGTCCTGCAGGGGAACAGGCATAACGTTCAAAGTACCCCTGCTTTCGTGATCATAATATGTCTCTGCCGCCAAGGTGAGCTTTTCAGTATTCAAATTCGTAAGAACCTGCTTGTTCCTTAGGCCGCCGTCCATGTAAGAGATCACTTCCTTCTTCTTGCCTTCCTCCGCAAATGTCACCACTTTGCTCCAATTCTTTTCAGGTTCAAAAGGGGTTAAGCCTGCTGTTTCATTTATTTCTACTTCCTGAGCACTCGACCACTTGCCATAAAGTATGTGGTTGAAGTTCTTGTTCACCATTTCTATGTTTCTGCCTAAGGGCCTTATTCTGTAGACTAGTTTTCCGACAGGGTAAGTGGCATCTAAAGTATATTCATTGTTACTGGTTATGATGCTCCATCCTTTCGATTTGAATAGTGATGCATTGATGGTCGTGTTCTTATCCAAGTCATCTATAAAAACCACTTGCAGTTCATATTCTATCGCTTCTTTCACAGGTGCCCAAACGATATTCAGCTTCTTGTTTGAATCGTCTATAACACTGCTTAGGCTTGATTCTTCCATCTCTGTACCACTATTTCCCGGTGCGAATTTAGTGACATGCAATACCTGAAGTTCTGCTTCCAAATTCAAATCGGAAGGAATATCCGAGAAATCCAGCGCATTCCCGTTCCGGTCAATTACCGAAATGGATGACTCATCGATATCCACGATAATCTCATCCCCGCCTTCGTGTTCGAATATCGATTCATAAATACCCTTGCTTTGGTCTGATTTCTTAATCATCAAGGTTTTTGAAACGGGTGTACCGCCGTCAATGGTAATCTGGTAAGGCACCGATAATGTCCATATGCTGTCCTTGAAATCCGACAATTCGCTCCTGTGATATTGCAACCGAACAAAGGCTTTCCTCTCTACCACGTCGTCATTTCCATAGGGAATGCTGGAAGTTAAGCTCCTTGGATCTGTTATGGTTATCACGTTTTTATCCTCATCCTCAAAATCAATTTTATCTACTTTTGCTATCCATGAATGTGCTGTAACATCGCTATGTACCGGAACAATGCAGGTGTCTATTACTGAGACAGTTGCTGAAGAAACGCAGTTATCCGCATCCGTTACCGTCAATTTATAAACTCCGGGACGTGTAACCGTCGTACTAGAGGTGGTAACGCCATTACTCCATGCATATTCGCTAAATTCCAATGGGACAGATAGGGTGACTTCATTAGGAGTTTCGAAACAGGATAGGATTTCAGAGCTTTCAAATTTAACTATGTCATTATTTTTATAGGTCACCTGGGAGGGAAATCTTGAATAGCATCCGTTGCTCCTGGTTACCGTTACAGTATAGATTCCCGTATCTTCAACGGAAAGATCCCTATACCTGGATAAGCAGTTGCCAAATACATCCTTCCACAAATATGCGACATTCGAGGTGTCTGTTGAAAGAGGGGGAATGACGGTCGTGCCCACACCGTTCTGGCAAATAACTGGCGGCACGGGCGTGGCCACAATGGCAGTATCAATAAATGTCAGATCAAAAGTATCCGTCATTTGGCAATCATTGTTCAATCGGGTATACACGGCAAATCGCCCGCCGTCGCTTATGGAGTTGAATGTGAACGTAGTGTCGGCGGAATTGCTGTAACCGTTGAATACGTCCCATGCATGCGTAGAAGTGTTATACTTTGTAATAGTGGTGGAGTGATCCGAGAAATATTTCATCTTAACATTATGGCTGTACTTCTCCAGGTTTAGAATGAAGGGTACTTCATTCTTGCAAACCTGCAATCCATCAGGCATGCTGTACTGCGGATACGGAATCAGCTTCTTCTCAATTTTAGTGATGAACCTAAACCAGTCGGGACTGTCTGTCATAAATTGGATGGACTTCATAACATCATCAGAATTTAAAGCGTTTAGGGATGTCGTTATATGACCTCCTGAGCTTGAAGTATAATTACCCGGAGTGCAATTAGGCTTATTCTTAGATTTCTTGGTATGGTTCCATCCATAGGAACTGCAATTTATATCAATATAATAGTCCGATAAATCCACGTTACCTTCAAAGCACAGTGTTGCATAAAATGGATCCTCTTTCCTGTTAAGCGACTGCAGGCTGTATACGCCATTACTGTTTGATTTATTCAGGTAGCACTTCTTTTCGTTCGTATCAAACAATACCGTATCTATCCCTCCGGCTCCCCGGGTGGAATTCTTGATTATCTTATACCTGATCTTATAGACAAAAGATTCTTTACTCCCTGATTTTCCTTTCAGGTAGGTAGAGAAACTTGTAGGATAGAATTTTAGCTGTACCGCTGTACAATTACTTTGTGCGTACTCATCCAAAGCAAGTACCAGGAATAACAATACGATACTGTATTTTTTGATATTCATATAGGCTAGTCTTACGGGTTTAACAAAGTCAATTCATAATTGTGATAGTTCTGCGAAGGAATAAGGATATTACCTGTTTTAATAATATATCGATCTTGTTTCAGTTCAGGAATATCATTGGTTGATAACGCGTCAATCACCACGAACTTCGTATGCTGCGACATGTATTCGGCGTTATTGGTATAGAATCTCCATATGTCTCTTATCCATCCATTGGCATCAATTTTTATTCTTGACTTATTAATGAGCGAATGAGTTACATAAAAATCAATCGTATTAACCCCATTTACACTGCTGACCAGCCTTGCCGAATCACACAGGGAAAATGCCCTGATGACAACCTCCATGGTGGGCATCATCTGTTCTATCTTCTGGATATTTTCGGGCGTCATCTCATGTACGATAATCGTGCTGTCGAGGTTATTTATGTAAATATCATAATGATCCGTAAAGACCTGGACATTATGTGCATTCTTAGTGTAGCCAAATGAGTTGTACTTGAAGGCGAATATGGTATCGCCAATAGTTTCTGCGGATCCGTCCGTTCTTATCCATTCGTCCGTAACCACGGATTGAAAATTTTTGTTATTCTGATAATGCAATAACATCGAATCAACGATAGGCTTTGTATTTCCCCAGTCTATGGCAAACATCGTGTTTCCACAAAAAATAAGAAGGGCGTAGATGATTATATTTTTCATTTGCTTGATTTTAAATGGCTTCCTGATACCTGGATGGTTTTAATTCCTTTTGCCGTTTCTTTCTTAATTGTAAACAAATTGCCCTCATCATCGTATTGGTATATGGTGGCATAATTATTCTGATCCAAAACGGCGCGTACCTTATAATTATTCGGGTCATAGACATAGGTCTGAATAGAACTGTTCTTAGGATATATCCTTATGTCATCAATGTTATAAGAGACCTTTCCGACAAATCCCAAGCGGATCTCAGTTCGCATTCCTGCAGGCATGGTGAAGGATCCTTCCAGCCGCTGCCATCCCTCGATCACCTCTCCCATGGGCGTTAAGAATATTTTTTCGTTATTCGGCAAGATCACTAATACGCCAATGCTGTCTGACGCATTGGAATATTTCAGCGATTCCGGGGACTCAACTTCCATTGACCCTTTGTGCATCCAAAGCCCTATGTGGTAGGGTTTCTTCGGCTCTAATTCGAGGTCAGGTTGGGGTAAAATGACCCTTTGATTGGAGGGCATCTTCAATGAATAATTTCCGCTATGTGATACCGTATTGTCCAATTCGACATTAAAAGTTCCAAGTGACGGGATGTATTTTTTTGATTGCACGCTTACTTTGCCTGCCCAAAACCTACACCTAAATGCCGTTTGGTCTGAAGGGAGGTTTTCGTCTAATTGCAAGATCGTATAGCTGGAATCACCGCACGGAGATGCCATAACCTTTGTGGTGTATGAAACAACATTCTTATCTGTGATCTTTTCTGTTGTAAAGTCATAAGGCACACTTTGTGCGCTGACCGTGCATACGAACGGATTCTCGCATGCGCTGCAAATGTTGCCTTTGACCATTGCATATCTGTTGAATCCTCTTATTATCTCATAGTCCTTATTCTTAGGCATGAATATTTCCTCTGTCTGCCTTATGATATCGATGTTGCCGGTAGAATTATTCAGCTGCGTTTTGGAGTTGAAGTAATTCTCATCTCCTGAACTATTCGAATATTCTTCAAAGCTTTCAAACCCTATTTCGTCCATCCTTGCATTCGAGCACACGGCTATCGGCAATTTATCCCTGTATGCGTATAATGCACTACTGAAAATTTTCAGAATATCCTTGTTCTCGATGTCATATCCTGATGGGCTGTACTTGGTCATGCTGTTATTTAATACCCATTCAGGCACACAGGCGGTAAACAAAGGATTTCCATAATTGAATAATTTGTAATCCATGATATTACCCGTATTACGGATCTTTACTTCATTTATCTGGCTTGCAGGTGTCGTACTGCCGTACGCCGCAAACAACCCTGCCGATGAATTAAGCGTATCAGCGTAATCGTTGCTTTTTTCTGGCCGGTATACGCCCGCACTGCCATTAAAATACAGATTAGACTCTGAAAAATATTCCAACAGATCTGCATCTTCCCATTGAATGGTATTGTACTGGGAAGACCAGCCAGACGAATGCTGAATAGCATTCGTTGACAATGCAGTGGGTAAGCTGTAGTTGAGATTATTAGGGGTCAAATCCGCTACGATAACCGTATCCTTGATAAGACAGCTCTCGGTCGTCGTGATTTTTATAGTGTGGTAACCGCCGCCCTTGTATTCGACCGTATGCTCATAGGGCTTACCAATAACCTCGCTGCTTATGCCGCAATAAGCCGTCCCCCAAATTGCCGTATTGCCGTCCTCAGTATAGGATTGAGGAATACTCAGAACAACGGTACTGTCCTGGCAAAGGATGCGATCGGGTCCAAGCGGCTTGGCATGATTGAACTTCTTGATGGTGAAAGTGAAAGAGATGGGTTCGCCTATGCAGTTTTCTTTTCCCGTGCAGCACAACCAGTTCGGATGTTCCGTTAATGAGTATCCTTCATCATGAAATACATCACAACCTATTTTGCTTGGTGTGAGAATTATTTTATAATCACCCTCTGCTAAGTTATTTATTTCATTGCTATGGTCCAACAACTCGCCCTGGCCGTACAAGTCGTAACAAAGCTCGTCATAGGTCTCATTGAAGATATTGTCTCTATATAATACATAATTCAATTTATCAAGATAACTAAGGAAACTGGAATCACAGAACATGGTTGTCCATGATTCATCTGTAAAATATCCGCTTCTTAAGTAGTTATGGACTATATATCCCCCGTATTTTTCAGACATATCAAATGACACGGATCCGGAAGCGTCATTGGTACAGTCATGATATAAGGTATAAGGCACGAACCTCAATGGTTTGTAAACATATATGGGGTGAGAAATGGTGTAGAAGCTGTCTTCCGAACCGCATTCGGATTGCACCGATAAGTAGTATGTGATCTTAGTGTATTTATTATTATCCTCAAACAGGGGGTCGTAAATGGTATCCGCAGTCGACCTGTATGAAAAATAGTTCCTGTACCCGTAGTGATAATGAGAACAAAGAGAATCTACCTGCCCGCTTAAATGCTGCTGCATAAAGATGTCGCCGATGGAGATCAATTCCGGTTCATTGTCATTATACTGCTTGTATAACTTATAAGTGCTGCTCTCATTGGTCCTGAAGTTAATAGCCACGCTATCCCCAATGCAAAAATTATCTATTGGATACACGATCTTATTGTTGTTATGGAAACTACTTTCACCATAGGAATTGATATAGAGGTCGGCAAATCTTTCAATACGGAAGGATATGGAAATAGAATCATTTTCAGGCGTTGTGCAAAACAATGTATCTTCTATGTTTTCCCGGCAGAGTTCATAGCTATCATAGATCAATGGATTTTCAAGGATCACGGTCTTGCTACACTCTGCTAGGGGAGTTCCCGTGCAGGTAACTGATTCAGCGTTCCAAAAGGATATTTTAATGACCATTTTAACGGTATCGCTATAGCAATCGCCTACCGTATCATAAACATGATTTTCGTATGTGTTATAATTGCACTCACCTGATATATTGAATAGGAGCACGTCATTCTTCGTATAGAAATCCGCACTTATTTTTGTTAAGTATTCTGGCGATATGAAGTCATTATAAAATGCCCTTAACAAATAATTCCATTTAATTTCATTTTGGCTATGCTGAAACTGATACGTGCTTCCAACCAGGCTGTATGGGGTTTGTGCTTTCATGCACAATGCAAAAAACAGGAATATACTATATACTATTACTCTTCTCATAGCTTATTATTTACAGTCAAATGTTGTTTTGTCCCGAAGCGGATTATTTTTGGATACTACAGTTCCTGCAGAACCATTCAGGAGATTTCTGCTGTAAGGACGATAGACATACATAGTCACATTGTCAGTAATAGGCGGCGACGCGCCATTGGCTGCCTGGAGCCATATCTTCTTATTATCGTTGTCAACCCTCATTATGTAACATCGCGCATATTCCGACTCATTTACCGTCCCTTGCGGTTCGGCGTAATCATCAACATAGGAGCTTTTCACCAACAGCTCATCGCCTTCCTGGAAATAGCTTCTTACGTTCGGGAGTTGCGATACGGAAACGGATATCTCCTGCTTTACCTCATCTACATTCTCCACCGTACCTGTAACGAGCAAATTATCGGTTTTATAGGATTGACCCATGCCGTCATAAATGAGATGGGCAGGAATGGAATAATTAAAGATGGTGTCGTCAAATTCGTTATTTACGCTTGTTAGAATCGGAGTGCCCGTATAACCGTCATAGGTAAGGTTGTCTGTTGTCGTTAGCGCGCCTTCTTTGTATACTTTCGTTTTTTCCATGATCCCGAAACGGTGTATGATCTTGTTATCTACGCACGTATATGATCTTCTTTGGTCATAGCCCAAATCAGGAAACAAAGTAAAGATCGGAATGGGGTATGGACCAAACATCATAACAGATAAGTTGAACCGCCCACCTTGGCTCTCGCTTCTCGTATGGAGCTGCCGTGTATCAATAAAGTTTTCTACA
>Ga0247804_10000452_pt1 | contig 18915 bp, 7 predicted proteins | sample UWRJL029104C1_FD_181142 | JGI IMG/M metagenome (GOLD analysis project Ga0247804, IMG submission 181142) | Plant litter microbial communities from Arlington Agricultural Research Station in Wisconsin, United States - UWRJ-L029-104C-1 | ecosystem: Environmental > Terrestrial > Plant litter >...
ACCAGCGGCTCGCTCATGGATGCGCTGCTCGACCAGCTGCACTTCGCCGACCTCGACGAGAAGCAGGAAGCCATTGGCCAGCAGCTCATCGGCTCTATCGACGGCGACGGCTACATCCGGCGCGACCTCGCGGCCATTGCCAACGACATGGCCTTCTCGCAGAACATCGAAACCTCGGTGGCCGAAATCGAGGCCGTGCTGCGCGTGGTGCAGGGCTTCGACCCGGCCGGCATCGCCGCCCGCGACCTGCCCGAGTGCCTGCTGCTGCAGCTCGAGCGCCGCCCGCAGGACGAGGATACCGTGAATGCCGAGCGCATCCTCACCGATACCTTCGAGGAGTTTACCAAGAAGCACTACGTCCGTATTCAGCAAAAGCTGGATTTGGAGGACGACGAGCTGAAGGACGCCATCAGCGTCATTCTCAAGCTCAACCCCAAGCCCGGCGGCAGCGGCCCCACCGGACCCGGCAAAACCCAGTATCTCATGCCCGACTTCATCCTGACGAATGACAACGGCGTGCTCAACCTGACCCTCAACGCCCGCAACGCCCCCGAGCTGCGCGTGAGCCCGGCCTACACCGAGATGTTCCGGACCTACGACAAGGCCTCGAAAAAGGACCAGAAAATGAAGGAGGCCGTCACCTTCGTCAAGCAGAAGCTCGACTCGGCCAAGTGGTTTATCGACGCCATCCGGCAGCGCCAGAACACCCTGCTGCGCACCATGAACGCCATCGTAGAGTTGCAGCGCGAGTTTTTCATCGAAGGCGACGAAGGCAAGCTGCGCCCCATGATTCTTAAGGATATTGCCACGCGCATCGGCATGGACATCTCGACCGTGAGCCGCGTGGCCAACTCCAAATCGGTGCAAACCGAATTCGGCATCTACCCGCTCAAATACTTTTTCTCCGAAGGTATCGCCACCGACTCGGGCGAGGACGCCAGCAGCCGCGAGGTGAAAAGCATCCTCAAAGACCTCGTGGGCAACGAAAGCAAAGCCCGCCCGCTGAGCGACGACAAGCTGGAAAAAATGCTCAACGCCCGCGGCTACAACATTGCCCGCCGCACGGTGGCCAAGTACCGCGAGCAGCTCAACATCCCGGTGGCCCGGCTACGCAAGGAGCTTTAGGTCAATTAATAGTTAGCATTTAATAATTAACGGTTGTTTGGATGGGGGCGGGTACCATTGCTGCCTGGTGCGCCGCTGAGCTTTATTTGATTTTACTTCTTCCCTCCACTTTTCAACGGCTGGAACCGTCCGTTTCCAGCCGTGCAATGACACCTGTTAAATGGTAAATGACCTTCCGGAGGACCCGGCGCAGCTGCAGGCGTTGCTGCTGGAAGAGCGGGCGCGGCGGCAGCAAGCCGAAGGCGAATTACTAAAGCTGCGCAAGCTCAACCCGAACCCGGTGCTGCGCCTCGGCGGCGACGGCCAGCTGCTGTTTGCCAACCCGGCCGCCGAAATGCTGGCCCAGGAAATGCGCCAGACCGGCCCGTCCCGGGTGCGGCCGCAGCTGGTGCAGGCTACCGTGCAGGCCCTGCGCAGCGGCGAGATGGGCCAGCGGGAGCTGACGGCCAACAACTTGCACTACCTCTTGTTTACGGTGCCGGTGGTAGAGGAAGGGTACGTCATGCTCTACCTCACCGACATCTCGGGGCGGCGGCAGGCCGAGCGCGAGGTGCGCGAGCAGCGCGAGTTCTACGAAACCATCCTGGCCCACCTGCCGGCGGCCGTGACGGTGCTCGACCCCGACCAGCGCTACCAGTACCTCAACGCCTACGCCGAGCCCGACGCCGCCCGGCGCCAGCAGCGCCTGGGCCAGACCTTCGGCGAATACTGTGAGCAGCAGGACCTGCCGCTGGTGCTGGCCAGCCGCCGCAAGCGCTTGTTTGAGCGCGCCGTGTACACCCGCGACCTGGTGCAGTGGGAGGAAAAATGGCCCAATATCGACCCCAGTCAGGGGCCGCAGTACTGGCTGCGCTTCTACCAGCCGGTGTTTGGGCCCGAGGGCGTGCTCCGCATCGTCATTTGCTACGGGCTCGACATCACCAAGCGCCGCCAGGCCGAGGAGCGCAACCGCCTGAGCGAGGAGGCTGTGAAGCTGCAACAGGACTTCACCAACCAGGTGCTCGACCTGAACCCCAGCATCATCATGGTGCGCGACGAGCAGATGCGCGTGACCTATGCCAACCAGGCGCTGCGCGACTGGCAGCGCCTGGTGGCCGAGCAAAGCGGCTCCGAAACCTATAGCCGCGACGCCCTGCAAACCGAGGAAGTGGAGCACACCGCCCGCATGGATGCCCGGGCCATGGCTTCGGGCACCACAATTACTTCCGAAGAGCGCGTGACCATGCCCGACGGCGAGTCGCGCTGGTACCAGGTGGTGCGCTGCCCCCTCACCCAGCCCGACGGCTCGCGGCAGGTGCTCATCGTGAGCACCGACGTGACCGACCTCAAGCTGGCCCTGCGCGCCGCCCAGGCCGCCGCCACCGCCCGCGAAAACTTCCTGGCCAACATGAGCCACGAAATCCGCACGCCCATGAACGGCGTGCTGGGCATGACCAGCCTGCTGGCCAAAACCGGCCTCAACGAGCAGCAGCGCAGCTACGCCGACGTCATCCAGTTCTCGGGCAAGCACCTGCTGAACGTGGTGAACGACGTGCTCGATATGGCCAAAATCACCTCCGGCAAGCTGGAGCTGGAGCAGGCCGCCTTCAACCTCTGCGACTCGATGGGCAAGGCCGTGCAGCCGCTGGTGCTGCAGGCCAGGGAAAAGGGTATTCAGGTGCTGGGCGTGCTCTTGCGCGAATCCTGCCCGCACCCCTGGGTGGTCGGCGACCCCTTCCGGCTCAATCAGATTCTGATAAACCTCGTCTCCAACGCCATCAAGTTTACCCCAGCCGGGGGCTCGGTGAGCATCGGCGGCTACTTCGTGAGCGAAACCCTCACCACGCTCACCACCGAGTTTCGGGTGACGGACACCGGCATCGGCATCGCGCCCGATAAGCTGGACACGATTTTCCAGGAGTTCACCCAGGCCTACGCCGATACCACCCGGCAATTCGGCGGCACCGGGCTGGGGCTGAGCATCAGCCGCGCCCTGGTGCAGCAGATGGGCGGCACCCTCACCGTGCAGAGCGTGCAGGGCAGCGGCAGCTCGTTTTCCTTCATCACCACTTTGCCCAAGGCCACGCCCGAGCAGGTGAAGGCCAGCACCACCCCCGAGGCCCTGCCCGATGCCTCGCCGGTGCGCGGCCTGCGGGTGCTGCTGGTCGAAGACAATGCCATCAACCGCGAGGTGGCCCACCTGCTGCTGGCCGGCCACGGCGTGCAGGTAGACGAGGCCGAAAGCGGCCTTGATGCCCTCGACATGTTCGAGCAGCAGCGCTACGACGTCGTGCTGATGGACATCCAGATGCCCGGCATGAATGGCCTCGAAGCCACCGCCCACATCCGCCAGCACCCCGACCCGCGCCGGGCCCTCACCCCGGTGCTGGCCCTTACCGCCAACGCCTTCCGCTCCGACGCCGACAAGTACCGCGCTGCCGGCATGAACGATACGCTTTCCAAACCCTTCGAGGAAGCTGAGTTGCTGGCCAAAATCAGCCACCTCGTCTCGGGCACCGAGCAGTTTCTGGAGCAGCGCGCCGCCGCGCCTGAACTCCCGCCGACGCCCTCACCCGAACCCGTCGCAGTTCCTGTCGCTCCCGAACTCTACGACCTGAGTTTGCTACGCCAGACGGCCCACGGCAGCATCACGTTCATAAACAAAGTGCTGGCCTCCTTCCATAACAACATGCCCGCCAGCATCGCCGAAATGTGCGACGCCCTGACCACCGCCGACGTGGCGGCCCTGGCTACTCTGGCTCACAAAATCCGCCCCTCGCTGCGACTGCTGGGCGCCGCCGTGTCGCCCTGGCTTGAAGAGGTCGAAGACAAGGAAGCTGCCGAGGCCGACCGACTGGCGGCCACTCCAGCGCTTATTAAGCGGCTGGAGGAGCTGGTGCAAAAGTTGCCAAAGGAGCTGGAGTAGTTTCAATTGCATTAGAAAACAACAGCGCCGGCACTTAGTGCCGGCGCTGTTGTTTTCTAGTGCAATTGGTCGTAAAACAGCTTAAAACTCCGCGTTCTTCGGGTAGCGCGGGAAAGGAATCACGTCGCGAATGTTGCTCATGCCCGTCACGAACAGCACCAGGCGCTCGAAGCCCAGGCCGAAGCCGGCATGCGGGGCCGTGCCGAAGCGGCGGGTGTCGAGGTACCAGCTCAGCTCGTCGGCGGGCACGTGCATGTCGGCCATGCGGCCCAGCAGCTTCTCGTAGTCCTCCTCGCGCTGCGAGCCGCCGATGATTTCGCCGATGCCGGGGAAGAGCACGTCCATGGCGCGCACGGTGCGGCCGTCCTCGTCCAGCTTCATGTAAAAGGCTTTGATTTCCTTCGGGTAGTTGGTCAGAATGACGGGCTTCTTGAAGTGTTTCTCGACGAGGTAGCGCTCGTGCTCGCTCTGCAAATCGGTGCCCCAATCCACGGGAAACTCGAATTTCTGCTTCGCCGATTTCAGTATTTCTACGGCCTCGGTGTAGGTGAGGCGCTGGAAGGCGTTGTCGGTGACGAAGCCCAGGCGGGCGAGCAGCTCCTTGTCGTACTGGTCGTTGAGGAACTGCAGGTCGTCCGGGCAGTGCTCCAGGGCGTAGCGCACGAGGTACTGCAGGAAGTCCTCGGCCAGGTCCATGTTCTCCTCCAGCTCGTTGAAGGCCACTTCGGGCTCAATCATCCAGAACTCGGCCAGGTGGCGGGCGGTGTTCGAGTTCTCGGCCCGGAAGGTAGGGCCGAAGGTATAGATGCTGCCCAGCGCCATGGCCGCCAGCTCGCCTTCGAGCTGCCCCGAAACGGTGAGGTTGGTTTGCTTGCCGAAGAAGTCCTGGCTGTAGTCGATGGCGCCGTCTTCGGTGCGGGGCGGGTTGTCGGGCGGCAGCGTGGTGACGCGGAACATCTGCCCCGCCCCCTCGGCATCGGAGCCGGTGATGATGGGCGTATGGACGTAGTAGAACCCGCGGTCGTTGAAGAACTTATGGATGCCAAAGGCCAGCGCGTGGCGCACGCGCAGCACCGCCCCGAAGGTGTTGGTGCGGGGGCGCAGGTGGGCAATTTCGCGCAGGTGCTCCAGCGAAGTGGCTTTCTTCTGCAGCGGGTAGGCTTCGGCATCGGCTTTGCCAAGCACGGTGACTTCGGTGGCCTGAATTTCCACCGCCTGGCCCTTGCCCTGCGAAGCCACCAGCTGGCCCCGAATGGCTACGCAGGCGCCGTTGCCCACGTCTTTCAGGCTTTCTTCGGAGAACTGCTCCAAATTGGCCACGGCCTGAATGGTGTGAATGGTAGAGCCATCATTGACGATGATGAACTGCACGTATTTGTTGCCGCGGCGCGAGCGTACCCAGCCTTTGACGAGCACTTCGCGGTCGAGCTCCTGGCTGCTGAGCAGCTGCTGCACGGTGGACCGTTTGAGGGACATAGCTAATCTATCAGTAAGCAGTTGAAGCTGCAAAGGTAGCCCGCACAGTAGCTACTCGGCGCACTATAAATGGCGTTTGGCTAGGTGGCGGCCCGGGGCCGGGGCCACAAACGATTGAAATGCCTCTTTTGCCTTGTCGTAGCCGGCCCCAAACGATTGGAGCGGGCATAAAAAAAGCGACTTCTGAAAAGTCGCTTTCGGTGCGGATTAGAACATCTCCGTGACGATGGGGCTACCCTGTCGGGGTTGCTCTTCGGACGGGGCTACCGGCTCGGAAGTCAGTACCTGATGAACCAGCACGACGCGGTTGCCTTTATCCTGTTGGGTAGCGGGAGCGGGCGCCTGCGCTACCGTAGCGGGGGCGGCCTCTTTGGCCAACTTCCCACCCACAATCAGGGCGAGCAGCAGTACGAGTTTTACTAAAGCTTTCATGTGCAGAAAATGGAGGCGGCTACAAAGATAGGCAAAACTTAACGATGTGCAAAAATACCGTTCAAAAGCCCAACTACTGCGACCAACCTCGCATCTATAATCAAAAATACGAGTTTTCGGGAACTTTTTACGCTTGGGGCACACCAAAGGCCGCCACAAAGTAAACGGTGCCGCTTTACGAAGGTGACGCCCCCGGCGTTATGGTTGTGCTACGTTTTTAGGAACCCTACCGGATTGCCAGCGTGGATAGTACCCTGGCAGCGGGCAAGCAAGGGCCTGGAAGCGGTACTTTTGTAGCAACCAGCCCGGCTATCGGCTGCTTTATTCTTTTTCAAAAAAACTTTTGCTTATGCTGCGACGCGCTTTGGTATTGGGACTATTGGGCTGGAGCCTAACGGGGGGCGTGCTGCCCACGGCGGCCCAAAAAGTGAAATCGGTACCATTTAGCTACCTGCCCGAACCGGGGCCCGACCGTTACGACATGCGGGTGCCCCGCAAATCATTACCCCTGGCCGATGGCAGCGGCTTCGTTATCCTGGCCCACCAGAGCGCGGGCGGCTACGCCGTGGAGCGCTACGATACCGAGCTGAAACAACTCTGGAGCACCGTGGTGCCGGTGGCGCCCGGCGAAACCCTGGAGGCTTTCGGGCGCAGCGCGCAGCAGGCCTGGGTGGTGCTGCACCACCAGGACGAAGGCAACCAGAACCTGACCGTGGTGCCCGTGAACCTGCAGAGTGGCCAGAAGGGCGCGGCCAAAATCGTGGTGAGCGTGGCGGCCCGCGAGCGACGGCCGGGCCTGGCCATCTCGCCCGATGGCAGCCGGCTGCTGGCCTTCCGCTACCTCACGCGGGAGCAGCAGATAAAAAGCATCACGGCCACCCTGCTCGACCAGAACATGGGGCAGCTGGAGGAAAAAACCTACGACTTTCGGGAGTTTAGCGAGTTTTTTTCGCCGGGCGTGTACGTGGCCAACGACGGCACGCAGTACGTGACGCTCATCAGCGACGGCATGCGGAAGCTGACCGTGCGCCGCTACCCCACCGGCCCCGCGCCGGAGGTGAAGGTGATGGGCGTGCCGGTGGGCGGCGTGTACGGCGGCCGGGCGGTGACCATTCGCGACGCCAAGTTTAAGGTGCTGGGCGACGGCAGCCTGTATGCGGCCGCTTTGTGCGCCGATGATAAGACGGGCGAATACTACAGTCTGAAGGTGGTGAAGTATGACTTCGGCGGCGGCGGCGACATGAAGTTTGCCGACGAGGTGCGCTTCGGGCCGGAGTACCTGGCCGAGGTGAGCAAAGCCAGCGGCACGGCGGTGAAGCGGCTGGATGACATTTACCTCGACGACATCCTGCAGACCGACGAGAAGCAGCTGGTGGTGCTGGCCGAAAAGCACTTCGAGGAAGGCGAGGCGCCGGCGCCGGTGCACGCGCGGGAGCTGCACGTGTTTGGCTACAATGAGTTTGGGGTGCCGAAGTGGCACAACATCGTGGGCAAGGACCAGGTGGCGCCGGGCGTGGACGCCTACACCGGCATCGGCTTTCGGGCGGCGGTGTTTGGCAACACCGTGCAGCTGCTGACGCTGGAAAACCTCAACAAGAAATCGGACCTCTACCTGCGTCGCCTGAACGTGCAAACCGGCGTGGTGAGCCCGCCCGAGCGCCTCAAGCTGAACGTGGCCGACGACCAGCAACTGGCCTACGTGAAGGATTTCACGGTGTGGCTGGGCGAGAAAACCATCGTCGGCGTGAGCCGGCCGAACAAGAAATCAAAAGCTTTACAGCTGAATAAGATTGTGGTAAAGTAGCGCTTTAGCTCTGCCAAAAGAATTGAGCCGCCGGCCGCCAGTAGGTGCTACTGATGGCCGGCGGCTTTGTTTTTCATGACACTTTCCGGGCGGTTGGCAACCATTTTCCGGCGGTTGGTGCAGCGGGGCTTGCGTGAGGCAATGATTGAAAATAGATTTGTTCGATTCGGACTGGCCGTTCTGTTGGAGAGCCGACGGCCGGGCCGACTTTTTTCTTTCCTACTCCACCACAATACGTTTACATGAAAACTTTCTTACATCTTCGCCGCTGGGGCCTGCTGGCCGGGCTGTTGCTGGGGCTGTTGAGCACCGGTCAGGCCTGGGCCATGGACCCCTTCAGCCACATCGTGGTAACGCCGCGCCAGGAAACCTATCCGCAGCTGAATGGCGGTACCGTGGTATCGGTGGTGCAAACCAACGACAGCGTTTCGGCCGGCCTGCCGATTGGCTTCGACTTCAAGTTTGAGGGCGGCAGCTATAACACTGTGTACGCCTCGTCGAACGGCTTCCTGTCGTTCAACCCCGACCTGAGCTCGACCAGGGACAACGACTTCGATATGCTCGGCGACGCCTCGCAGCCGATGCTGGCGCCCCTTTGGGACGACCTCGATGGCAGCAACGGCACGGCCAGCTACCGCACCACGGGCGTAGCGGGCAGCCGGGTATTCACCTTCGAGTGGCGCAACTGGAAATGGAACCATGTGGCAGCCTCGCCGAACATCTCCTTTCAGGTGCGGCTGTACGAGGGCTCGGGCCGCTTCGAATACGCCTACAACAACGTGGGCAACGCGGCCGTGACCGGCGACGGCGCCACCATCGGCTTCATCAACGACTACGATTACCTGTCGCTGACCGATACGAGCCCCAACCCGGGCCGCGAATTTCAAACCTCGACCAACGACCTGACCACGCCGCCCGCCAACGGGCAGGTGTATGCCTTTGCGCCGCCCACCCCGCCGGCCAACGACGAGTGCGCCAACGCCATTGCCGTGACCGTGGGCGCGAGCAACAGCCTTTGCGGCAACGCTATAAATGCCAGCAACCAGAACGCGACGGCTTCGGGTGCCAGCGTACCCAGCGTTTGCGACCAGAATGGCCGCGATACCTGGTTCAGCTTTGTGGCCCCGGCGGGCGGCACCGTGAAAGTGACCGTGGCAACCGGCAACGGCGGCAACCTGGAGGTGTTCAGCGGCAGTTGCGGCAGCCTCAGCAGCGTGTACTGCGAGGGCCTCAATTTCAACGGCGGCAACGAAGTAGGCAGCCTCACGGCCGGCGCGACGTACTACATCCGTCTGGGCATTCGCGACGATGAAGACCCGTACTCGCTTTGCATCAATGCCCTGGATGCGGCCCCGACGCTGACCAACGACCTCTGCGCCGATGCCACGGTGCTGACGGTGGGCAACAACGGCAGCTGCAACGTGGTAAACGGCACCCTCGACGGCGCCACCAAAGACCTGTCGCCGGTGCCCAGCTGCTCCAACTTCTGGGTGCAGCGGAGCTTTGCCGACGTATGGTACCAGTTTGTGGTGCCCGCCACCGGCAACGCCGTGGTGCGTACCAGCCGGGGCACGGCCGTAAACTCGGCCTCGTCAGTGTCCCTGACGGTGTATAGCGGTACCTGCGGCAACCTGACGGAGTTGGGCTGCAACGTGTTCAACGGTAGTGAGTTCTTTGGCACGGTGGGCGTGTCGGGCCGCACGCCCGGCGAGGTGCTGTATGCCCGGGTCTGGGAAGAAACGGACGGCACGTTCGGCATCTGCGTGAACGACGGCACGCCCGGCGACCTCACAGTGAACACCCTGAACCAGCGCATCAACGGCGGCACCTACCGCAACGTAACCATCACCGGCACGGGCACGGCCTACCTCAGCAACAACCTGACCGTGAACAACAGCCTGGCGCTGCAAACCGGCGGCGAGCTGAACCTCGACACCTACACGGTAGGCGGCCCGGGCTCCTTCACCACGCAAACGGGCAGCTCGCTGCTGCTGCAAAATGCCGGCGGCCTCAGCGCCAGCGGTGCTACCGGCGCCGTGCAGGTGACGGGCGCCCGCTCGTTCTCCAACGACGCCACGTATTCGTACCGCGTTTCGACGGGCTACGTGGCCGGCACCGGCCTGCCCACCACGGTGCGCGAGCTGTTCGTGAACACCGACATCGACTTCAACTTCGACAGCGGCCAGCGCCCCGGCCCCGGCGAGCTCACCCTCTCCAACCCGCTGAGCGTGCGCCGCCGCCTGCACCTCAAGCGCGACCTCGTGACCAGCAACACCAACCTGCTGACGCTGCTCTCGACGCCCACGCAGGGCTCGGCCCTCATCTACAACGAAGGCGCCGAGTCGTTCCCCACCTTCGACACGCCCGGCGCCGTGGCCGGCCCGGCCCGCGTGCAGCGCGCCATCGACCCCAGCGTGAACCCCGGCGCGGGCTACCGCCACTACGCGGCCCCCGTGACGGGCAGCACTGTGGCCGACCTGGCCACCGGCGGCTTCGCACCCGTGGTGAACCCGGCCTACAACTCGGCCGCCCAGCCCAACCTGGTGACGCCTTTTCCCACCGTGTTTGGTTATGATGAAGGCCGCGTGGCTACCGTTACTTCTACTTACGGCGCCTTCGATAAAGGCTGGGTGTCGCCCGCCAGCACCGGCGATGCCATGACCGTGGGCCGTGGCTACACCGTGAACATCGGTGCCGGCGCGCTGGTCGATTTCGAAGGCACGCCCAACACCGGCGACCAGACCGTGAGCCTGAGCCGCGGCACCAGCGCCGACGGTGGCTGGCACCTGGTAGGCAACCCCTATCCTTCGCCCATCGACTGGAGTCAGGCGCTCATCCCCACCGGCATGAGCGCCGCCGCCTACGTGTATGAAAGCACCGGCCCCTACGCCGGCCAGTACCGCACCTACGTCAACGGCATCGGCAACCCCATCATCCCGAGCGGCCAGGGCTTCTTCGTGCGCAACGTGGGCGCCGCCAACTCGTCGGTTGATTTCACCTTCGATAACTTCATGCGGGAAACCACCTTCAGCACCGGCACCAACTTCCGCCGCGGCTCGGCCGAGCGTCGCCCCATGGTAAAACTCAGCCTGCAGGGCAGCGCCGCCGCCCTGGCCGATGAGACCACCGTGTACTTCGACTTGGCCGCTACCGCCGCCGCCGATGCCCACGCCGACGCCACCAAGCTGCGCAACCCCGGCGGCCAGGCCCCCAACCTGTTTTCGCTGGCCGGGGCCGTCGAGCTAGCCATCAATGGCCTGGGCCTGCCCACGGGCAGCGCCGCCCTCACCGTGCCGCTGGGCCTGAGCGTGCCCGCCGCCGGCACTTACACCCTCACCGCCGAGCAGCTGATGAACCTGGCCTCGGCCGGCCTGAGCAACGTGGTGCTGGTAGACCGCCGCACCAACCAGCAAACCGCCCTCTCGCAGATGGGCGCCAGCTACACCTTCCAGCTGGGCGCTACCGAGCTCACGTCGGTAGGCCGCTTCGCGCTGGTGTTCAACCCCAGCGCCGCCCCCCTGGCCACGGCCAGCACCCTGGCCCAGCAGCTGAGCGTGTATCCCAACCCCGCCCACGGCCGCTTCACGCTGAGCGTGCCGGCGCTGCCGGGCACAGCGGCCGTGCAAGCCACGCTGCTCAATGGCCTCGGCCAGATAGTGCAGCCGGCCCGCCGCCTGACTCTCTCGGCCAGTGGCGCCGTGGCCGAGTTTGCAACCGATAAGCTGGCCGCTGGCGTATACCTGCTGCAGCTCCGCGGCGAGGGCATCGCCCCGGTCACGAAGCGCGTGGTAGTCGAATAGCGCTTGGTAGAAGAGATTCGACCTATTTCTGCAAGAATCAGAAAGGCCGCTCCCGGAAGGGGGCGGCCTTTTTTGGTGGGCGCGGCGGGCGGAGTCAGCTACCAGCGCCAAACCGGTACCTCCTACTGGGGAAGTATAATTTTCTCACTTCAAGAGAGCTACTAGCGGTAGGATACCCGGAAATTCTGAAGCGGGCACACAGAAATGGTGTAAGATTCCGGCTTTTTCGATAAGACTTACTCGGATAATAGCGGCGTAGAGCCTTGTGAGGGCACATTTCATCGTGGGGTAGTAGAAAGGTAATCAAGTCGTCCAATCCGCTTTTCAATCCCTTAGCGTATTGCTGCTTGCTCCCACATACTCCGCCGCCGTCCGTTTCGCGGGCGGCTGGAGCGTTTCGGACAACCATAAACACTTTCCTATTCTCTCACTTTACCCCCACTTCATGTTTATGAAGAAAAACCTTACCCGGCCGGCAATTGTGCTGACCGCCGCGGTGGGCGTTGCCGCGGGCGCCGTGCTTTGGAGCGGCTCCCAGCAACCCCTGGAGGCCAGCAGCCACCGCGAAGCGCCCATGATTGCCAACGACCCCCTGGCCGACGTCACCGACGTGTACGCCTTTCGCGCCCCCAACGACCCTACGCGGGTGGTGTTGATTGCGGATTACGTGCCCTTCCAGCTACCCCAGGGCGGCCCGAACTACTACACGTTCGGCGAGAACATCCGCTACGAAATCCACGTGAAGAACAACGGCGCCACCAACGTGGACGACGTGACCTACCGCTTCACGTTCACGCGCTCGAACACCGACCCGAGCACGTTCTTCAACATCCGCCTGGGTGCCCAGAACCTCAAGACCACCTACATCTGCGAGAAAAGCGTGAATGGCGGGGCCTTCTCCACCATCGTTTCCAATGGCATCGTACCGGCCTACAACATTGGGCCGCGCTCCATTAGCGGTGCCGCGGGCCTGAACCAGCCCGACTACACCGCCTACCGCCAAACCACCGTGGCCAACGCCGTGGGCGGCGGCGGCGAGCAAATCTTCTGCGGCCCCTCGGACGACCCCTTCTTTGTCGACCTCGGGGCCGCCTTCGATTTGGCCGGATTCCGCATCAACCAGGGTGCCCGCGACGGCCTCGCCCGCTACAACGTGCAATCCATCGCCATCAGCGCGCCCATCCAGACCTTGCAGAAGAACGGGCAGCCCGTTTCGGCGGCCACCAGCATTCTCGACCCCAACTACATTATCGGCGTGTGGGCATCGGCCAGCCGCCCCTCGGTGCGCACCCTCAGCACCACCGGCGCCGCTACCACGGACAACGCCACCTACGTGCAGGTATCGCGCCTGGGCATGCCCCTGCTGAACGAGGCCGTGAACCCCATCGGCGCTAAGGACGCTTGGAACCGCACCACGCCCTACGCCGAGGCCGCCGTCACCGACGATTACCTCTCGAACCCCGAACTGGGCCTGTATATGGCCGACGACATGCCGGTAGCCCCGGCCGCGCCCAAAACGGTGGCTGCCACTTACTATGGCGAGGCCGTACCGGCCCTGAATGCCCTGCGCATTCAAACCAAGTCGCTGGCTGGCCAGCCCGGCCTGCCCGCCAACGGCTTCGACTTCCGCAACCAGGCCGCCGGCCTGAGCGGCCTGGCTGGCAGCGCCGCCGTAGCCGGCACCGCGCTGGCCCCCATCGCGCAGGGTGGCTACGGTGAGTATCTGCTGGTAGCGGGCAAGCCCCGCTCGGTGGATATCAAGCCCATCTTCCACTCGGGCGTGCCCAATGCCATTCCGTACCAGCTGGCTACCGGCAAAAACGGCAACCCCCTGGCGGCCGGCAAGCCCTTCGTCAACAACTTTCTGCTCCTCACGGGCGGCGGCCCCCACAGCGGCGACATGCTGCGCCTGAACATGGCCGTGCCCCCCACCCCCCGCAACTCGGCCGACTTCAGCAACCAGGGCCTCATCGCCGCCGCCGTGCTGGGCATCACCGATTCGCGCTTCAATGCTTCGACTGCTATTCAGAACATTCCGAACATGGACGGCTTCCCCAACGGCCGCCGTTTGGAGGACGACGTGACCAAAATTGAGTTGCAGGCCGTGAGTGGCGCCGTGCTGGCGGCCATCGGCCTGTGGTACGACGACTACACGCCTACCAGCCCTTCGCCGGCTACGCCGCGCCTGGCGGGCGTGTTGAATTTCGCGACCGGCGTGGAGAAAAACGACACCACGTTCCGCAGCACCTTCCCCTACGTGCAGACGCCGTGGCAGGGCTACTCCGTTCGTCGCTAACTCAATCTCTCACTTCTGATTCGTTCGAAGAAAATGACACTCAAATCTATCCGTAAATATGCCGCGCTGCCCGCTTTGGGCGCTGCGGCGGCGGGCTTCGCCATGTGGAGCAACGCCCACTATACCCCGCTGGAAGCCAGTAGCCACCGCGAGGCCCCGATGATTGCCGACGACCCTACGGCCGACAACACCGACCTCTACGCCTTCCGCGACCCCAACGACGCCAGCCGCGTCGTCATCATCGCCAACTACATTCCCTTCGAGCTGCCCCACGGCGGGCCGAACTACTCGAACTTCAGCCCCGGCGTGCGCTACGAAGTACACGTGAAAAACGACGGCAGCACGGCTACCGACAACATCACGTACCGCTTCACCTTCGCCCAGACGAACATGGACCCGTCCACGTTCTTCAACATCCGCCTGGGGGCCCAGAACCTGAAAACCACCTACACCTGCGAGAAAAGCGTGAACGGGGGCGGCTTCACGGCCATCGTGACCGGTGGCGTGGTGGCCCCGAACAACATCGGCCCCCGCTCCATCGAGGGCGGCGCCGGCCTCGGCGCGCCGAACTATGAGCAGCTGCGCACCAACTCCATCGCGCCGGCCACGGGCGGCGGCGGCGAAACCGTCTTCTGCGGCCCCGCCGACGACCCCTTCTTCGCCGACCTCGGCGCCATCTTCGACCTGGCCGGCCTGCGGCCGAACGGCGGCGTGCCGGACGGCCCCAACACGGCTCCCGACGGCCTGTCGCGCAAGAACGTGCATTCGATTGCCCTCAGCATTCCGATTGCCACGCTGCAGAAAAACGGCCAGCCCGCCTCGGCCGCTACCAGCATCCTCGACCCCAACTACGTGATTGGCGTGTGGGCTTCGGCTAGCCGCCAGCAGCTGCGCACCTTCGACGCCACCAACGGCGACGGCCAGAGCGGTACCTGGGTGCAGGTTTCGCGCCTGGGCATGCCCCTGACCAACGAGGTTATCAACCCCATCGGGGCCAAGGATACCTGGAACGCCCGCTCGCCCTACGCTGAAGCGGCCGTCACGGACGACTACCTCTCGAACCCCGAGCTGGACCTGTACATGGCCGACGACAACCCGACGGCTCCGCAGGCGCCCAAGACGGTCGCCGCTACTTATTATGGTGAAGCCGTGCCGGCCCTGGATGCCCTGCGCATCCAGACCAAGTCGCTGGCCGGCTTCCCCGGCCTGCCTGCCAATGGCTTCGACTTCCGCAACCAGGCCGCCGGCCTGAGCGGGCTGGCCGGCAGCAGCGCCGTAGCCGGCACTGCCCTGGCTCCGGTAGCCCAGGGTGGCTTTGGCGAATACCTGCTGGTGCCCGGCAAGCCCCGCTCAGTGGATATCAAGCCCATCTTCCATACCGGGGTGCCCAACCTGCGGCCCTATCAGCTGGCTACCGGCAAAAACGGTGACCCGCTGGCCGCCGGCAAGCCGTTCGTCAACAACTTCCTGCCCCTGACTTACCCCGGCGCCACCAACGTGGGCGGCGACATGCTGCGCCTGAACATGGCCGTGCCCACGACGCCCCGCAACTCGCCCGACTTCAGCAACCAGGGCCTGCTGGCCGCCGCCGCGCTGGGTCTGGTTGACCCCCGCTTCAACGGCAACGCCAACCTGGAATTCATCCCGAACATGGACGGCTTCCCGAACGGTCGCCGCCTGGAAGACGCCGTGGACCAGATTGAGCTGAAAGCCGCCGGCGGCGTAGTACTGGCCGCCATCGGCCTGTGGTACGACGACTACACGCCCGCCAGCACCTCGCCGGTAACGCCCCAGCTCGGTGGCGTACTGGCCTTCACCTCGGGCGTGGAGCGCAACGACACGACCATCCGCGCGGCCTTCCCCTACGTGCAGACGCCCTGGCGCGGCACCGGTTCGGCCAGCGGTCCGACCAACACCCTGACCATTCCCGACCTGACCGTGAGCACCCCCATGCCGGTGGAAGCAGGCACCTACCGCAACATCACCATCACCAGCGGCGGCGTGGCTTCGTTCAACGGCCCCATCCAGGTGAATGGTACCCTGACGGTGCAGGACGGTGGCGTGCTGAGCACCCGCGGCGTACTGGCTACCAATTGCCTGCCCATCACCGGCCCCGGCAGCTTCGTGCTGCAGGCCGGCGGCACGCTCCGCGTGTGCAACCCGGCCGGCATTGCCGCCAGCGGCGCCGCTGGCGCTATCCAGCTGGCGGGCAGCCGCTTGTTCTCGAACGATGCCATTTATGAGTTCATCGGCGGCGAAGCCCAGACGACCGGTACCGGCCTGCCCACCCAGGTGCGCAGCCTGACCGTGAACAACGCGGCCGGCGTGACCGTGAACAACGGCGGCGTGGCCGTGAGCCAGCTCGTGACGCTGACCAGTGGCAACCTCGTCACCAGCGCCGGCAACGTGCTGACCCTGCGCTCGACCCCGACCGCCGGTACTGCCCTGGTGGTAAATACCGCCGGCGTCGTGAGCGGCCCGGCCATCATGCAGCGCGCCATCGACCCCGCCTTCAACGCCGGGGCCGGCTACCGCCACTACAGCTCGCCGATGCAGGGCCCGGGCACTTTCCTCAGCGACCTGGCCGCGAACGGCTTCGCGCCGGTTTTCAACCAAGCCTACAACTCTTCGACTGACCCGAGAAACGTGGCCCCGTTCCCGAATGTGTTCGGTTACAACGAGAGCCGCATTGCCACGAGCGTGGCTACCGGCCAGTCGGATTTCGACAAAGGATTCTTCGTGCCGGCTGCCGGCGACGTATTCAGCCCGCTCACCGGCTACACCGTGAACATCGGCTCGGGCTCGCTGGTGGACCTGAACGGCACCCTGAACACCGGCGCCGTGAGCCGCAGCAACCTGACCCGCGGCGCCAGCGCCGATGCCGGCTGGCAGTTCCTGGGCAACCCCTACCCGTCGCCCATCAACTTCAGCCAGACGGCCGGCGTGACCCGCACCAATGTGGACGACGCCATCTACACCTTCCAGAGCACCAGCCAGTACGGCGGCAACTACCGCAGCTACGTGAACGGTGTGGGCAACCCGCTGATTTCGGCCATGCAGGGTTTCTTCACCCGCGTTTCGGCCGGGCAGACCACCGGTAGTTTCGGCCTGAATGATGCTGTGCGCGTGACCACGTTCTCAACCCAGCCCAGCTTCAACCGCAGCACGGGCGACACCCGCCCGCTGGTGCAGCTGCAGCTGCAAGGCACCAACCTGAGCGACGACGCCTACGTGTACTTCGAACAGGGCGCCTCGCCGGTGTTCGACTCTTTCTACGACGCCTACAAGCTGCCCAACACTTCGGGCCTGAGCGTGGGCAGCATCGCCGGCAACGACGAGCTGGCCATCAACGGCCTGCCCGCCCTCACCGGCACCACCACCGTGCCGCTGAACGTGAGAGTGCCCGCCGTGGGCAGCTACACCTTCAACGCCGCCAGCATCGCCAACTTCGGCTCGGGCACCAACGTGTTCCTGCTCGATGCCCTCACCGGCACCCGCACCAACCTGAGCCAGAACCCGACCTACAGCTTCCGCGCCAGCAGCACGCTGCTGCCGGGCCGCTTCAGCCTGTTCTTCGGGCTGGCCGGCCCGCTGGCCACCCGCCCCGGCACCAACCTCACCGACCTGGTGACGCTGTTCCCCAACCCGGCCCACCGCAGCTTTACGCTGCTGGTGCCCGCCGAAATGGGCAGCGCCCCCGTCACGGTGAAAGTTATCAACCAGCTGGGCCAGCTCGTGAGCACCCGCACCGTGGCCATGACGGCCGCCGGCGCTACCTCACAGTTCGAAGTATCGGGCTTCGCCCCGGGCGTGTACTCGCTGCACCTCAGCTCGGGCAAAACCCAGGTGGTGAAACGCGTAGTTGTCCAATAGGCGGGTAGCTGGACCGTCGGCCGGCTTCATGGAGAGCTGCCGAGTCGCGGCCGTTGACTTTGCCTTATTAAAAAGTCCCGCCAGTTTGGCGGGACTTTTTTTTGTGGGTACTGCCCAGCGACGAGCAACTCGATTACGACAAGCAGGTGCTGACCGAGAAAGTGCAGGCGCAGCGGCTACTGGTAGAGGGCAAAATGGCGGAGGTGATGAGCAAGGTGGGCATCGTCCACAAAGACACTTCGGCGGCCCACAAGGCCTTCGGCAGCGCGGGACTGTACAATGACTCGGAGGGGGATTTTTACCTCGGCATCAACCACCTCGTGGATTATGCCCGGTTACATCTAGGTGAGCATAAGGAGCAGGGCCTGACAGCCGACGAGCTCACGGCCCTGGACACCGAAAATGAGAATTACCTGACGGCTATTAAAACACAGCGGCGGGCTGTTTCGGCACGGTTGCCGCGCGTGTAGGGTTTACAATTTCCAGGATTAAAACACAGCGGCGGGCTGTTTCGGCGCGGGCCGCGGCCGCCCAGGCCCGCCAGCAAGCATTGGCCGACCATGATGAAGAGCTGAATGCCCTCTGCGGCGTAGGGCAGGGCTTGTATAAGCAAACCGACGTGTCGAAATACAACGACTACGTAGTGAGCTCGGCCGAGCAGCCCGACAAGCCCGTGACGGCTTAGCACAAGCGGCCGAAATCAATTGAAAATCCCCCGCCGAGTAGCCCGGTGGGGGATTTTTATTGGAGCATGAGGGCTACTCCAGCGCCTGCGGCCGCCCGGCGTCGGGAATTAGCAATCCATAGCAGTAAGGTAGCAGAGCGGCGCCTACCAACCCAGCCGGGGGCTCCTGCGTTGCTGGAGTAATTACTTCCTGCCCGCTATGCTCCCCGAAATCGACCTCACCGCCTCCGCCAGCCTGCCCGAAGGCGCCCTCAAAACTTTTGCTACGCCCGATGGCGGCCCCCAAGTGCTGCTCACCCGGCAACAGGGCCAGGTACACGCCTTCGCGCCCAACTGCCCGCACTACGGCGCGCCGCTGGAGAAGGGCAAAGTAGTGGCGGGCCGGCTCATCTGCCCCTGGCACCACGCCTGCTTCAGGGTAGAGAGTGGCCAGCTTTGCGAGCCGCCGGCCCTCGACGACCTGCCTAGCTACGCCGTGCGCGAAGCCGGGGGCCGCATCTGGGTGCGGGTCCCGCCAAC
>Ga0247804_10000454_pt1 | contig 18892 bp, 16 predicted proteins | sample UWRJL029104C1_FD_181142 | JGI IMG/M metagenome (GOLD analysis project Ga0247804, IMG submission 181142) | Plant litter microbial communities from Arlington Agricultural Research Station in Wisconsin, United States - UWRJ-L029-104C-1 | ecosystem: Environmental > Terrestrial > Plant litter >...
ACGCCGACAAGCACGACGGGCGGGCGCTGCCCTGGGCGGACCACTACACCGACTGTTTGGTGCGCCTGCCGCTTTACTACGAGCTCTATCCCGAGCTCCAGCAGCGCGTCATCGATGCCGTTATGGAGTTCTACCAGCGTCGCGACGGATAATTAATTCTCCGGGTCGGCCTGTCGTAACGCGCTGGAAAAATCCACTCACTATACATCTTGCCATCAGTTTGTTCAAAGGAAAACGAGCTGGCGGCGAAAGCCTGGACAATTCATTGCTTCGGGCTAAGCGCTTGTGTTGTGCTAAATGATTAGTAAGCATGTAGTTGACTTGAGGCCAAACCTGCCAGGCAAGGTGGAGCCTGGCAGTAGAGTGATTCTCAAAAACTGGGTTTGAACTGACCCTTGACGAAAGGCTCGCCAATTCCCGAAACAAATTTATTGTTAGTATGCCGTCGCCCTTTGGCAAGTTTCCATTCGCTGCATTCGTCAGCATCAAGCTACTGGTTGTATTGCTGCTGGCTTTCAATCTAGCTCTGCCAGAGCAGGCTGCCGTGTCGGGCTGGCCAGCCTTGCGGGGGGGCGATACTTTCTCCTATTTCGACCCGATAGAAAACTGGCTGCACCATGGCCACTACGCAGCCGACCTCAACCGGCTTGAAACGTACGCGGGCCGAATGCCCGGCTACGGGGTGGTATACGGCGCTTTTCGTCTCGCCGGCCTGGGCGCCAGGGCTGCCGAAAGTGCCGTAGTGGGCATACAGGTTCTATTGACCTTGGTGGCTTCCTGGTTGTTATTGAAGATGGTAGAGATGATTTATGCCGACCGCCGGCTTACCTGGATAGTGGCGGGGGTGTTGGCTATCAGTACTTACACCGCCGTGTACGACCTTACCTTACTCACGGAAAGTCTGGCCACCAGTCTGTTCATTGCGGCGCTGTATTGTCTTTTGCGGGCCCGACAGTCGACGCCTTATCTGTTGCTGGCGGGGCTGCTCCTGACCTGGACGGTATTTCTACGGCCGTTTATGCTGGTGTTTTTTGGCTTGTTTGCGCTGTATCTGGTGCTTGACAAATGGCGGCGAGCAACACCTGGCCGGGCGTTACGGCCCATCATCGGTGGGCTGGTCTTATTAGGATTGCCTTTCCTGGTGGCCGATGGCCTGTGGGTAGCCCGTAATTACCAGATTTATCATCGTCCCGTGCCCTTGCAAATCAATACCCTGGCAGGCTACGACATTCCTACCAGCGACACTGCGCTGCGGTACTTCATTGGCAGCTGGGGTGGTGAGGCTACCTTCTGGGAGCCCGCGGCGGCGGCCCATTGGTACACCCTGACTGCTGAGAATGACCAGCCTGATTCGCCGTTCCCAGCCTACGCCTATGCTCCGCATTATCCCCTGGATTCATTGCGGGAGTTTCGCCGTTTGTTTCAGTTCGCCTCTGACGCGCAGCAGCCCCGCGCCGTCCGTCAGCAGGTTGACCAATGCTTGCTGCCCCGTCTCGAAGCAATGACGGCCGACTACCGGCAGGCGCATCCGCTACGCTATTATCTGCTGGCACCCTTACAGTTGTGTCGTAAATTTTTATTCCACAACGGCGCTTACAATATAAGCCATGTGCCATTTGCAGAGACTTCGTTGGTAGGGAAGCTGGTACGGAGCGCATATGCCCTGCTGTTTCTGGGAGTAATAGTGCTGGGGCTATTGGGCGCCATACTGGTAATGCTACGTCGGCAGTTGTGGCCGATGCTGTTTGTGCTGCCGCCGGCCTTTGTTATTCTTCTGTTTCCCATTGCGATACGCTCGATTGAGTACCGCTACCTGGTCATGGCTTATCCTTTCCTGGTGGTGCTGGCTGGCTATGCCGTATTGTGGGGATGGGACCGGCTGCGGCAGTACCGCTCAACCCGGGTGATTAGCGTTCAATAAGTATTGAAAATCAGAGCTAAATGCTGTGCTTCTGCTAGGCGTTTACCTCCGCAATAGTTTGTTTTGTGCCCAACGTGGGGCTGCGAGAAGGCTAGCCTGGGGTTACCTTTGCTCGTTCTAAATTCTAGTTTATGCTACCGACGATACCGTTCAACAAGCCCTATTTGTCCGGACCCGAAACGCGCTACATCGAGGAGGCGGTGCGTTCGGGCAAAATTTCGGGGGACGGGGTGTTCACGAAGAAGTGCCACGCGTATTTTGAGCAGCAGCTGGGCTTTGCCAAGGTGCTGCTGACGACGAGCTGCACGGACGCGCTGGAAATGGCGGCGTTGCTGCTGGATTTGCAGCCGGGCGACGAGGTCATCGTGCCCTCGTACACGTTCGTGAGCACGCCCAACGCGTTCGTGCTGCGCGGGGCGCGCATCGTGTTTGCCGACAGCACGGCGGCCAACCCGAACCTGGACGCGGCGAGGCTGGCGGAGCTGGTGACGCCGCGCACGCGGGCCATCGTGCCGGTGCATTATGCCGGCATCGCGTGCGACATGGACGCCATCGGGGCGGTGGCGGCGCGGCACGGGCTGGCCGTGGTGGAGGACGCGGCGCAGGCCATCGACAGCTTTTACAAGGGGCGGGCGCTGGGCACGCTGGGGGAGCTGGCGGCGTTTTCGTTTCACGAGACGAAGAACATCATTTCGGGGAGGGGGGGCTGCTGGCCATCAACGCCGGGCGGTTCGCGCAGCGGGCGGAAATCATCCGGGAGAAGGGGACGAACCGCTCGTCGTTTTTCCGGGGGGAGGTGGACAAGTACGGGTGGGTGGACGTGGGCTCGAGCTTTCTGCCGTCGGACATCATTGCGGCGTTTCTGTGGGCGCAGCTGGAGCAGCTGGGGGACATCCAGGCGCGGCGCAAGGCCATCTGGCAGCGGTACTACGAGGCGTTTGGGCCGCTGGTGGGGCAGGGGGTGGGGCTGCCGTACATCCCCGATTACGCCACCAACAACGGGCACATGTTTTATGTGGTGACGCGGAGCCTGGAGGAGCGCACGGCGCTGATTGGCTACCTCAAGCAGCGGCAGATTCTGCCGGTGTTTCACTATTTGTCGCTGCACACGAGCCCGTTTTACGCCGACAAGCACGACGGGCGGGCGCTGCCCTGGGCGGACCACTACACCGACTGTTTGGTGCGCCTGCCGCTTTACTACGAGCTCTATCCCGAGCTCCAGCAGCGCGTCATCGATGCCGTTATGGAATTTTATGCGGGGCGCTAAGCGCATGGCTAGTATTCTCTTTATCGTGCCCTACCCGGCGGGCCGGGCGCCCTCGCAGCGCTTCCGCTTCGAGCAATACCTGACGGCGCTCACGGCGAAGGGGCACCGTTTTCGCATGGCGCCGTTTCTGAGTGATGGCACTTGGGCGATTCTCTATAAGCCCGGGCACACGGTAGCAAAAGTGCTGGGTATTCTGGGCGGACTATGGCGGCGGTTGCTGCTGCTGTTTGCCGTGCCCGGCTACGATTTCGTGTTTATTCACCGCGAAGCGGCGCCCATCGGCCCGCCGGTGTTTGAATGGCTAATTGCCAGACTGCTGCGGAAGAAAATCATCTACGATTTCGACGACGCCATCTGGATGAAAGACCCGGCCGGCGAGCAGACTTTCATCAGCAGCCTGAAATGGCAGCAAAAGGTGGGCAGCATCTGCCGCTGGGCCTACAAGGTGAGCTGCGGCAATACCTACCTGGCCGACTATGCCCGGCAATTCAACCAGAGCGTAGTGGTGAACCCTACCACGCTCGATACTGACTTGCTGCATAATCAGGTGCGCGACCAGGAGCAGGCTGGTCCGCCCGTCATCGGCTGGACGGGCACGCACACCACGCTGCGCCACCTCGACCTGGTGTGGCCCGTGCTGGAGCGTCTGGAGCGCGAGGGCCAGGAGTTTGTTTTTCACGTTATTTCCAACGAGCCGCCCGCCCACACCAGCCTACGCAGCCTGCGCTACTCGCCCTGGCGTAAGCAAACCGAAATTGCCGATTTATTGCAGTTCAATCTGGGGCTGATGCCCTTGGTCGATGACCCCTGGGCGCGGGGTAAATGCGCTTTTAAGGCTCTGCAATACATGTCGTTAGGTATGCCCGCGCTGGTGTCTCCGGTGGGCATGAACACCGAAGTGGTGCAGGAGGGCATCAACGGTTTCGTGTGCGCCACCGACGACGAATGGTACCTGGCCCTACGCCAATTGCTGGCCAGTCAGGCCGAGCGCAGCCGGCAGGGCACCGCCGCCCGGCGCACCATCGTCGAGCGCTACTCGGTGGCATCCAACACGCAGAACTTCCTGCACTTGTTTCAGTAAACCGGCCGCTACGGTCCGCCTTCCGCTTTAGCCCATGGCCAATTCTACTCCCACGCCCGACCCACCCGGCACCCTCGTCATCTCCCTCGATTTTGAGATAAACTGGGGCGTACGCGACCAGCAAACCCTGGCCCAATATGGCCCGCACCTGCTGGGCGTGCGTCAGGCCGTGCCCGCCATGCTGGAGCTGTTTGCCGAATACGGTCTGCACGTTACCTGGGCTACTGTCGGGCTGCTATTCTTCCGCACCAAGGCTGAGCTGTTGGCTCACCTGCCCGCCGTACAGCCCCAGTATGCCGACGCCAATCTCTCGCCCTACCTGGCCCTCGACGCCGTAGGGGAGGACGAAGCGCACGACCCCTACCATTTTGGTCATTCGCTGATTCAGCAGATTATAGCTACGCCGGGGCAGGAAATGGCTTCGCACACGTTCTGCCACTATTATTGTCTGGAACGCGGCCAAACCCTTGAATCCTTCCGGGCTGATTTGCAAGCCGCCGCCGATACCGCTGCCGGGCAGAGTCTGACGCTGAAAAGCCTGGTTTTCCCGCGCAACCAGTACAACGCCAACTACCTCGAAGCCTGCCGCGCGGCGGGTATCACCAGCTACCGCGGCAACGAGCAGTCGTGGATTTACAAAGAGCGTAGCGAAGAACAGCAGGCTCTCTACAAGCGCGGCGCCCGTCTGCTCGATGCCTACGTCAACCTTTCGGGCCGGCACACCACCCGCTGGGCCGATATGGGCCGCAGCTTTCCGTATAATATTCCCGCCAGCCGTTTCCTGCGGCCCTGGTCCGGGCGCTTCAAGGCCTTGGAAGGCTTGCGCTTGCGCCGTATTCTGAATGGCATGGAGCAGGCCGCCCAGCGCGGCGAGGTGTTTCACCTGTGGTGGCACCCGCATAACTTTGGCCAGCACCTGACTGAAAATATGGCAGTACTGCGGCGCATTGCCGAGCATTTCCGGCGCTTGCAGGCCCGCTACGGCATGCAAAGCCTGAGTATGGCCGAGGTGGCCGAACGTCTTCATTCGCTTTCTACTTCCGCCCCCGCATGAGTGTTCCCGCAGAATTTGCCGGCAAAAAAATCGTGCTGCTCACCGGCCCCGGCGAATCGACCGACATCCTGTTTCACGCTCTGGATGCCGAGTTTGGCGTTCACCGTATTATCGTCGAAACGCCGGTTAGCCAGCAACAGCTGCTGAAGCGCCGGGCCGAAAAGCTGGGCTGGCCCACTGTGCTGGGCCAGATTGCGTTTAAGCTGTTGATTGCCGGACCGCTCAGCCGGTCCTCGCAGCCCCGCCTGCGTGAGCTCAAACAAGCTCACCACCTCAACGACCAGACCCTGCCCACCGACCGCACCATCCACGTGCCCTCGGTGAATGCGCCGGAGTGTATTGCCAAACTACAGGAGTTAAACCCTGATGTAGTGGTGGTTAACGGTACGCGCATCATTGCCAAGCGCGTGCTGACCAGCGTGCCCTGCCCGTTTATCAACACCCACGCGGGCATCACGCCGCTCTACCGGGGCGTACACGGTGGCTACTGGGCCCTGGCCAACGATGATGCTGCCCATTGCGGCGTCTCCGTGCACCTGGTCGACGCCGGTATCGACACCGGCGGTATCATTGCCCAGGCCCTTATCGAGCCCGGGCCGGCCGACAACTTCACTACTTACCCCTTGCTTCAGCTGATTGCCGGGCTGCCGCTGCTGAAAGATGCCGTGCGGGCCGCCCTCAATGGCGCTATTCAGCTGCGGCCCGCGCCCGAAGGCCAGTCGCGCCTGTGGTCGCACCCCACCTGGGCCGAGTACCGCGCCAACCGTCGGCGCAACGGTACTCGTTAATATGGGCAGCTCTACCTTAAGCGGCTTGCAATGCGCGCTGGGTAGCCCGGGCTTTTTTCGCTTCTTTGGCGCTTTCCTTGGTAATGTCGTCCAGAATATACAACGCGGATAAGTAGAACGGAATCAGCGGAATCTTGTACCGTACCAGCGTGCCGAAGTTAGAGGTAGATACCCCTACCGAGGCCGCGAAAATCAGCGAGAAGAGAAACGACAGCGTAAGTACCGGGGTGGTAGTGATAAAGCGTAGCGTTTTGAAAAACCCTACCCGGAAGAAAATACGCAGGGTAAATATCAGGAAGTAAGTGGCTTCCAGTGCCGAAAGCAGCATTACCGGGTTCTTTGCTTCCCAGAGAAATGGCCGGTACAAAGAGGTGATAATGGCCAATGGAGCCAGCTTAACCATGCCTCCGATGGTGCCGTCGAGTTCGCCCAGGTGGTAAGCCGAGCCCTCCTGCTTCACACTGACACTGTAGATGTAATCGGCCGTAATTTTACTGCGTTCACCGATTTTATCCACATCGTAGTGTTCATCACCCTTGGTGAGGGTGGTGGCCGCAAAAAAAGCTAGTGCTCCGCCAACCCCCAAAAACAAGGGTTTGGATACCCAGCGGACCACTGAGTTTTTGATTCGGCTACTGTTTTCGTTGAACACCCACAGCAGCGCTGCGGGCAAGAAACACAGCAGGATGTAAACTTTGATGAGGAAGATAGCATAGGCTGCTGTCAGGCCGATAATAGTCGACTGAAGCAGATTACGTCGTTGAATAGCCCCCTTATAGAAGGCATAGAATAGCCATCCCAGCGCCCCAATACAAAGCGAGTCTTTGCCCAGGCCGGAGCCCCAAAAAAACAGCGAAGGCACAAAAAATAGCGCAATGGCCAACTGCTTGTACATGCCCGGCCGAAGCTTTACAAAAGTGATGTAAAAGGCCCAGACACCACTAAAGCTAATGCTGGCAAACATCAGAGCAGTAATGCTATACGTGTTAAAATTGAGCAACCCCAACACCGCTGAAATGCGAGCGATAAGATACTCCTGAGAGCCCTCCTGATACCAGTACATCCGGGAATAGTAGGGTGCAATCTGCGGGTCTTGCACCCCACCGGCATTGAAAATAAGTTTCCAGCCAAGGTTAAAGTCGTCGGAAAAAGCTTCGCTGATTACCGAGGAGTGATAGAAATAATTGTAAGTGTCGCCGCCGTGGTAATAAAACTGGTAAATTACTCCTACCGCAATAGCTCCTATAAACTTGAGACTCAGTGCCGGGATAAAGTATTTTTTGGTATAAATGTTAGTGACTGACGGTCGAACAGCAAAAGCAATTCCATACAGAATAAGCAGGTAAACCGGCGTCAGAAACAAGTCTTTAAATTCCATGAGCTATAGCTATTTCGGATGTTTTTTGAGCCAGTCGCGCGCTTCCTTGTATTGCTCCGACTTATGGTCAGCTTTGTCTTTCACCACCGTATAGTAGCGGCGGCCGGCAGTATAGTCCTTGTCCCGGTCGGCAAGGCGAGCCAGGTTTACATTCGAGAATAAGTAGAAGCCGCCCGCCGTGTCGCCGCTGCTTTCGGCAAACACAATGCAGCGCAGGTAATAATCCTTGGCCTTGGCAATGTCGCGGTAGCGGTGCTGCATGAGGTAACCAAGGAAGTAGCTGGCGTAGCGCCCGCTAATAGCTTCGTAGCCAGGCATTCCCTGATTAATCTTCTCTAGTATATCCCGGCTTACACGTTCGCATTCAGCAAATTCGCCCTGGTCGTAAGTGAGCAGCGCGTAGAAGCGCTGAAAGTAGCCGTTGTCGGGGTAGGTGGTAGCCAGGTAGCGGGCCACGGGCATGGCTTCTTCGGCGTTGTTCTCCTCATTTTTGAGGATGCGCATCAGGAAGACCCGGGCCTCAGTACCGGTGTAGAAACCGTTGTTGGCCACGCTGCGCAGCTGCTGCAGCCCCAGCTTGGCATCGCCCTTGGGGAAGAGCAGCAGCACCGGCTTGAGCAGCGGATAATTTTCCGGTATCCAGATGGCGTAGTAATTAAATAGCGCTTGTCCGAAAAGGAATTCCGGGCTCAGGCCGTTGGCTTCCTGGCTTTTCTTGAGGGCATTGAGGGCGCGCTTGCTGCTGACGGTGGCCTTGCGCCAGTTGTGCCGCTCGGCATTGAGGCGGGCATCGAAACCATAGCCGGCCGAGAGAAAGAAGCTGGCTTCGTAGTTGTTGTTGTCCTTGTCGTACATTTTCTCCGCCAGCGTGATGGTGGTGTCCATGTAAGCGAAAAACGTGCGGTCGTACTGCTTGGTCTGGATGTTGGTGGGCATAATTTTCCACCAAGTGCTCAGGCCCAGTAGAAAATAAGGCATCGGGTGGTTGGGGTAGCGCCGGCGCAACGAGCGAAATTGCTTCTCGGCCTTGTCGTACTTGAAATTGTACAGATTGCGCACCGCGCCTTCCAGCTCCAGCTGAATATCCTTGTCGAGCAGCAGCCAGCCCTTGGTGTCGACGGCCACTGGGGCCACGCTCACCGTATCGAGCTGTACCGTGGGCATCACGGGCACCCGCACAGTATCAGTAGGCTGCGCCTGACCGAGCAATGGCAGCGTCAGTGCCAGCAGAAAAATGCAAAGTAGGGAACGGAGCATAGGGAGAAAGCCTGACGTAGCCAAAGGCCACCGCCCGGCCAGCCGCACAGTGCGGCAAACGGGGCTACTAAAGTACGGACTTTGCCCTAGCTTTGGCTGAAAATCCCCGTTTTTATGCAATTGCTCCGTACGCTCTGCCAATTCCCCGCGCCCGCCGGCAACGAGGCTGCCCTCTCCCGTTTCGTGCTCGATTACGTGCGCCAGCACCAGGCTGATTGGCAGCATCAACCCCAGGTTATTGCCGACGAGCGGTTTCAGGACTGCATCCTGCTGGTATTCGGGCAGCCGCGCACGGCCGTATTTGCCCACCTCGACAGTATTGGCTTCACGGTGCGCTATGGGCGGCAGCTGGTGCGCATCGGCGGACCGCGGGCCGAGGCCGGCTACCGCCTGGTGGGCAAGGATTCGCAAGGAGAGATTGAGTGTGAGCTGACGGTAGACGAAGAAACCGGCGAGCTAGGCTACGCGTTCCACCGCGACATCGACCAGGGCACGGAGCTGACATTCTACTGCGACTTCCGCGAAACCGAAACTACCGTGCAAAGCTGTTACATGGACAACCGCCTGGGCGTGTGGAATGCCCTGCGCCTCTGCGAAACGCTGGAGCACGGCATCGTGGCCTTCAGTTGTTGGGAGGAGCACGGCGGTGGCTCGGTGGCTTATCTGGCTAAGTTTATCAACGAGACTTATGGCGTGCGCCAGGCCCTGATTTCGGACATCACCTGGGTAACCGAAGGCGTGCACGCGGGCAAGGGCTGCGCCATTTCGCTGCGCGACTCCCTCATTCCGCGCCGCGCTTATGTGGACCGCATTCGGGCTGTTGCCGAGCGTTCGGGCATCCCGTACCAGCTGGAAGTGGAAGGCAGCGGCGGCTCCGATGCGAAGGAGCTGCAGCACGCCGCCGCCCCTTGGGACTGGTGCTTCGTGGGCGCCCCCGAAGACCATGTGCATTCGCCCGACGAGCTGGTCGACAAGCGCGACATTGCCAGTATGCTGGCCTTGTATCAGGTGTTGCTGCGCGAGCTGTAAGTGGTTTTAAGCCACTGTTATCAAAAGGTAAAGTGCGCTGAAACAGCGGGAGTCTGAGATTTGCGCCGTACTTTCGCAAGCCCAAAAGGGCCTAAAAGCTAAAGTTATCGAAGTGAAATCTCTTCTCATCACCGGCGGCGCCGGCTTTGTTGGTTCAGCCCTGGCGCTGCAGTTTAAACAAGCCTATCCCGAATGCCGGGTTATCGCGTTCGACAACCTGAAGCGGCGCGGCTCCGAATTGAATCTGCCCCGTCTGCGCGATGGCGGCATCGAATTCGTACATGGCGACATCCGCAACCAGGAAGACTTTGATGCCCTGCCGCCGGTAGAGGCCATCATCGAGGCCTCGGCCGAGCCTTCGGTGCTGGCGGGCCTTACCTCGGCGCCGGACTATCTGATTAACACCAATCTGGGTGGCACCATCAACTGCCTGAACTACGCCCGCAAGCACGATGCGGCCTTCGTGTTTCTGTCCACGAGCCGGATTTACCCCATCAACCAGATTGACGCCATCAAGCTGGAAGAGGCCCCGACGCGCTTCGAGGTGAGTGCCGAACAGGACTTCGCGGGCATCTCGCCCCGCGGGCTGGCTGAAAACTTCCCGCTCGAAGGCTACCGTTCGCTCTACGGCGCCACCAAGCTGTGCTCGGAGTACCTGATTCAGGAATACCAGCATTTCTACAACCTGCGCACGGTTATCAACCGTTGCGGGGTGCTCACCGGTCCCTGGCAGATGGGCAAGGTGGACCAAGGTGTTATCGTGCTGTGGGTGGCCCGCCACTTCTGGAAGCAGCCGCTGGGCTACTTCGGCTTTGGCGGTACGGGCAAGCAGGTGCGCGATATTCTGCACGTCGACGACCTGTTTGAGCTGGTGCAGTACCAGCTGCAGAACCTCGACCAGATGACCGGCAAAATCCTGAACGTGGGCGGCGGCCGCGAGGTAAGCGTGAGCCTGCAGGAGCTGACCGAAATTTGCCAGCGCGTGACGGGCAACACCGTGCCCATCGCCTCGCAGGCCGAAAACCGGCAGGCCGACATCGCTCTCTACCTCACCGACAATACCCGCGTGACCGAGCTCACCGGCTGGCAGCCCAAACGCTCGGCCGAGCAAATCGTGACCGAGGTGTACCACTGGCTGCGCGAAAATGAAACTCAACTCAAGCCCATTCTGGGCTAACCAAACCTATTCTTCATGAAAGTCGCACTTATTACCGGCGCGGGCGGGCTGATTGGCAGCGAAGCCGTTGAATTCTTTGCTGACAAGTTTGACATCGTTGTTGGCATCGACAATAACATGCGGAGCTATTTCTTCGGCGAGCAGGCCTCGACCGACTGGAACCGCGCCCGTCTGCAAACTACCTTCGCCAACTACCGCCACTACACCGCCGACATCCGTGATGTAGAGGCCATCGGCGACATCTTCCGCGAGTACGCCACCGACATCGCCCTCGTGGTGCATACCGCCGCCCAACCCAGCCACGACTGGGCCGCCCGCGAGCCCTTTACCGATTTTACGGTGAATGCCAACGGTACGCTCAATATGCTGGAAATGACCCGGCAGCACGCTCCCGAAGCCGTGTTTATATTCACCTCGACAAACAAGGTGTACGGCGACAACCCGAACTTCCTGCCGCTGGTGGAGCTCGAAACCCGCTGGGAAATTGACCAGAACCACCCGTACTACAAAAACGGTATCGATGAGCAGATGAGCATCGACCACACCACGCACTCGCTGTTTGGCGCCTCCAAGGTGGCCGCCGACGTGCTGGTGCAGGAGTACGGCCGCTACTTCAACATGAAAACCGCCGTGTTCCGCGGCGGCTGCCTCACCGGGCCGCGCCACTCGGGCGCGCAGCTCCACGGCTTCCTGTCGTACCTCATGAAGTGCGCCATCACCGGCAACCACTACACCGTGTTCGGCTACAAAGGCAAGCAGGTGCGCGACAACATTCACTCCTACGACCTGGTGAATATGTTCTGGCACTTCTACCAGCAGCCGCGCACCGGCGGCGAGGTGTACAACGCCGGCGGCGGCCGCTTCGCCAACTGCTCGATGCAGGAAGCTATTGCGCTGTGCGAGACCATCACCGAAAACAAAATGAACTACTCCTACTCGGAGCAGAACCGCATCGGCGACCACATCTGGTACGTGTCCGACGTGAGCCGCTTCGAGCAGCAGTTCCCCGAGTGGCAGTTCAAATATGATTTGACCAGCACGCTGACTCAGATTTTCAACGAACTGCGTGAGCGTCAGCCGGCATGAAGCTAAGCGTGGTCATTCCGGCCTATAACGAGGAGGAAAGCATTGGGGAAACCCTGCACACCCTGCACGCCAAGCTGGTTGAAGAGCAGATTGACCACGAAATAGTGGTTACCAACGATAATTCGAAGGACAACACCCTGGGCCGGCTCCAAGAGCTGGCCCAGGAAATCCCGACGCTGTCGTACTACACTAATCTTGGCCCCAACGGTTTCGGCTACGCCGTGCGCTACGGCCTGGAGCGTTACAAGGGCGACTGCGTGGCCGTGATGATGGCCGACCTCTCCGACGACCCCGCCGACCTCGTGCTCTACTACCGCAAGATGCAGGAGGGCTACGACTGCGTATTCGGCAGTCGCTGGGTGAAGGGCGGCCGGGTGGTGGACTATCCGGCCCACAAAAAGTACATCAACCGGGTGGCCAACGGCATCGTGAAAACCTTGTTCCGCTTGAAGTACAACGACTGCACTAACGCCTTCAAGCTCTACAGCCGCCACACCATGGACGGCCTCAAGCCCTTCCTGTCGCCGCACTTCAACCTCACGCTGGAACTGCCGCTCAAGGCCATCGTGCGCGGCTACAGCTACGCCATCGTGCCCAATTCCTGGACGAACCGCAAGTATGGCGAGTCGAAGTTGAAAATCAAAGAGATGGGCAGCCGGTACTTCTTTATCATGATGTACTGCCTGATTGAGAAATACTTCTCGCGCGGCGATTTTCACAAAACCAAAATAGCCCGCTAAGTCTCGCACACAGTCCTATGAACCTCATCGAAAGCCTGCGCAAAGGGCTGTCTGGACGGCTATTGTTTTGGGCGCTGCTGCTGCTGAATGCGGTAATGACCCTGGCGGTAGCCGTCATCACGTTTCACGACATCAGCGGCGACCATTTTACGTACCTGGGCTACACCGAGGGCCTGCAGCACGGCTGGTACACCTACTGGTCGTTTCTGCCCGAGTACCTGCCCGACACGTTCCGCAATCCGGGCTACCCGCTTTTTCTGTATTTGCTGAAACTGCTGGGCGGCGGCGCCTCCACCATGCGACTAGTGCAGGTAGGGCTGTATGTGGCCACCATTGCCCTGGCAATCCGCATTGCGGCTAAGTGCGAAGCGGCGACGACGTCCTACCTGGTGCGCAACCTGTTTTTGCTGCTGCTGCTGCCCAATGTGCAACTGGCGTACATGTCGGCGGTGATTTATCCCGAAATTCTGGTTGCTTTTCTGCTGGCTGCTTACTGCACCGTGGCGCTACTCTGGCCGCTTGGCTCCTGGAAACGCACGCTGGTGCTGGCCTTGCTGGCGGGCCTTGTCTTCCAGACCCGACCGGTATTCCTGTTTTTCCCGCTGGTACAGATAGGGCTGGACTTTCTGCGCAGTCGCTCGCGTCCCGCCGCCTTCTGGCCGCAGTCCATTGTGTTTCTGGCGCTGTTTGCCCTCACGCTGCTCCCCTATAGCCTGTGGAACTACAAGCACCACGGCGTATTCAAGCCCACCCCGCTGGAAGGCGGTGGCGGGGTAATGCAGATTGGCTTCTGGGCCCTGCGAATGCCTGGCTACCAGGAGCAACGCTACTGGCATAATACTATGGGTGACGAGGTAATCGAGTTTGCCGATAAGAAAGACGTGCCGGGGTATATCAAAGCCTTCAACCAGGAATGGGATTCTATTGATGCGCAAAGCATGCCGTATCTGACGGCCCGCGACCGGCGCTACGACCCGCTGATGCAGAAATACCGGGGCATGGTAACTCCCGACCAGGGCCACCTGATGCCGACGTACAGCGCCGCTTACACCATTGCGCGGGAAAAGGCGCTAATGCAAGCCAACTGGGCCAATATTAAGCGCGAGCCGGGCTATTATCTGAAAACCAGACTTTACACCCTGGTGCGCCTGTGGGTAACCGGCATTCAGCTACCGGCCTGGCGCGCAGCCGCCACACCCGTTGCCAAGCTGAAAGTGCTGTACCCCACCATTGTTAGTGGAGTAACTTTTGTGCTGGGCCTCATTAGTGTGGGCTGGGCGCTGGTGCAGTGGCGCCGGCTGCGCGAAATAGCGCCCGCGTGGTGGCTATCGGTACTGCTGGTGGTATATTTTGGAGTATTGCACCTGCCATTTGCTATTCAGGCGCGCTACACGGTGCCTGTGCGGCCGTGGCTGCTGCTGGCCGTTGCGCTGTCGGTAGCCACCTGGCTGGGGCGGCGTAAACCAGTAACCGGCGAGCAGTTGGCGTAACAGGTTCTCCTAAATATTATATCGTAGGCGGAGTGTTTTCCCGTAATGTCCAGGCCCTGGCTCGATGGTAAAGCATCGGACCAGGGTCTTGCACATTTGGGGGTTTATCAAAACCCACTTACATTTACCAGCTAAAATTTCCCACTCGTTATTTCTGTTTATGACCCCATACCTCTACGCGGTGCCCGCTCTGGGCCTGTTTGCATTGATTTACACCTGGCTGCGCGCCGGCTGGGTGGCCAAGCAAGACGCCGGCGACGCCCGCATGACCACCATCGCCGGCTACATTGCCGATGGGGCCATCGCCTTCCTCAAAGCGGAGTACAAAGTGCTGGCGCTGTTTGGCGTCATCGCCGGCTGCTTTTTGTTTTACCTGGGCTACACGGGTGAGAAATCCAGCCCCGTTATCGTCATCGCTTTCCTCATTGGCGCGGTGTTCTCGGCCCTGGCTGGCTACATCGGGATGAAAATCGCCACCAAGGCCAACGTGCGCACCGCCCAGGCCGCCAAAACCAGCCTCAGCAAGGCCCTGAATGTGTCGTTCTCGGGCGGCTCGGTGATGGGCATGGGCGTGGCCGGCCTGGCCGTGCTAGGCTTGGGCTCGCTGTTCATCGTGTTCTACCAGATTTTCGTGCTGAACGTGGGCGGTAACGCTGCCGGTATCGATATGGAGCGCGCTCTGGAAGTACTCACCGGCTTCTCGCTGGGCGCTGAAAGCATCGCCCTGTTCGCCCGCGTAGGCGGCGGCATCTACACCAAGGCGGCCGACGTAGGGGCCGACCTCGTGGGTAAAGTAGAAGCCGGCATCCCCGAGGACGACCCCCGCAACCCCGCCACCATTGCCGACAACGTGGGCGACAACGTGGGCGACGTAGCCGGCATGGGTGCCGACTTGTTCGGTTCCTACGTGGCTACTATCTTGGCTACCATGGTGCTGGGTCGCGAAATGACCTCCATCGGCGCTCCGCTGATGCGCGATAACTTCAACGGCCTCTCCGCCATTTTCCTGCCGATGGCCATTGCCGGCATGGGCATCCTGGCCTCGCTCGTTGGCATTCTGTGCGTGCGGGTGAAGGAAGGCGGCAACGTGCAGGGCGCCCTCAACCTGGGCAACTACATCTCGGTAGCTCTGTCGGCGGCTGGTGCTTACTTGCTCATTCAGTGGATTTTACCTGCCGGCGACTTTGAAATTCGCGGTCAGATATTCGACGGCATGCACGTGTTCTACGCCGTGGTAGTAGGCCTTATCGTGGGTACCCTCATGAGCATCATCACCGAGTATTACACCGCCATGGGTAAAGGCCCGGTAATGAGCATTGTGCAGCAAAGCAGCACCGGCCACGCCACCACCGTTATCGGCGGTCTGGCCGTCGGCATGCACAGCACGGTACTCCCCATCCTCGTGTTGGCCGCCGGTATCGTCATGAGCTTCAAGTTTGCCGGCCTCTACGGCGTGGCCATCGCCGCCGCCGGCATGATGGCTACCACCGCCATGCAGCTGGCCATCGACGCCTTCGGCCCCATCGCCGACAACGCCGGCGGCATCGCCGAAATGAGCGAGCTGCCCAAGGAAGTGCGCGAGCGCACCGATATTCTCGACGCCGTGGGTAATACCACCGCCGCCACCGGCAAAGGCTTCGCCATCGCCTCGGCCGCGCTGACTTCGCTGGCCTTGTTCGCTGCCTTCATGGGTACGGCTCACATCACCAGCATCGACATCAGCGACGCTAATGTGCTGGCTGGCTTGTTTGTGGGCGCCATGATTCCGTTCGTCTTCTCGGCCCTGGCGATTTCGGCCGTGGGCCGGGCCGCCATGGCCATGGTGCAGGAAGTGCGCCGCCAGTTCCGCGAAATCCCGGGCATCATGCAGGGCACGGGCCGGCCGGAGTACGAGAAGTGCGTGGCTATTTCGACCCAGGCCGCCATCCGCGAGATGATTCTGCCGGGCGCCATTGCCATCATTACGCCCATCGTCGTGGGCTTCCTGTTCGGCCCCCGCGTGCTGGGCGGCCTGCTAGCCGGCGTGACCGTGAGCGGCGTGCTGATGGCAATGTTCCAGAGCAACGCCGGTGGCGCCTGGGACAACGCCAAAAAGTCCTTCGAGAAAGGCGTGATGGTGAACGGCAAAATGGAGTTCAAAGGCTCCGACGCCCACAAGGCTTCGGTAACCGGCGACACCGTGGGTGACCCCTTCAAAGACACTTCCGGCCCTAGCATGAACATCCTCATCAAGCTGATGAGCATTGTGTCGCTGGTGATTGCGCCCCACATTGCCGAGAAAGGCGGTGAGCGCGGCGTGGCCCCGGTGCAGTCGGAAAAGCTGCGCGTGGAGTTTGCCAACCACCCCAAAGTGCGCTATGCCGTGAACATGGCCCCGACGGCCGCCAAGTTCATCTACTCGGCCCTGCGTCAGGCTCGCTAAGTCGCGTCTGACGGAGTACCCGTTTCATGACAAAGAAAAAGGCTGTCCACGCGGGCAGCCTTTTTCTTATTAAGCGGATAACTGACTAAAATGCGACGAATACAACCTGTTTAATTCTGAGCTTTCGGCCGAACCCTAGCCGGCGTGCTTTACCTTTGCACCCCAATCCGCTATCACCGCACGCATGGGCTCGTCCCTTATTACGCTTCACGGCAAAGATTTTCAGCCGTACCTGTCCGCCATACAACTGGCGGAAGCTGTTGAAAATCTGGCTGCTCGCATCAACGTGGATTATGCCGACCGGCAGCCGCTTTTCGTGGTGGTGCTCACGGGCGGCTTCATGTTTGCTTCCGATTTGCTGAAGTACATCACGCTGCCCTGCGAGGTCGTTTTTATCCGCGTGTCGTCGTATGAAGGCACCGAAAGCAGCGGTATGGTGAAAGAGGTGCTGGGTTTGCGCGAGGAAGTGCAGGGCCGCGACCTTATCATCGTCGAAGACATCGTGGACACCGGCACCACCATGCACCACCTCGTGCCCAAATTGCAGTCGCAGGGCCCGGCTTCGGTGGCCATTGCTACCCTGTTTTTCAAGCCTGAAAGCCTGCGCCACGAACTTACCCTCAATTACGTAGCCAAAGAAATTCCCAACGATTTTGTGGTCGGCTACGGCCTCGACTACGATGGCCTGGGCCGCAACCTGCCCGACGTGTACGTGGCCGTGTAGCCCGTATTTGTCGTAGCCTGCTTATCTTGCCTAACGCCGCTAAAAAACTCTCTCTATTTCATGCTGAACATCGTCCTCTTCGGCCCTCCCGGCGCCGGTAAAGGCACCCAGAGCCAGAAGCTTATTGCCCGTTACAACCTCGTTCACCTGAGCACCGGCGACCTGCTGCGCGCCCAGATTGCCCAGGGCACCGACCTTGGCATCCGGGCCAAAAAGCTCATGGACGAAGGCCTGCTTGTGCCCGATGAAGTAGTTATCGGCATGATTGACAATGCCCTGCAGGATAACCCCAACGCCGGCGGCTTCATCTTCGACGGCTTCCCGCGCACCGTGCCCCAGGCCCAAAGCCTCGACGAGCTGCTGGCCAAGCACGACGAGAAAATCAACTGCATGATTGCCCTCGAAGTAGGGGAGGAGGAGCTGGTGAAGCGCCTGCTGGAGCGTGGCAAAACCAGCGGCCGCCCCGACGACCAGGACGAAAGCAAAATCCGCCGCCGCGTGACGGTGTACAACACCGAAACCGCCCAGGTGGCCGGCTACTACGCCGAGCAGAAAAAATTCCACGCTCTCAACGGTATCGGGGAAATCGAAAACATCTTCGGCCAGATTTGCGGCTTGATTGACAAGCACCGACCTGCTGAAACCGAGACGCCCACCGAGGCGACGAAAGAAGTAAAAGCATAATTCATAACCTTTCCAACCTGTCATCCTCATCTGGCGTCCGCGCAGCGAAGGACCTTCTCACGGCTGAACGAGGCAGTAATTCATCCACTGCTTAATCGTTCCGAACTGACAAGGTCCTTCGCTGCGCGGACGCCAGATGAGGATGACAGGTTTTTTAGCCTATTCCTATGGCCAGTAACAACTTCATCGACTACGTCAAGCTCACCTGCCGCTCGGGCAAGGGCGGGGCGGGCTCGCGCCACTATTTCCGGGCCAAGGGCCTGCCCAACGGCGGCCCCGACGGCGGCGACGGCGGCCGCGGCGGCCACATCATCCTCGAAGGCAACTCGCAGCTCTGGACGCTGCTGCACCTGCAATACCAGAAGCACGTGTTTGCCAAAGACGGCGAGGGCGGCGGCGAAAACAACCGCACGGGCGCGCAGGGCGAAGACATTATCCTGCAGGTGCCGCTGGGCACCATTGCCCGCGAGGTCGAGTCGGGCGAGCAGCGCCTCGAAATCACCGAGCACGGCCAGCGCATCATTATGGTGCCCGGCGGGCGCGGCGGGCTGGGCAACGACCACTTCAAATCGGCCACCAACCAGGCGCCCGACTACGCCCAGCCCGGCGAGCCCGGCATCGAGGAGCAGCTGATTCTGGAGCTGAAGCTGCTGGCCGACGTGGGCCTCGTGGGCTTCCCCAACGCGGGCAAGAGCACGCTGCTGTCGGTGGTGTCGGCCGCGAAGCCGAAGATTGCCGATTACGCCTTCACCACCCTCGTGCCCAACCTGGGCGTGGTGGCCTACCGCGACTAC
>Ga0247804_10000455_pt1 | contig 18891 bp, 10 predicted proteins | sample UWRJL029104C1_FD_181142 | JGI IMG/M metagenome (GOLD analysis project Ga0247804, IMG submission 181142) | Plant litter microbial communities from Arlington Agricultural Research Station in Wisconsin, United States - UWRJ-L029-104C-1 | ecosystem: Environmental > Terrestrial > Plant litter >...
TTACTTTTTCTGTAGTTTCGATTACCGTAACCAGAAGACCGCCTACAACACCATCTTCTTTTTTAATGGGGCTGTACGAGAAATCAAAATAACAATCTTCATCATATCCATTTCTGTCTAATGTGAGCTTAAAATCAGGAAAACTAACAGAACTTCCATTCATTACATCATGAAACATAGGAGCAAGGATATCCCAAACTTCTGAAAATGTAGTTTGAGAACTAATCCCTAAAGCTTTAGGATGTTTTGAACCCAGAATTTGACTGTAAGTATCGTTGTATATTTGGGTATAATCTTCTCCCCAAACCACTAACATTCCAAAGGGATTGTTGAGCATTAGGGCCACAATGGTTTTAAGGCTTTGCGGCCAGTTTTCAGGATCGCCTAAAGATGTTGTACTCCAATCTTTAGCGCGTATTAATTTGCCCATTTCGCCACCATCGGATAGAAAATAATGTTTATGATCTGTAAAACTCATTCTGGAAACGAATTAGGGTTGGAGTATAAATTGCTCTCTTAACGGTTGCCTGAAATTATTTTCGGACGCCAAAATAAGGGCATTTTCGATTACTTTTTTTAATTGAGAAAATTCGCCGGGTTTACGAATGTAATACGTTGCACCTTTTGCATACATCACGTCGACAATTGCATTGTCCAGCGAAGTAGAAAAAATAATCACCGGAAGGTTTTTGAGATTTTCACTTTCTTTTATTTCTTTTAGACATTCAGAACCATTTTTTCGGGGCATATTAAGATCCAGAAAAAGCAGGTCCGGTAAATTGTCTCTGGAATGATCTGCTAAAAAATCCATAAGCTGCACGCCATCATTAACAGTTACGAGAGATACGGGAAGCGTTAATTCATCCAGTGCTTCTTTAAAAAAATCGCAATCATCTTCATCATCATCCGCCAGCAATAAATTGTAATTCTGTTTAATCATTTTGAATATTATAAATTTTTTACTTTTTCAGCAATTCAATTCACATTTTACTTTTTTGCATTATCCTGTTTTGAACTGTCTTTCTCTTAATTAGAGATCATATTTAATTCAAAATCGATTTAATTCTGCTAAGATAGAACTAATTTTATTACTATTAATCAGTACTATACCGATAAATTTAACGCTTTAGATTCTAAATCAATAATTTGTGAATTTCGGGTATTGTTTTTAAAATTAATGGTTTACGGTTTTTTGTAGTTCTTTTTTAATGAATTATAAAAATAAAAAAAGAGTTTACATTGTACAGCAATTGTTACTATCTGCTTATCACGGAAATTAACCTCAAAAAAAATCCGTCAAAAATTTAATTTAACGGATTTTAATATAGCATCTTGATTAATATTAGTTTGTAAATATTATGTTGAGATGGTTAAACCTTTAGCTTTAAAATTGCTAAAAAGTACCTGACGTGCACTGCTGATAGTTTCTTCGGTACGGTAAATACTGCACCAGAATTTTATTTGCAGTTTGAATTTTTCATCGGCAATTGCAGTGTAATAAATATGCGGAGGTTTCGTATTGTTTACCAAATCCATGCTTTCAAGAGAGGATAATATTAAGGCATTAATGTCTTCCGGCATAACATCTCCGCTGACTTCTGCAGCAATTTCTACCAGTTTAAAATTATCAGTATACGTCCAGTTCGTAATGTTTTGCGACAATAAATTACCATTTGGTATAATAATTTCCGCACCGTTTGCCGAGTTGATTTTGGTGGTACGCAATCCCATCGATTTTACTCGCCCGGATTCTGAACTAATATTGATTACGTCTCCAATTTGTATGGGTTTATCAAAAATCAAAATAATCCCCGAAACGAAATTGTTCACCACACTCTGAAGTCCAAGTCCGACACCAACACCCAAAGCTCCAAGTAAAATACTCAGTTTGTCTAAAGGCATTCCTGATGCAGCAACGGCCAAAAGGTAACCGCAAATTAAAACCACAAGTCTCGTGATCAATAATTTAGAATGCTGCTTTTTGTTGATGTTTTCTTCGTTTTCATCATCAACTTCACCAAAAAAGTACGCTACATAATTCTGCAATAAATGCGCAACCCAGATAATGATAAAAAACAGTACGATGTTTCCAAGCGTAAAAGTGATACTTCCGATGGTATTGGGATGACTTAATAATGAATTTAAACCCGTACGTAAAGATTCCCAAATGTTTAAATTGGCTGCAATGACCACAATCCACATATAACTAATCACGATAATGAAAGGTTTTTTGAGTGTTTCAGACAAGCTTTCGTAATCAAAAATCTTTTCGATACCACGTTTTACACGGGTCGTATAAATTTGTAAAAGGATAATTTCTAAAATTATTTTCAAAAGTACGCTTAGTGCAACAATTTGAGTAAGCGATATAAAAGCAGTTATGCTTAACATATTGGCAAGAGAAACTCTTCCAAAAAGATTATTAAGGATTGCCAGTACATTCAGACCAATAAAAATGATCGTTGCCCATTTAAAAAATCCTTTGTAGTAAAGCTGATCTTTTAAGGTTTTAATTTGAACGAATCCATAGCGAACACCCAAAATATTGATGATAATAAAAGCACAGCGTTGTATAAACCCAACGGCAATAAATAAATCAAGGAAACACAATACAAAAAATAAAACTAAAAGCAGCAACCAATTGCGCATTGCCACTTTTGACCAATTGTCTTTGAAGAGAATCGTAATAAGTCCCAAAAGACCAAGCTGAATAAGCTCTATAAACATGGCCGGAGCATATAAATTACTCACTACCGCAATGTTAAGACCTACTACAGCAACTGGAACGATGATGCCGTTATTTATATATTTAAAGTTAAATTCAGATAAATGTTCTTCGTGGCCGTTATTTTTAAGGTATTTTAAATTACGAAAAATATACCAGCCCAATAATCCCATTAATAAGACCAAAAAGATCAATGCACCTGCTTTATAACTCAAATAGTACGAAGCGACATTTTCTTCGATAATTATTTTAGCCCTGATATTTTTTCCGACTAATTTTTTAGAAGTAGAATCGCTGATACTCCATAAAGCAGGATATTCTTTTCTGAGCATGCTTATTCCGGATTGTTCCAATTTACCTTCTACGGTAATTAGCGCATTCGAAACGGCAATTTTTCGTTCTACGGTAAGTCTTTTATTGGTATTTAAAATGCCCTGATTTTTGTTCATTAAACTGTCTGTGCTCAGGTATCTTTCTTTAAGATTGGCAAATTCTTTTTTAAATTGCTGGCGTTTAATGGTATCTTTCAAAAGTCCCATTAAAGTTTTATCCTTGCGCAAATCAATTACCCTGCCTTTGATTTTTTCAAGTGCCAGATTTCGGGAATTAATTGCCGTATTTTGTTCGTCAAGTTCCTGTTCGATTTCTTTGAGCACAATACGATACATTTGCTGGTTGCGCACGTTAGGGTTTGCCCCTTTTAAACTTACCAGAATAAGATCGAGTTTTCCCTGCGTTCGTTTAATTTCTCCAAACAAACGATGACTGTTTCCATCAAATTCGGTGTCATTATGAGCAGATTCCAAAACTTCTCCTGCTTTTTCGATCGCCATTAAATAATCGCTGTCGGTAGCACTTTCTTCAAAAAGTTTCGATTTGGTTTGGGTTTTAGGCGGAGTAGTATCAGCTTTAACCGGCGCAGTTTCAGTTGTAGCCGCTTTGGTTTGTGAATAGGTTAACGGCGCGTAAAAAAAGACAGCTAACAAGGTCAGTAAACCAATAAAATTTCTTTTCTGAATCATAATATAAGGCAATGAATTTAAGGGTCAAATGTAATTTTTTTTGGGTTATTTATGATCGAAAGTATGATAAAATTTGGTTAAAAGAGGTTTTGCTTGCAGGAGTTTAATTGTGTTGTGTTTAATTTTTTTTGCCACAGATTAAAAGGATTTATTGTGCGGCAACTTTGTCAAAGTTTAAAACTTTGACAAAGTTTCAAAAGTTAAAGAGACATAGTTTTACATATAGACCAATACACAAACCAGAAAATAAAACCTGCTCAATCTGCCAAATCTGCGTGCAAAAACTAACCACACTCAAAAGAAAAAATCATTTTAATCCTTTTAATCTGTGGCTAAAAAAAGAAAAATTAAAAATATTATATTCGTACTCTAAATACCGAAATTACCAAAACAATCAGAAAATGGAAAATATTACCGTAATTATCATGTTACTATTTGGTGTTGCTTTTTTGAGCCTCATCAGTAAAAAATACAATTTCCCCATTCCGATTGTGCTGGTTCTTTGCGGAGTAATCATTAGTGTAATTCCCGGACTTCCGGTCATTGCGTTAAGTCCCGAAGTGGTGTTTATTGTCTTCTTGCCGCCGCTTTTATATCACGCGGCGTGGTACACCAGTTGGTCTGATTTTAAACAAACGATTCGTCCCATTACTTTGGCGGCTGTAGGTTTGGTACTTTTTACCACTGTGGCCGTAGCCATTGCAGCCCATATGCTGATAGATGATATCTCCTGGCCGTTAGCATTTTTATTGGGTGCGATCGTTTCGCCTCCTGATGCAGTTTCGGCAACTTCTATTACAAAAGGTCTGGGTTTGCACCCAAGGTTAATTGCGATTCTGGAAGGCGAAAGTCTGGTGAATGATGCCAGTGGTCTGGTCGCTTACAAATATGCTTTGACCGCTATTACCGCCGGAAATTTTGTACTCTGGCAAGCCGGACTGAATTTTGTGATCATGTCGGTTTTAGGAATCGGTATAGGTTTGGGCGTAGGCTATATCATGAGTTTTATTCATAAAAAGTTTGTCTGCGATGAGGTGATCGAAGCGACTTTAACTTTATTAACGCCTTTTGCTTCGTACTTAATTGCCGAACATTTTGAAGCTTCGGGAGTTTTGGCCGTAGTGGCAACCGGACTTTTTCTTTCGGCCAGATCAGGAACGATTTTCACGCACGAAAGCCGAATCATGACAGGAACAATATGGAGCGTTCTAACCAATATTCTAAACGGATTGATCTTTATTTTAATCGGATTGCAATTGCGACAAATTATGTTGGGAATCGGGGATTATTCCGGTTGGTCTTTGTTTATTTGGGGCGCTTCGGTAAGTTTGGTCGTAATTTTGGTGCGTTTTTTATGGGTGATTCCGGCGACATTGTTGCCAAGATATATCAGTAAAAAAATCCGTTTGCAGGAAGAATTCGATTTCAGGAACATGATTGTTTTTGGCTGGTCCGGAATGCGTGGCGTGGTGTCGATGGCGGCTGCTTTGGCGCTTCCGCTAATGATGAACGAAACGGAGGCATTCCCATTACGAAACCTCATCATTTATCTGGTGTTTTGTGTGATCCTTTCCACTTTGGTCATTCAGGGATTGACATTACCATGGCTGATTAAAAAACTAAAAATCGAAAAGTACTCCATCATTGCTGAAGAATATGAGATAAGAAACATTATCGTTTCGCAAACCATCACCCATATCGAAGATAATTTCTCCTTACTCAACGATGACTTGCTGCACAACATCAAAAGTAAATACGAGGTAAAATTCAACCGCCTCCAAAAAACGGAGCTCCCAGCCAACTTCTTCGGGAAAGGAAATATAATGGGCGGCGAGATCTTCAACGACTTCACCAAACTGCAAATCGATCTTTTGAATGTGGAACGCAACAAACTAGAATCGATGCACAAAGCAGGTTCTGTAAATGAAGAGATTTTCAGGAAGATTGAGAAGGAACTGGATTTGGAGGAGACAAGGTTGTGGATGGAGATGTATGAGGAGTAAAAAATAGAGTACTATTGTAAAAAAGCAGGTAATTCATTTGAATTACCTGCTTTGAATATATTGTAATAATTTTTAACTATTTTAAACTTGCAATAATAGCTCTAAAACTATCTAAACTTGCTTCAATATTTTCTACTATTTCTAATGCTAATACATCCGGATCTGGTAAATTATCTAAATCAGCAAGTGACTTATCTTTTAGCCAAGTGATATCTAAACTTGTTTTATCTCGTGCAATGATTTCTTCGTAAGAGAATTTTCTCCAACGACCTTCTGGATTTGTCTGTGCATTATAAGTTTCTTTTCTTTTGTTTCTGTTTTCAGGATTGTAAAGAGAAATGAAATCTTTTAAATCACTTAATTTTAAAGGATTTTTCTTTAATGTATGATGAACGTTCGTTCTATAATCATAAACCCAAGTTTCTTTTGTCCAAGTATCTTTGCTTGATGGTTTTCCATCGAAGAAAAGAACATTTGCTTTTACACCATTTGCGTAAAATATTCCTGTTGGTAAACGTAAAATTGTATGTAAATCAGTTGTTTCCAGTAATTTTTTACGAACAGTTTCTCCAACACCTCCTTCAAATAAAACATTATCTGGTAAAACAACCGCAGCCATTCCTGTTGTTTTAAGCATTGTTCGAATGTGCTGCACAAAGTTTAACTGTTTGTTGCTTGTTGTAACCCAAAAATCCTGACGGTTATAAGTTAGATCTTCTTTTTCCTGTTCTCCATCTTGATTGGTAAAAGTCATACTGCTTTTTTTACCAAACGGAGGATTTGCCAAAATATAATCGTAACGAGTTCCAGAATCTGTAATTAAAGAATCATTTGGAGAAATGAAATTATCAGAATCTATATCTCCAATATTATGAAGAAACAAGTTCATAAGTGCCAATCTTCTAGTGCTAGCTACAATTTCATTTCCAAAAAAGGTTTCGTATTTTAAAAATTGCTTCGCTTCTTTGTCAAGATCTCTATTGTCTACAAGCCAATCATAAGCAGCAAGGAAAAAACCTCCTGTACCGCAAGCTGGATCAGCAATTGTTTTTAAAGGTTCAGGACGCAAACATTCTACCATTGCTTTAATTAATGGGCGAGGAGTAAAGTATTGTCCTGCACCACTTTTAGTATCTTCAGCATTCTTTTCTAGTAATCCTTCATAGATATCACCTTTGTCTTTTACGCCCATCAAAATCCAATTCTCGGCATTGATAAGGGCTATAAGCTTATAAAGCTTCGCCGGATCTTGTATTTTGTTTTGACTTTTAATGAATATTTGTCCAAGAATACCTTTTTCTCTGGCCAATTCACGAAGCATCACATTGTAATGCGATTCTAATTCTGTACCACTTTTATCAATCAAGGTTTCCCAAGCGTATTCAACGGGAATTGGCATTTTTCGATTGTGAGGAGGTTTTGTATATTCGTCAGCCATTTTTAAGAACAACAAATACGTTAATTGTTCTAAATAATCACCATAGCCAACACCATCATCTCTAAGAGTTTGGCAAAATGCCCATACTTTAGAAACTATACTTGAAGTGTTTGCTGATTTTTCTTTATTCATTATTTTTATTAGTTTATAATATTTTCAAGAAATTTAAATGTTAATTTCAAATTTTTATCCAACGTTATTTTATATTTTCTATTCATTCCCAATTCTTGTACTGATTTAGAATTTGTAAACGCAATATATAAATCTCTAGTTACAGCCGTTCCACTAATATTATTTTTCACTATATTATTACTAATTCTAAGTGTGAAACAATAACCTGATTTAATTCTTTTTCCAAAAGTTGTAAGTATTGAATTTCAATAATAGCTTTCTCTAATTTATTGATTATGGAAGGAAGGTGTTTTTTCCATAGACTAAGTATATGTTAGAATGAATCATTTAAACTACCAGATTTTTAAAATATCTTCAGCTAAAGCAGCCGTACGATTATTAATTTTACATTCATCCCAAATTTTATCTCCTAAATCATATTTATCTAATATATCGAATTTAGTAATACGTAAATCTGCATAATGTCTGATTCCTTTTTTTCTTCCTTCTCCTTCTATTTTTTTACTAAACTCATAATTTCTTAAAGAAGTATTCAGTGAACTATTTAATAATGTCATATTTCCAATTGAGTAGATCTTTGAATATCTTTCTCTTTTTGCAACTTCTTTATCAATTATAACATTTGATTCAAAATCTTTAACATCAACATTATTCCAAAATTCTTCCCATTTTTGAGGCATCAAATGCTCTAGAGAATAATTGTACTTTAACTCTTTTATAGATTCTTTATTATCCATTTCTCTTCGGTAAAGTTCAATCCAAAATAGAAGTACAGTAGCATTTTTATTCGATATAAATGATACTCCATTTATAATAGTGTTATTCTCTTGTTCTGCTAGTTTTTTATCAATGGCTGAATTGTTATTAATAAATTCTTTACACATTTTATTATAGCTTTTCGTTTCCGACTTTGTAATCATACGTCTTATAATTAAAGATTCGATTTTTTTAAGCTCTTGATCAAGAATGATAGGATTCTTATCATATTTATAAAATAGAGAAAGTATGTATGGATGAAAAGTTGAGATTTCGCATACGTTTAAAATATGAAATAATCGAGAATGAGCATCTTGATAACTAAATAAGGTACTTCCATTAAAAACTAAAATTTTTTCTCTAAAGAGTGTTGCATATTTGGATATTTCTTTCAAAAAATTTTCTAACTCTGTTTTATTAATTTTTTTAATATAATTTTTATATAAGCTAGATAAATCAGATAAAGTATGTTTGTCAGGATCAAAAAAACCTTTTATAACAGAAATAGAGTGCAATAAAATTTCAATATTATCTCTCATTAATCTTCCAGTTGCTCGAGGAGTATCCCAAAAATTAATGATATCTTCATCTTTAGAAAAAATATCTTCCCAATGATTTTTATATAGGTCTTCTACTTCATCTTGATTTTCAAATAAATCTAAGGCTTTTTGAAAAAGTGCATTTTTTACAATATCAGCACTACTTAACCGTACACCGGCACTATTAATTGTGTCAAAAATTGCTTGTTCATCTTCTTTTTCTGAAAGATCTATAATAACCAAAATTTTATTTTCTTGATCTAACAATCTATTAAAAAGTAATATTCTCGTTTCTTCATCAATATTTTTTAACTTTTCTAAAAAAAATTTGTAGCACTGCAAAACCTTGTTGGATTTTGATATAGTTTTTGTAGCAGGATTTTCGACAATTATTGTATCATAATCTTCAGCCGTTAATTCAGCTTTAATTACTTTCTGGAAATAAGTTTTGTCAATTTTTGAATGAGATATTTTTACAAGAAGATGCTTGTCTGTTTGATTTTTTTTAAAGAAAAGATAATTTTTAAGTGAAGAATCGCAATTTTCTTGTGTTTCATTATCAAAACCATCGTATAAAGCTCTCACTAGAACGCTTAATGTAGTCAACCGCTGTTGTCCATCTATAACAAGTACTTCTTTTGGCTTTCCAGTTTGTTTTTCCAGTTGCTTTAAAATTAAAGAACCTAAAAAATGACTTTTTTGAAAATCTAGTAGATCTGTTAATATATCTTCCCAATTTTCAATATTCCAAACATATCCACGTTGAAAGAATGGTATTTTTACATGACCTTCATTTCCTAAAAAGGTTAAAGACATTGCTTCTGCTTTCATTATATTTTATCTTGTTAGTTATTTTTGATCTGTATCCAGAATTATTAAAGCTTTAGGATTATAAGACTCATTTTTTTCTCTTTTTAAAAAATCTAATTCTAATTCTTCAACAGAAGTATTTAAAATAGGAATTAAATCTTTTCCATTATCAAAAAAATAATCTAATGGTGGAAAATAATAATAATAGTTTAAACGGCGTAAAGGGTTTGTCCTTATTCTACGATATAGTTTATTTATTATTTCAGCAAAGTCAATTGTTAAATATGAAATTTCATGAAATGGCACAGCTAAATTATTTCTAGTACCATTATGGTGATAAAATAAATCAGGAAAATTTCTTAAACTATATAGACTTTGATTTACGCGTATTCCATTATTAGAATGATAAGCTTTAAATTTGTTGCTCCCTGTTATTTTTATTGAGTACGCCGATGTTATCGTAATGCCTAAGCTTTTCCTATTAAATTCAGTAGATGAATTATAATAATCTTTAAGTACGCTGTTCTTCTCGTCTAAATGATTAAAAAAAGCATACATTGCTAAACTGGATTCTTTTTTAGCATATGATAAAAGAATATCAGTTTGATTGTCTTTACGTTTTACATCGTAATGTAAAGATCTATATTCTCCATTGGTATTTTGCCCGAATAATCTTTTGGCTTGAATAAACATTCTTATATATTTTCCTCTGGCTTTACTTCCTATTACCAATTCGAAATCATAACCTTGTAAGTTTTCAGCAGTTGCAGAAATCATTTTAATTTTTTCTATGTTCCCGCTCTTAAATTTATAGATTTCTCTAAGAGCCATAGTAGTTAGGGCCTCTTCTCTAACATCAAATATCACAAAGTCATTATCTCGATGCACTTCAGGCATCTCTTTCCAAACTTTATATGCTGCTTTTTTTAATATGTCCTCTAAATTCATTTAATAATATTTAATTAATTCTCTACTAAATGTCCATTTTTAAATAATCTACCTCAATGACTCTGCTGGCAATAAACTTTGTAAAATAATTTGCTCTATTTTATCTGTTATATTCAAACTAATTTCGAATTCTTTACTACTACCTATTTCTATTAATAATATCAAAAGGTCTGGCTATAAAATACTCCATGTCAAAAGGGTTTTGAAATCCCTTTTTCTTGTAATAATTGAATAATTGGTATTGTGCTTTTTCAAAATCTAATTCCATTTCTGGATATTTCATTTTTCTATTCCAATCACTCCAATTTTCTTCTTTTTCACTTTTAATTCCAATATCATGCTGCATAGGGAATGCTTTTAAGACCCACAATCCACAAGATGAATAAAATCGCTCGATTAAATTATTGATTACTTTTTGTCCTACACCTTTGCCTCTATATTTTGCGATTATTTCAAGTGTTTCTAGAAAAAAGACATCATAATTTTCAAGCGGTTGATAATTAAAATAGTTATCAATTTTATCCCAAAAGTCTTTGTCTTCATCCCATTCAAATAAAACTCCAGACATTTGGCAGATAGAATCTGTCGCATCCATAACATCACTTAGTGGAAAGCCACAATCCATTGCCAAAGAAAAAAGGATTTGACTTATTTTCCCTTTTCCTACCTGCTCCTTTAAATCCCTAGTTTCGTTTGTAAGGTATACTTCAAAGTCTATTTCATTTACAAACTCCATTGGATCTTCGCCTACTGGATAATCTTTTAAAAAGTCAGAGAATGAATATTTTATGATAAAATCTAGTTCTTCCATAACATTATTAAATTAACTCTCCACTAAACGCTTTTTTCAATATACTTTGTCTCAAAGCCTCAGCTTGTTGTAAGCTTTGAGCAATACTTTCTTCCATTTTGTCAGCCACACTTAACCGCCTCTCTATTTCTTGAATAATTTGCTCTTGTTCTTTGATATTTGGAAGAGGAAAAGGTATAGTTTTTATTATTCCTAAGTTTAAAACATTCATAGTTGTTCCTTTGGTTATGCTACTATAAAATATTTTTACTGAAGAACTTTCAAAGTAATATTTAAAGAAACTTGGAAGATAGATATCTTTATCTAAAGTTATTTTTATTAGACGTGGATTTATAATTCCTTTTTTGCAATTTTCAGGTAATATTAAAACTTTACCAACAGTCCCTACAAGACTAATTAAAATATCTAGTGGCTTAATTTGACAAGATTTAAGTTCTTCATATTTATCCTCATCTATATAATATTCTCCTATAAAGGGATTGTTGCTAATTACCTGTTCTTGACCATAAATTTTATATCCTTCTTTCACATAAAATTCTTTTTTTAGGGAAGAACCAAATGGTCCAGCTTTTAACGAATGTTTATTGTTTTCAACGATATCATTTATTTTAGTTATTTTCCAACTCTTTGGCAACTCTCCCTCCTTAACTCTCTTATTAGTCAACTTCCCTTCAAAAGCCCACTTTAAAACACTTTGTCTGTAAATCTTAAGTTGTTGTTGAGCAGTTTTTAAATCTTCAATAGCTTTATCTAATTCGCTAAAAAGTTCTTCTATTTTAGAAACAATTGAATGTTGAAGTGCTAAAGGTGCTAAGGGGATTATTATTGTCTCAAAATTGCTTTTATTAACTATAGAAACTGTTGTTCCAGTTGCTAATTTCTCTAATTGGTTTCTAAATGAAGGAGACTGCGCTTGATAAAAAATATATTTTCCAATAATTTTTTCATTTTCAAGTATAGCATTAATTTGTTGGTTAAATGCAGAATCTTTTTTTACATACCCAGTTCTTCCTAGGTTTCCTATACATGTAACGAGAACAGTGTTTGGAGGGACTATTCGAGCTTTTGAACCTCCTTTAAAAGAAAGCATTTCTTCAGTTTCATTGATTAAGCCATCCCATAAATGGGGTGGTTTAAAAAAAGGAATATCGGAACCATAATTTGTAATGTCAGATTTAGGAGGAGTTGTTCCAGTCATTACTTCACAAATTTCCTTAATCTTAACGTAATTCCAATCTTTTGGTAATTTATTATTTTGTAACATTATATTTTAATCTCTTTCGACTGAATTGCTGAATTATTTTGAACTGTTTTTAATGCTTCATTAGCATTGTTAATTTGAGAAGTTATAAGTTCTCTTTCCAATTTTAATTTTTCATTCAGGTAATTATATTTTATTTCGAAGTCTGCAAAAATCTCACTCCATGTTTTTGCATACACTTTTATTCTGCCATCTTCCAAATTCATAATCAAGGAACGAGTTCCGTGAGGTTTGTTAGTATTTATAAGATTTTTAATGAAGCTTGTAGAATCAAATTTATTTCCGATAAGATAGAATTCCCAAGACATATTTGGAGCATTAAACTCTGATTGTTTTTGAATTAGTTCTAAATAATTATAAACTTGATTGTATTGACTACTTCCTAGATTTATAAGAGGATGCTTGAGTTCAATAACTATATTTTCAATTCTATCCATTAATTTATTCTGCCTGCAAGCAAAAATATCCATCTCTTTAAGTCTATGTGGATGATCTATTTCTAAAGGAGTATCTTTATCAGTTAGGAGATAAGTATATCGTCTTAATGCTTCTTCGAATTTTGGTTCAGCTGCTGTTACTAAATGATATTGTTCGCCAAAAATCCAATAATGACTTTCAATCAATTTTTGTAAATGATCAACTTCGTTTGCTTTTAAATCTTTGTTATAAACTAGTTCTTTTAGAATAGCAATTGTCTCATATCTATCTTGAATTAACTTCAGCGTCTCAATTACTCTATTTAGTTTTGTTGTTTTGAAAATTTTTGCTAAATCTTCTCTTTCTTTTGTTGAAAGATCAAGTATTTCATCAAGTACTTTGAATAAATCCTCTCTTTCGTTAGAATCAAGTAACAGATCAAGAAAACGAACAAAGGTTTTCTTTTGATTAATACTTAGACTCGTAAATAGTTTGGGTTGAATCTCGTAAAGACTTTTCAGGGTTTCAATTAAGTCTTCTTTCTTATATTTTTCTTCCCATTCTGTTTTATAGTTTGGTAAAATACCAGTTTCTTCATATTGTTCAATAAGTTTATCAGCAAATTGTCTTAAGAAAGGTTTTCTTTTTTCTCTTAAAATCTGATTAATTTCTTTTATTAAATAACGGTATTCTGGAGAAGATTTTGCCTTCCCAAATAATTTGACTTGACTTTCATTTTCGGAACTATTAAAGTCAAAATCTTTAAAATAATCACTTTGTATATAAACACTATGAAAGAATTCGTCTCCTTTTTTATTTAGGGTTGTATGATCTTTATAAACCTCGTTTCCCTTATCATTTAAAAAGTAATATTTTGAATATTCTTGATGCAATGATTCTCTCCACTGTATAAATTTAATATTGAATATAGTTTTATTATTTGATTTGCTATCTGAATATGTAATAGAAATTTTTTCATCTCTTTCAGCTACGTTAGATTCATAGTTTACAGGGATATCATTAATTGTAATTTTAAAATTTTTGTGCTTATTTAATTCTAAAAACCAACAAAATTCTCTAATAAGAAAAGGAATGATTACTTTGTCCATTTCATTTTCAGAAATCTGAATGTTAGTAAAAGTAACTATCGTTCCAGTAATATCAGATTCATTTCCAATACTCTCGACTTTAAAATCTGTTAACTCATTACTATTTATTATTATGGAATTAGTTTCATTCTTTTTTCCATCATTAAATGATGTTAACCATTTTGCACTATGAGCAAAAGTAAAAAATGTTAATCTCCCAACTCCATTTTTCCCATGCATAGTAGAAGTATGCTTAGGAGCAGAGACTTTTATTGCCTTTTCAGATTCATAAAAAGGCTTGAATTTAGAGTTTAATTTATTATGATTTATACCATATCCATTATCTATAATTTCTAAAAACTCTAGTGAACCAAAATTATCTACTGTATAATTTATGTTTACAGTATTTGCTTTGGCATCAAAACCATTCCAAATATATTCTGCAATAGAATTTGGTTTTTCGTAGTTACTTAGGATTTTTTTTATCCCGTTTGAAGTTACATTTACATTTCCTGCCATAATTTACGCCGCTAAAACTTCATTTAATTCCTTAATAATCTCATCTGTTTCTTCTCCAAACAGTTGCCACATTTTGCTCAAACCACCTTCTGCGTTAAAAGGACTTAAATCAAAGTCATCTTTTTCTATACTAAAACTATTAGAAACATAATCCTTCATCATACGCAACCATTGCATTTGTGTTTCAGTAAAAGCGTTGTGCTGTCCTGCATTTTTTTTGAAAATCCAGTCTTGAAAATTTTTGTCTACCGTTTTATCATATGAAGTTAGTGTAGAATCAATACCAATTACTTTTCGAATCAATGAAACTAAGGCGATTAATTCATTTTTAGCAGAACCATTTGTTTTCTCTAATTGTTCATACGCTTGCCAAATGGTTAACGGTGCCAATAATGGTTTATCTGTTTTCAGTTTTTCGCATAAATCTTTAATCATTTTATAAGTAAAGCTTCTATGTCTGAAATCTTGTGCGTAAAAAATCTGTAAGGCAGTTATTTCATCTTTATGATTTTCAATCCAGTTCTTAAAATCAGTTATTACTGTACTTGCTTCTTCGTCTTTATCTTTTACCCAGCCAATTTTTGTAATAGAATCTATATTGACAACATCAATAATCTGATCGTATTTTTTGCGAATATCTATTATAAAATCTCTTAAATCTGGATTATCAAAGAAACTAACTGCATTTTCAATAAGTTGTTTTTTTTCTTGTTCAATATTTTGGTCAATTTCAATAGGAGCGAAGCCAATCATTTTTATTTTAATCGCCTTTTCCGTTTTTTCAATAGTATCAGGATCGTAAGCATTTAGCAATTGTTTTACAATGTGACTAATTGTAAAACCATTTGCTTGTTCTGTAAATTTCAGTTTGTCTTTTTCTGAAAGTTGTCGTTCTAAACGTATTAAACGATTGGCTAATGTGGTTAACATATCTTCAGATGTGTTTCCCATTACTATAGAATCCAATACATTTTTTAAAGAAATACCAGGAGCTTTTTCTAAAGGTCGGCTATCGGTTTTTTGAGAATTTTCGACACCGATAGCATCTATAATTACAAAATGATCTTTGCTAAATTTTGCTGACGGAGTTCCTTTTGCTTTTAATTCTTCGATAGAACAAGTTCTTGTTCCACGACCTTTCATTTGTTCGTAATAACTTCTGCTTTTTACATCACGCATAAAAAGCAAAACTTCAAGAGGTCTAATATCTGTTCCTGTTGCAATCATATCGACAGTTACTGCTATACGAGGATAATAATCGTTTCTGAATTGCTGTAAAACTGATTTTGGATCTTCTTCGCTTCGATAGGTTATTTTTTTACAAAACTTATTCTCTTCGGCAAATTCTTCACGAACAATTTCTATAATATCTTCGGCGTGACTATCCGTTTTCGCAAAGATTAAAAGTTTTGGAACTTCAAAATTTCCTTTTGAATCTATTCGGTCAGGAAACATTGCTGGTAAATTTTCTTTTACAGCTTTTATAATTGTTCGAATCGTACTAGGATTTACGATGTCTTTATCTAATTGTTTTCCGCTATATTCAATATCTTCATCCACGCTTTCCCAGAACTTTTTTCGGGTTAGTCTTTCGCGCTTATCTACTTTTTCACCAAGTTTAATTATGTTTCCGTTTCGAGTAATTTCTGTTTCAACAGTAAATACATTATACGGAACTAAGACACCATCGATCACAGCTCTTTCATAACCATAATCGCAAACTAAATTTTGATTGAAATAGCCAAAAGTTCTGTTATCTGGAGTTGCTGTTAAACCAATTTGAAAAACATCAAAATAATCTAAAACTTGTTTCCATAAATTGTAAATACTTCTATGGCATTCGTCTATAACTACAAAGTCAAAAAACTCAATGGGTACTTTTTCATTGTATCCAACCGGAATTGGTGTTTTTGGTTCAAAAGCTATTTCATTCGGATTTTTTTCTTCTTCGCTTTCATCCAATTCTGTTTCTTTCAATATAGAATACATACGTTGAATTGTACTTATGTAAACTTGGCTGTCATTAGGAATAAAAGAGCTACTTAATCTTGTCACACCATATAATTCAGTAAACAAGCGGTTATCTTCATTAGCCGTATAAGAGCGAAATTCTCCTTCAGCTTGTTCGCCTAAATTTTTAGTATCTACCAAAAATAAAATGCGTTTTGCTTTACTATATTTTAGTAAACGGTATATAAATGATATGGCAGTAAAGGTTTTTCCGGAACCTGTTGCCATTTGAATTAAAGCTTTTGGATTTTGATTTTTAAATGATTTTTCTAAGTTGGTTATAGCTGTGATTTGACAATCGCGCAATCCATCTATTGGCAAATCTGGAATATCATGTAAGCGGCCTCTTAATGTTTTTGATTCTTTAAGCCATTGGTTAAAGGTTTCAGGACGATGAAATGTAAAAACGTTTCTAGAACGTGGTTTAGGATCTCTATAATCTGTGAATCTAGTTACTTCGCCAGTACTTTCATAAACAAAAGGCAAAGGATCATTATCTAGTAAACGCAATTTTGCAGTGGCATATTGAACAGATTGTTCCTGAACTGTTGAAGTAAGATGCAAACCCTCTTCTTCGCGTTTTGCTTCAATAATTCCAACAGCTTTTCGATCGATAAATAGTACATAATCAGCTGGGCCAATATCAGTTTGATATTCTCGAATAGCAATTCCAAGTCCAGCTGAAAGATTTAGTTTTTTCTTATCCTGAATAATCCAACCGCAAAGCATCAACTGTTTGTCGATATTGTCTCTGGCGATTTGTTCGGGATTTTGATTGATCATTAAATTGTGTTAAAAAATATTTTTTGTTTAAAGATAAAAAAAATGTTCACTTTTAAGGTATAGAATGAAGCAATAAACTGTGAATATCCTTAAACTACAATGATAAAATGATTTTTCGAATTTGTTTTACGGAAAACCATAATTCCCCTAAAATTAATTTTCTACAAGAATACCAATAATTAAAAACAAAGCAATAAGTATTTATACCCGAGTTTTCAAATTAATAAAAAATGTTCTCACAACCCCAAAACCCCTAGCCCAGACAGAAGCGGCATCCTTTTTCTTGCTCCTTTAGCAAGGAAAAGATATAGCGGATGGCTGGAAATAGCTCCCAAAAATTAAATTCCAAAATTTTAAATTCCAAATCCCGAAAATCCTTCAACTTCTCGCCGCATAACAATAATAAATCTCAGAAAGCGTTATAATGAAACTTCAAGCCCTTTCGGGCACAAAAAACTCAACCCAAAAAACTCCCAAACCCCAACAAAAACTGTATACTGTATCCTAAAACCGTATAATAATTACACACTCTGCAAATTACCAAAACCGCTAAACAACTCAAAACCAGTAAAAACACATAATGGCACAACGCTTGCAAAATGGGATAACGTAGATATTCCTTTCGATAAATGAAAATAACGAATCGAGGGAAAGCAAATAAACTAAAAGCCCATAGCAAGCAATCAAAAAGTAGTGTCATATGAAAAGTGAAACCTTAACAACAGAACAATTTTATACGTCGAAATCAGATCTTAATAACGAACAAGCCTTAAACAGTTCCATTTTTCGTATTAGTAATGATCATGCAACAACAAAAAAAGTAAACGAGCGCACCAAAAGTAAGTTTGGATTATTTGTGCTGGTAAGTACTTTTATCTTAATGTTTGTTGGAGCTTATTCTGTCTATCATATGCAAGATGACTTCGATCAGTTTCAGATTGAGCGTCTGAATTCAAATTGGGGATTACCATTTTTGATCATTGCGGGATTGTTGTTTTTCTTTCAGACAGGAGTTTTCCTGTACAATTTATACCTGTTTTTTAAATACAAGCCAATCGAATCCGTTTCGGATGAAATGTTGCCAACCGTTACCGTAATCGTTCCTGCGTATAACGAAGGAAAACTGGTTTGGGATACTTTATTGAGTTTGGCCGACAGTGATTTCCCTGCACATAAACTAGAAATATTAGCCGTTGATGACGGAAGTAAAGATGATACCTGGTACTGGATGCAACAAGCCAAAATAAAATTAGGAGATCGTTTAACGATTTTTCAACAACCGGCAAACGCTGGAAAACGTCACGCCCTATACCGTGGATTTGAATTAGGAACCGGAGAAATTTTTGTAACTGTAGATAGTGATTCAATCGTAAAAAAAGATACGCTACGTAATTTAGTAAGTCCGTTTGTGGTAGACGAAAAATGCGGAGCAGTGGCAGGAAACGTTCATGTTTTAAACAGCAAAAAAGCAATCTTACCAAAAATGCTGAATGTAAGTTTCGTAATGAGTTTTGAATTCATGCGTTCTGCCGAAAGCAAATTAGGTTCGGTTCTTTGTACTCCGGGAGCAGCGGCAGCTTACAGAAAAACAGCCGTTTTTGCTTGTCTTGACGAATGGATCAACCAGAC
>Ga0247804_10000456_pt1 | contig 18879 bp, 12 predicted proteins | sample UWRJL029104C1_FD_181142 | JGI IMG/M metagenome (GOLD analysis project Ga0247804, IMG submission 181142) | Plant litter microbial communities from Arlington Agricultural Research Station in Wisconsin, United States - UWRJ-L029-104C-1 | ecosystem: Environmental > Terrestrial > Plant litter >...
GTACGCCCGGCGGCACCACCATTCCCACCAGTGTATTCCAGACCATCGTGAACATGATCGATTTTGGCATGACACCGGGAGACGCGGTGAACAAACCGAAGTTCCACCACCAGTGGCTGCCCGACGAGCTCTTCGTCGAAAAGGATTTCGATGCCGTTACCCTGCAGCAGTTGAAAGCCATGGGCTATAAAATAAATGCAAGAGGCGACATCGGCCGCGTGGAACTCATCCAGGTCGTCAATAAAAAGATCACCGCGGTAGCCGACAAGCGCGGGGACGATGATGCGAAAGCCTACTAATCAATTATAAGTTATGAATTATGAATGCAAAACAGCTATAGTGAGTTAACTATATGCTAAAGAAGGAAGAACCAACAAGCCAAAAAAATATTAAATATTCAATCTTCAATATTACCTACTAATGAGTTTCCATTCAACCTACATCGCCTCTACCCTCAAGCGTTTTACCATCTACAAAGACCTCGGCGAAAAAACATTCGCGCAACTGGAAGAAGCCGACCTGCACTACCGCCCCAACGAAACCAGCAACAGCATCGCCATCATCATCCAACACATGGCCGGCAACATGATCAGCCGGTGGACGGATTTTTTGACGACGGATGGCGAAAAGGAAAACCGCGGCCGCGATGCAGAATTTGAGCCGGGCAACCTATCCAAAGATGAATTGCTCGACGGGTGGCAACGCGGCTGGTCCTGCTGCCTCACGGCCATTCAAAACCTTACCGAAGCCGACCTCGAAGCCACCGTTTACATCCGCGGCGAAGCCCTCACCGTCATCGACGCCATCCAGCGCCAGCTCGCCCATTACCCGTATCATGTGGGACAGATCATTTACATTGGGAAAATATTGAAGGATGGAGATTGGGAAAATCTATCAATGCCGAAAAAGAAGTAAGATAGAAAATGTAAAAAGTAAGATTTGAAGGAGCGTGCGAAAGCAGCAACTACATAAATCCGCAGGCAATCTTACTCCTTACATCTCACCTCTTAAATCCTTACGAAGCATTCGTATAATTAGTGTTAAAAAACTTGGTCCCGAATTTGCCCTTAGAGGCCGATTGGTTACTTTTACCGTATAGACTATACCCTGCGCAAATTTTTCAAAATATTAAAACGCTTTTTGCTGGTACTGCTTTTGCTCATCGTACTGGCCTATATCGCCATCAACATACCTGCCGTACAAACCTGGGCCGCTAAAAAAGTAGCGAAGCACTTTTCCGAAAAGCTGCAAACAAAAGTCACCATCAAACACGTAAGCTTCTCCCTTTTCAACAAAATACTGCTCGACGGCGTGATGGTGGAAGACCGCAAACAGGACACCCTGCTGTACGCCGGCCAGGCCAAAGTGAACATCACCGACTGGTTCTTTTTAAAAGACGAAGCCACCTTAAAATATGTAGGGTTGACGGACGCCATCATTAACGTCAACCGCACCGATTCCGTTTGGAACTACCAGTTCCTCGTCGATTATTTTTCCAGCCCTACCACCGGCAAAAAAAAGAAAAAAGGCATCGAGTTCGACCTGAAAGTGCTGGAATTAACAAACATCCGGTTCAACAAGGCCGACAAATGGATCGGCCAGGACATGATCGTGAGCCTGCAGAAACTCGACCTCAACGCCGACCGCCTCGATTTCAATAAAAAAGAGATCCACATCTCCAAACTCGACCTCGATCGCCCCTACTTTTTCCAGTCCAACTACAAAGGCAACAAACCAAAGTCCGAAGACCTAGGCGAAATTGCCCAGAAGATACCCGTTATTTCCGCGCTCAAATGGAACACCGGCGAATGGAAACTCACCATCGACAACATCGCCATCAAGGAAGCCAGTTTTGCCAACGAAAAAGAAACGGCCAGGGCGCCTTACGTGGGCCAGTTCGACGGCCAGCACCTGCTCTTCAGCAACATCAGCGGCAACCTGCGCAAAGTAACGTTCGAAGGCGATACGCTCATGGCCAACATCTCCCTGTCCGCAAGGGAAAAAAGCGGCTTTGAAGTGAAACGCATCCAGTCGCAGTTGAAATTTACACCCGACCTGATGGAGTTCGACCAGTTACTGCTCGAAACCAACAAAAGCCGCATCGGTAATTATTATTCGATGCATTACAACGATTTCGCCAGCGACCTCGGCAGTTTTTTACACAACGTAACACTGGAAGGTCGTTTCGAGAACAGTACGATCCACAGCGACGACATCGCTTACTTCGCCCCCACCCTGAAATCCTGGAACCGCAGCTTCGAAATAAGGGGCACGGCAAAAGGTACGATCGATAATTTATCGGCCCGCAAATTATACATCAAAAGCGGCAACACCATGGTGGATGGCGACGTGGCCCTGCGCGGGCTGCCCGACATCAAAACGACTTTCATCGACTTTCGCTCCAACGACCTGCAAACGAATTACCGCGACCTCATCACCATCATCCCGCTCTTAAAAAAAGTAACGCAGCCCAATCTTGCGGCGCTCGGTAACATCCGGTTCAAGGGCAACTTCACCGGCTTCATTACCGACTTCGTGGCCTTCGGGAATATACAAACCAGCCTGGGTAACATTTACGCCGACCTCAACATGAAACTCCCCGGCAACCGGCCGGCAAGTTATTCGGGCAAGATATCTTCGGCCGGTTTCAACCTCGGTCGCTTCCTCGGCAATGGTCAGCTCGGCAACATTGCGCTCGATGGAAAGGTAACCGGGAGCGGCTTTACCAAAAATGAACTCGACGCCAATTTCGACGGTAAGATCCACGCGCTCGACTTTTCAGGCTACCGTTATCAAAACATCACCGTAAAAGGCGACTTTGAAAAGAGCCTGTTCAAAGGCAACCTCAGCATCAACGACCCGAATTTAAAAGTGAGCAGCCTTGTTGGCACGCTCAACCTGGTGCCCGGCGAAAGGCGGTTTATTTTCGATGCCTTCGTGGAATATGCCAACCTGCAGAACCTCAAACTGGCGAACGATAATTTTACCCTCAGCGGTAATTTGAACGTGGACTTTGCCGGCAATACCATCGACGACTTTTTAGGCAGCGCGCGCCTGTACAACGCTTCGCTCACGCACGATACGTCGCGCCTCTCTTTCGATTCACTGGTGTTAAGGTCTTCGCTCGACAGTGGCCGCAAAATGCTGGCCCTGGAATCGAACGAATTTGAAGGCAACATCATCGGCGATTTTAAGATACTCGAACTGCCCGCGGCCTTCCAAACCTTCCTCAATAAATATTATCCCGCCTACATCCGGAAACCAAATAGGACGGTGCAGAACCAGGACTTCAGTTTTTTAATAAAGACGAAAGAAGTTGATGCGTATGTGAAACTGGTCGACCCAAAACTCAGCGGTTTCAACAATTCCGTTTTCTCCGGCAATATCCGCCTCGCGGAAAACGAACTCAATATAAACGCCGAAGTGCCCGAGTTCAGTTACGATGGCAAAACCTTCCTCAACACGATCCTGAAAAGCAGGGGCAATATGGATTCGCTGTTCACCAAAATATCGGTATCGGATGTGGCACTGTCAGACAGCCTCCACTTCCCCAACACCGAATTCACGGTTTCTTCCAGCAACGACATCTCCAATGTGCAGCTCAAAACCAGCGCCAGCAAAACGCTCAGCGATGCACAGTTGAACGCCAAAGTGCAAACACTCTCCGATGGCGTCAAAGTCGATTTCTTCAACTCCTCCTTCATCATCAACGATAAAAAATGGAACCTCGAGAAAGACGGCCACATCACGCTCCGCCGTTCTTTCATCGAAGCCAACGACGTACGCTTCACCAGCGGCGACCAGGAGATCGTGATCTCTACCGAAATGGATGAGCTCACCGACCACACCAACCTGGTGGCCAAAATGAAAAAGGTGAACATCAACGATTTTACGCCCTTCTTTTTAAAACAACCCCGGCTCGAAGGCCAGCTAACGGGAACGCTTACCCTCCGCGACCCGTTCGGCAAACAGGTCGTGGATTTTGAAGGCAATGCCGAAAACTTCAAGCTCGACAATACCGCCATCGGCAATGTAAAGTTGAAGACAGAAGTGAATACCAGCACCGGGCTTATCGGCATCAACGCCAACGCCGACGGCGAAAAATACAAGTTCAACATCAACGGTACTTATAATTATAAAGATTCCACCGGCAACCAAATGGACATTGCGCTGGAAGCCGAACGTTTCGACATCAGCATCCTCGATAACTATTTAGGCAGTGTATTCAGCGGCATGGAAGGCGATGCCAAAAGCAATTTGAAGGTCAGTTCGCAGGACGGTAAAAAATATTTGGTGGGCAACGTTACCGTCACCGACGGTTCGCTTACCGTGAAATACACGCAATGCAAATACAAATTCAGCAACGAAACGATCATCTTCAACCCCGGCGAGATCGACCTCGGAACGCTGCAGTTGAAAGATACCCTCGGCAACCCCGGCGTGGCCACGGGTAAGATACAGCACACGTTCTTCCAGGATTTTGGTTTCGAAAACCTGAATTTCAAAACGGACAAAATGCTCGTGCTCAACACCACCAGTAAGGACAATGCACAGTTCTACGGCAAGGTGATCGGCAAAGCCAGCATGAACCTCAACGGCCCGGTCACCAACATGCGCATGGACATCGACGGCGCGCCATCGGCCACCGACAGCAGCCATATTTACCTCAACACCGGCACCAACAGCCGCGAATCCGGCACCATCGATTACATCGACTTTATACAGTTCGGTACCAAGATGGAAGATGAATTTGCCGGTAAAAAAGAATCCAACCTGTTCGTGAACATCGATGTAACCGCCACGCCCTCCTGCCAGGTAGACGTGATCCTCGATGAAGAGACCGGCGACGTCATCAAAGGCAAAGGCAACGGCAAGCTCAACATCAGCGTGGGCACCCGCGAAAACCTCAGCATCCGGGGCAACTACAACATTACCGGTGGCGAATACACCTTCAACTTCCAAACCTTCCTCCGCAAGTTCTTTACCATCCGCCAGGGATCGGTGGTGTGGGACGGCGATCCATTGGAAGCAAGGATCGACATCGACGCCGAATACCTCGCCAAGAAAGTGGATGTGAGCAGCCTCAACCCCTCCAACATCCAGCGCGAGAACATCACCATCGTAGCCCACATCGACGGTACGCTGAAGAAGCCGCTGATCTCTTTCGATTTTCAACTGCCGCCCAACAGTCCCATCAGCAACGACTTCTTCACCATCAAAAAGCTGGAGGATATTAAGAGTGACAACAACGAGATTTACAAGCAGGTAGCCAGCCTCCTGCTCGTGAACTCTTTTATTACTACCGACCAAAGTTTCTTAACCGGCGGCAACACCATCGCCCTCGCCACCAATACCATTGGGGGTGTGATCTCCGGCTGGCTCGCCAACCTGTTCAACAAGGAACTCGAAAAGGCCACCAACGGGGTATTGTCCACTTACTTCGACATCAACTCCAGCGTTGATCTACAGAACCGCGCCGCCCTGCTGCAGGCCAACGTAAGCGCCGGTTTAAAGATATTATTGAGCAACCGCCTCGTGGTACTCGTGGGCGGCAACCTCGATTACAACAACCCCTACGCGCAGCTTGCAAGGAAAGGTTTATTAACGCCCGACATCAACATCGAGTGGATATTAAATAAAGACGGTTCCCTCCGCGTGGTCGGCTTCAACCGCACCAGTGTCGATCTTACCTATGGCCAGCGCAACCGCTCCGGTGTAAAACTCTCCTACCGCAAAGACTTCGACAAACTCTTCCTCACCGCCGAAGAAAGGCGCAAGAAAAAAGAAGAACGCAAAAAGCTTTTGGAAGACCTGCAACGGCAAAAAGAAGAAGAAGAAAAAGAAAAGCAAAAACAAAAGAATACCGGCCCCGATGGAACGGTGATGGACCTGGTACCGGTGCGTAAAGAAGATTAATATCCACTGTTGCTCTGGAACGGGGCCTGCCCCCTACTTTAAAAAGAAGGAAAGCAGAATTAAAGAAAGCCTATTTATAAAAGCGTCTTACCGCCTTCCCGGCCATCCTCCTTCGCACAGCGAACCTTGCGCCCTCGCTCCTTTGCGCGCCTTGCGTGGAAAAATCGCGGAACTCATAGAAAAAATGCTTTAATTTCCAACATGAAACGATCAAATAAAGCCCGTCCTCAACTGTTTATTCTCATAGCCCTCGCCACTACTGTATTTTCCTGCAATTCCCCCAAACCACCCGGTCAACCCCAGCCACCACCACCACCGCCAACTGTTACTGCAACAACCTGGCTCCGGCAAAAACAATTACCCATCTGGTCGGCCGGCATCCCCGATCCCGGTTTGGTCACCGGTACGGAAACTTATAATGATGGCATGGTAAAAAATGTTTCCATCCCCACCATCACCGTTTATGCTCCGGCTAAAGAAAAAAATACCGGCGCCGCCATCCTCGTATTCCCCGGCGGCGGTTACAATAAATTAGCCATCAATCTTGAAGGTTCCGAAATATGCGAGTGGCTGGCTTCCATCGGCGTCACCGGCATCCTGTTGAAATACCGCGTGCCTGCTTCCGGTCCGCACTACGATAAAGATTGCCAATGCGAAAAAGACCCGGTAAAACCGATGGCCTTACAGGATGCACAAAGGGCCATGGGCCTTGTACGTACGCGCGCCAAAGAGTATAACATCGATCCCAATAAGATCGGCGTCATGGGCTTTTCAGCCGGCGGGCACCTGGTGGCCGATGTAAGTACCAACTATAGAAAACGCGCCTATGCGGTAACGGACGACATTGACACCGTTAATTGCAAACCCAACTTCGGCATCGTCATGTTCCCCGGCCACATGACCTTCCATACCAGTCAGCCGTACCAATTGAATCGAACGCTTCCCGTTGACAGCCATACCCCGCCCACATTCCTGCTACAGGCCGGCAACGACAATGTAGATACCATACAGCACTCCCTTGTTTATTACATCGCCTTAAAAAAAGCAGGCGTACACGCCGAATACCATATTTATGCCGAAGGCGGCCATGCTTTTGGGTTGAATGAATCGGCGCAAAAGGTCCCCGGCTGGACGGAGTTGCCGATTGCGGATTGGGAGCGGTTGGTGGAAAGATGGTTGCGGACGATAGGGGTAATTAGAAATTAGAAATGGAAGCATTAAGCTGGTGGCAGGATAATCAGTAACGTAAAGAAGAAATAGCCCGCGTTATTAATGGGGCGGGAAGCAATCCATACAGGCCCCGCAACAATCTAAAAAAGCGACACGGAAGTGTTGTAAATGAATGTAAAGCATCCTATCTATGGTGAAAAGGTGCGTATATTTATGTGTTGTGCGTCATGCAATCGAACACGCTATAACTTAAAATAAATGGCAGAAAATATAGACGAAGAACATTTAGATACTCCAGCTAACATTCAATCGGAAAGCCCTTCCGGTGAAATTACTCTTGCTGCTGACGTAGAAACTATTACCCCGAACCAAGACACTGAAAATATGGAAATACATCATCATGCTCACGACCCGGCAGCACCTCACCATAAGAAAACCTGGAAATCTTATTTCTGGGAATTCCTAATGTTATTCCTGGCTGTGTTTTGTGGTTATTTAGCAGAAAGTTACCATACTCATTCAGTCAATAAGGACATTGAAAAACGAAATATGGAACTGGTAGTGGATAATTTGAGAAACGACGTTGAAAAGTTTAATAGTAATATTCGCTATCATGAGCAAAAAGTAAAAATATTAGACACCCTCATTTCCTTTAGGAATATTACAAATGCAGACACGTTAAACTCGCAAACCTTTGGCTTTTTGTTTTCCAAGAGTATTTACAACCCGGTATTTACTTCTAACACAGCTGCCATAGATCAAATGAAATCTTCAGGAAGCTTGCGGCTTGTAAAAAACAAAGAGGTACTTGAAAGTATTTTTCAGTATGTGAACATAAGCAATCTTCTTTCTACAGACAGGGATCGCTTAAATAGCAGTGATGATTTGTGGATTGAAAACGCGTCGGCTTTCTTAGACTTGCAGTATCTCGCAAGCAGTCGAAAATTGACGTTCCTGGATAATATGACTCTGTCAAAGCCTCAAAACATCCTGGCAAGTAACCAACAGAGTATTCGTCAATTTTTCAACCGTGCTATTGTACGGAAATCCATTTTGGAAGTTCTTTTGCTACCGCGAATGCATGCCCAGCAAAAAAATGCGGAAAGATTGATTGAGTTATTGGAAAAAGAATATCACATACAACATGACCAAAAATAGCACGAACGCACAACATGGGGTTTGTGCAAGTGGGGCTTGACAATCAAGCTTCAGCTAAGTGCAAAGCCAGGCTGTGGTTCCGGCAAGACGTTCTAGATTAAGCTTTTGTAGTTAACTTCAATATTATATGTTCAATCAGCAGCGGGTACGGGCGGACACAACAATATCTCCCCACCCCCGCCTCGGCTCGTGCCTCACGAGCCGAAACACTAAATAATAGCATAGCCTGGTCTCCAGCTTTTACCAACAGCAATCAATCCGCTGCTTCATGCACCCTGCTGTACCAGGATAAGTTCAAGGTCCCTGCTTTTTAATTAAAGCATACATCAGGTTCAGGAAAATCCAGTTCATCAGGTCTAAACCCGGCTCAGATATTTACGTATAATTAATTAAGTGACACAGGCAATCCAAAAAGTTCCCGTATCAATTTAGAAAAGCGACACGTAAGGGGTTATAAATGCAAGGCATTATAGTCTATCATAAAAAGGTGCGTATATTTATGTATTAGCGATAATTTTATGAAACACTTCATTTCAATCATATCACTTTTTATTTCGACACTATGCTTTTCACAGGTGACAACAACTGTTGAGACAACTATAGTTGACAGTGGAAAATATGAATTTAAGCTACAAGCCAAAAAGGACACAGCAGACTATTCTAAAGCTTTTAGAATTTTAAGCAATCAGGTAAGGCTGAATCCCAAAAATGCAGAGTTCAGGTATTTTTTGGGATACGCAATTGACAGGCTAAATGCTGACGATGGCAAAGGAATGTTTCAACTTAAAAAAGAAATGACTGTTAAAGCCAGTGAACAGTTTGAAGAAGTTAATAAACTTGAACCAGTTTACAAAGGAGAGCTTTTTATTTTAGATCCATACGCAAAACTCACTTCGATCTGGGGTAGCTTAGCTCAAGCATATTTAAACCGAAAATTTGCTGATTCTGCTAAGTGGGCTTTTACAGAAGGAAGAAAAAGAGGCGGTTTTATAGAGCCGGTTTTAGACTTCAACAGGCAGCTTTTAAACAGTTGTGACAAAAACGCAATTCTTGTTACTTATGGAGACAATATTACAATTCCAATTTGGTACTTACAGACAATTGAAAATTACAGGACTGACATTACAGTAGTTGATGCAAATTTGATAAACACAATTTGGTATCCAAAATATTTAAAGGCGGAGCGGAATTTAAAAATGAGTTTTTCCGATGCTGCCATTGACAGCATCGGGTATAAACAATGGCAATCCCAACAAGTTACAGTGATTAATCCTATTGACACAACGCAAAACTATAATTGGGAATTACGACCAACTTATATGGACAATTACATACTCAAAGGCGACAGGATTTTATTTGACATTTTTCAACAAAACTTTTTCAGCAGGCCAATTTATTTCAATAATAATTCCGACTCTTCTTATAATCTTTTTCTTTCCCCCTACATGGTGGACGAAGGTTTAGTGAACAGGGTAACGACTAAGGTTTTCGATTATAAAAATGACGTAGTTACAGTTTCCCAAAATCTTTACAATTACAATATTGAAAAAGTGAAAAAAGAAGACATAGCAAAATCGAGAGACGCAGCTATTCTGTTAAATGGTTTTCGTTGGGCATACTTCAACAATGTTTATCAATTGGTAACACAAGCAAATTATGACAAAGCAAAAGAATTGATTAAGCAAATGAGCGAAAAGTTTAAGACAGATAAGCTACCTTATACGTCAAGTGAAGTTGAAGTATATTTTGCAGATTTTTTTCAGCAGGTGGACAAAAACTACCGCTAACAAAAGTATTTACAAAAGCCGGGTAGACGGAAGCAGTGTTTCAGGAGTTTTAGCATTGTTGGTCAGTGGTCGGGCAGGGCAAGCAACTGTGGCCTAATTGCAATCATTAACTTTTATTTCTATTTTCATAATCGGTTGGCCGGGCTGTACGGAAGTCTATTTCCGAGGTAAAGCGGCCCGCTATGGCATTGGACAACAAGCATATAAAAATGACAACAGAATTATTAAGCATCATTCCAGTGGATACTCTAAACAATAAATAACCACCTTCACTAACTAAAATACATGCTATGGAAGTTGATAAAATTATTGAATTCATTAGCCGTGGACGGACTGACTATATTTTTGAATTATTAAAACAACCTGATTGGAAAGTAATATTGCTTGAAGGACAAGTAAAGCCTTTACAATGGCTTGTGTATTATAATGACACCACTGCTTTGAAAGCGGTTTTAAAAGAAGGCGGCAGTCTTGACAGTATTAATTTAAATGACGAGTTAGGGAACGCTGCGTTCTTCGGGCATTGGAAAGTATGCGACTTTTTAATAAACAACGGTGCAGATGTAAATGCCTGTGTTGATAAAACCAATGAAACGCCGTTACACAACGCCCTTGCCAAAGCAGGGCGACCTTATTATTTCTATGTGGTAAAACTTCTTGTGGACAAAGGAGCAAATGTAAATGCCAAAACAATTGCAGGTTTAGAAACAGGAGCATTTATGCGCGACGTAAGAACAAAAGGAGAATCACCTTTACACAGAGCGGCAGCCTATGCCGACGAAAAAACAATTTCGTATTTAATAGCCAATGGAGCCGATAAAACAGCTAAGGACGCAAATGGAAATTCACCTTTAAGTTGGGCAAGCGAACATTTACGGCCAGGAGCTATTTTATCATTGTTAACTTATGACGGATTTCAAATTAGTGACTCACATAATACCACCAACACAAGCGACCACGGACAAGGTTGGGGAAATAGTATGGACTGGAAATTATTGGGCGACTATTTGCCAGAATAGAAATAACTACGCACAACATCAGGCTCCAAGGCTGGCTGGGCATTGGAGCAATTGGGCATTTTATCGTTGTTGTGCTTCATCTGGGCTGGACCTATCCCTACTCGCGCAAGTGTTCCGCTCCGAAATTCCCCCAAAAAACTGGCGCGAGAGTTCTGCCGCAGGCAGGCCTCTCGATGCCGCTCAATTCTCCCGGTCTCTGACCGCTTCAACTATGAAAATCTGCAACGATATTTAAACACACTTTATAAATAGCAATCATTCTGCTGGCCAACACACCCTGCTGTACCAGGATCGGCACAAGGCCCCTGTTTTTAATTAAAGCATACTCAGGTTCAGGAAAATCAGTTCATCAGCTCTAACCTGCCTGCCGGCAGGCAGGTCCAGGTTCAGATATTCACGTATAATTAATTGATTGAGAAAGGCAATCCACAAGCCCACTAATTTAATAAAACGACACGGAAAGGATTATAAATGAATGCAAAGCATTATAGTCTATATTGAAAAGGTGGGTATATTTATGTGTTGGTGGCAAGGCAATTAGAAACACTCTTCGAATTCAAAACAAATAATTGACTAATGGGTTTTTTAAAAAGTATCTTCAAAACAAAAGACGAACCGATTAAATCTTATGCTGACTTTTGGACGTGGTTTCTAAAGAACGAGAAGGATTTTTTCACCGTAGTTAAAAACAGTAGGGACATTGAAAAAAGTTTCTTTAATAAACTATCCCCGAAACTTGATGAGCTAAAAGATGGCTATTTTTATTTGACAGGTATGTATGATGATAATACAGTAGAATTAGTTTTAACAGCAGACGGAAGCACAAAAAACATCGTATTTATTGAGGAACTTGTCGATGCAGCACCAAAAATCGTTGGATGGAGATTTACTGCTTTGAAACCAGCACTCGATATTAAAAACGTCAGTATTGAAATGGGCGGCTACAAATTCAATAGTGATAACCTTAGCTTTTACGCAAATGATTTACCTGACTATCCTGATGAAATTGATATTACAATAGTCCACAACGATTTAACTGAAGAAAATAAAAATCAAATTTTAAACGGCACTTACATTTTTCTAGATAATTATTTAGGTGAACTTGATTTTTTAAACAACATTGATAATCTAATAACAACCAGCAAATCGGAAGCACAAAAAGAACTTATTTCAATCGACAAGCTTAAAGATTTCTTAAACTGGCGACAAAAGGAATTTATTGAAAAGTATGAAGGTGTTCGGTATGATACAGAAAATGACACTTATTCTATTCTTGAAGCTGAGCTAGAAAGTGGAAATAAGTTAATAGCTGTGATAAATACTGAATTATTAAATTGGGACAGTAAAGCATCACATCCTTGGATTTCTGTATTGACACTTAAATACGATGGAAGCAATAATAACGGAATGCCCAATGAAAAAGATTATAAAGTGTTGGACACAATCGAAGAAGAAGTTATGAAAGAACTCAAAGATATTGATGGTTTTTTAAACATCGGACGACAAACTGCTAAAGGAGAAAGAGATATTTACTTTTCCTGTAAGGACTTTCGTAAACCTTCGAAGGTATTTTTTAAAATTCAACAAAAATATTCTGACCATTTTGAAATTGAATTTGATATTTATAAAGACAAATACTGGCAGTCGTTTAACCGATTTAATCCTGTTCCCTGAAAGCCCAGCCACCAACATTGGGTTTGCTGCAAGGCTGGCAGGACATTGGAGCGATGGACATTTTATCGCTGTTGTTCCCCGCCTCGGCTCGTGCCTCACGAGCCGAAACACTAAATGAAAAACACAATCTATCCCCCTCACTGGCGCGAGAGTTCTGCCGCAGGCAGGCCTCTCGATGCCGCTCAATTCTCCCGGTCTCTGACTGGTGCAACTATGAAAACCTTGCGCAACCGATATTTAAACACACTTTATAAATAGCAATCATTCTGCTGGCCAATGCACCCTGCTGTACCCACTCGCGCAAGTGTTCCGCCCCGCAATCTCTCTCTATGTCCCGCAACTTTACCGGGTCACTTGTGTATTTTGATCACCGGTCTATGACCGGTACCCATTGGCGCGAGCCTTCTGCCTCAGGCAGGCCTCTCGATGCCGCTCAGTTCTCCCGGTCTCTAACCGGTTCAACTATGAAAATCTTTGCGCTACGATATTAAACACGCTTATAAATAGCAATCATTCTGCTGGCCAATGCCCCCACTCGCGCAAGTGTTCCGCTCCGAAATTTCCCTCTATGTTCCGAGCTTACCGGGTCACTTGTGTGTTTTAAGATAACCGGTCTGTGACCGGTACTCACTGGCGCGAGAGTTCTGCCGCAGGCAGGCCTCTCGATGCCGCTCAATTCTCCCGGTCTCTGACCGGTTCAACTATGAAAACCTTGCGCAACCGATATTTAAACACACTTTATAAATAGCAATCATCCTGCTGGCCAATAATCCCTTCTGTACCAGGATCAGTTCAAAGTCCCTGCTTTATAATCAAAGTATACATCAGGTTCAGGAAATCAGTTTATTAGCCCTAACCTGCCGGCAGGCAGGTCCCGGTTTAGAGATTTACGCATAATTAATTGAGTGAAATAGGCTATCCAAAAAGGTCCCATATCAAATTTAGAAAGGGGATACGTAAGGGGTTATAAATGAATGCAAGGCATTATAGTCTATCATAAAAAGGTGCGTATATTTATGTGTTAGCAGCAAATTTTATCGAATGTCCGACCAAATCGAAATTAAAAATTCAATTGTACGAACTCTCCTTAGTTCAATTCCAATTCCTGTTTTAGGACCAGCCTTGACAGAGTTTTTTGAATTTCGAGGAAAGCTGAAGCAAAACAGACTCAATCAATTTATTGAACTTCTTGAAAATTATTTTTCGAACAATGTGGGAATTAATTTAGAAAGTTTTCAGACAGTTGAATTCGGAGACCTATTTGAGTCTGTTTTAAAACGAGTTGTTCTGACCCAGTCTATTGAGAAAATGAAAATGTTTAAAGGCATAATTGTCAATCAAATTGAACGCCGGTCCCAAAGTGTTGTCGAATCTGAAATTTATTTAGACCTTATTTCAGAATTGTCAGAAACGGAAATAAAAATACTTTTTGAATACCGACAGTTTATTAAAAAATTTCAACCAGAGGTAGACGAGTTGAATCACCTAGAACATAAGCTGAGCATGATAGAAAATAAGGAAGGCAAATCATCAACTGTGTACAGTTCAGATTTACGGCTTCTCGAACATGACATTGGTAAAAAAAGGAAAAACCTGAATGCTTTGCAAAACATCTACAAGCACGATCATTTTAGCATTAGCATTGACCAATTTCAATTCTACAAGCAAAGACTTTTCTCAAAAGCTCTTCTTGTTGACAATGGTATTGGTTCAATAGGAGGCAAACCTTTTAAAACTATGGGTATAACACAATTCGGAATCCAATTTATTGACTACATAATGGAATCATCATAAATCTGCTGCTAACATGGGTTTGCCGCAAGTTGGGCTGCCCCCCGACTCGGCTTGCGCCTCACGAGCCGAAACACTAAATAAAACCATAGCCTGGCCACCAACTTTAGCAACAGCAATCAATCTGCTGCTTCATACACCCTGCTATACCAGGATCAGTTCAAGGTCCCTGCTTTTTAATCAAAGCGTACACCAGGTTCAGGAAAATCAGTTCATCAGCCCTCACTTGCCTTCCGGCAGGTAGGTCCCGGTTTAGATATCCCTGCATACCAACCGGTTACACCTATTTGGCCCCCGCAACAATACCTCCAAACAGCCCAACAACACCCCCTTACAGCTCAACAATGCCCCGTTACAGCGAAACAATGACAGCGTACAGGTCAACATTAACTCCGTACAGCGAAACAATGGCAGCGTACAGTCAAACAATGGCCCGTTACAGTCCAACAATGCGCCGTTACAGTGAACCAATGTCAGGTTACAATCCAACAATTATCTTTTACAGCGAAGCAATGACAGGCTGCAATCAAACACCCGCCTTTGTCACGTCCCCAGGCGCGGTTACGGTTCCGGCAAGCGCTTCCGCGCCCGCAACAATGGCAGTTGCTGGCGCATCAATAATCATTACCCATTGATTAGCAGCCAGGTGCAGTAAGTAAACTGTTATTTACATCCGGGAAATGATCACGTACATTAAAGAATTGACCCATTACATCAAAGAAATGGCGGGTTACACTGAATCTATGGCAGCGTACATGACGGAAATGTAGTCGTACATCAAAGAAATCATCTTTTACATTAAGGAAATAGCCCGTTACAGTCGGGAAATGAAAATTTACAGTAAGGAAATCACCTGTTACACCGAAGAAATGGCAGTTTACATCAACGAATCGATAAGGGCCGCTGGCGCGGGAATACCGGCATATCCTCCCAAAAGCGCCAAGCCCTGGAGGTTGTTATACGGCCTGCTTGCCGTGGTCAATTCCTGGAAGTAAATTACCTGGTTAAATTTTTTCAAACAAAGGGTCATCGGTTTGGGTACCAATTTCATCCTGCAATACTTTTTTAAAAGGCACACTACTTTTATTAAATGCTTTACCTGCAGTAGCTACAGCCATGCCCCCTGTAGATCTTCGTTTCTCAAAAAGAAATACTGCTTACAATTAATGTATTAAACAAGAGAAAATATCTGCATGAATAAATAATATAATTACTATTTTTAAAATATAAATCTTTCAAAAATGGCAACAAACAATAACAACAAATATGTAGCAGAGTTTTTAGGCACACTCGTGCTGGTACTCATGGGTTGCGGCAGCGCGGTTTTAGCGGGCAGTAATGGCACCACCGGTGTAGGGCTTTTAGGGATATCGTTTGCCTTCGGATTATCAGTTGTTGCAATGGCTTATGCCATCGGGCATATATCGGGTTGTCACATCAACCCGGCCATTACTATTGGCATGGTGGTATTGGGAAGAATGAAAGCCTCCGAAAGCATTGGCTATATTATATCTCAAATTTTAGGCGCTTTGGCAGGTGCAGGTATTTTATTATTGATCGCGTCGGGTAAACCCGGTTTTGACCTTGGATCAACAGGATTGGGACAAAATGGATATGGTAGTGCATCTCCACAAAATTATTCGTTGCTGTCCTGTTTTATTGCCGAGGTAGTTTTTTCCACCATCTTTTTATTGGTAATTTTCGGTTCTACTTCAACAAAAAATATTCATGGAGGTTTTGCGGGCCTGGCAATTGGTTTAAGCTTGGTATTGATCCATATTGTTGGAATACCGGTGACAGGTGTTTCTGTGAACCCGGCCAGGAGCATAGGACCGGGCATTATAGTGGGCGGTACGGCAACACTTCAAATATGGTTGTTTGTTGTAGGGCCTATCTTAGGCAGTATCATCGCGGCCATCATTTGGCGGTACTTTGTAGAAACAACTGAAAATTTAAAAGCCTGAGCGTTAGAAAGATAAACCTCGCAGTCTATGCTGGGATAAAGCCAAAAGCTGCCCGTACAAACAAATAAAATGTTTAATGAAATAGGTAGTGCACCTACGGAGCGTGGTTCAAATCATCCCTTCTTTTTCTAGTAACATATTGCTGCAAAGCCAATGCAGGTGCAAGCGGTATTTTTAATAACATAAATGGGTACGCCAAAGTAAGACATGTGCAGGCATGAAATGTAGTTGTTAGCCTGCCTTCCATTTTCAAATTTTCACATTTTCGAATTGGCTCATTTGCATTAGCTAATTTGCTTCAAAATCTCGTGCCCCAGCTTATCCCGCTTCGTTTGCAGGTACTTTTCATTATGAGGATTTGATTTGATCTCGATGGGCAGCGTTTCCACTATTTCCAGCCCGTAGCCCAGCAGCCCGGCGCGTTTGCGGGGGTTGTTGCTCATCAGTTTCATTTTGCTGATGCCCATGTGGCGGAGGATCTGCGCGCCCACGCCGTAATCGCGCTCGTCCATGTCAAAGCCCAGTTCAATATTGGCCTCCACGGTATCGCGGCCCTCTTCCTGCAGTTTATAGGCTTTTAGTTTATTCAGTAGTCCAATGCCCCGGCCCTCCTGGTTCATGTACAGGATCAGTCCCTGCCCGGCGTCTTCCACCATCTTCATTGCGTGGTGCAGTTGGTCGCCGCAATCGCAGCGCAGCGAGCCCAGTATGTCGCCCGTCATGCAACTGCTGTGCACGCGCACCAGCACCGGTTCGTCGTTGGCCCAGTCGCCTTTCTTCAACGCCATGTGCACTTCGCCCGTATTCACCTGTTCAAAAGCCACCAGTTCAAAAACACCCCAGCGGGTAGGCATTTTCACCCGCACTACTTCTTTGATCAGCGTTTCCTGCTGCAGCCGGTATTCGATCAGGTCCTTAATGGATATTATTTTCAGGTCGAATTTCTTAGCGATGGTCATCAATTCGGGCAAGCGCGCCATGCTGCCGTCTTCGCTGATGATCTCCACCAATACGCCCGCCGGCGGAAAGCCTGCCAGCCTCGCCAGGTCGATCGTGGCTTCGGTATGCCCGGAGCGGCGCAGTACGCCACCTGTTTTTGCCCGTAAAGGGAAGATATGTCCCGGCCGGCCCAGTGCCGAAGGCGGCGTAGCGGGGTCCACCAGCGCCTGCACGGTCTTGGCCCGGTCGTGCGCCGAAATGCCGGTAGTACAGCCATTGCCCAGCAGGTCCACGCTTACGGTAAAGGCCGTTTCATGCAGGGAAGTATTGTCCACCACCATCGGTTTCAGGTTCAGCTCATCGCACCGTTCCTCTGCCAGCGGGGCGCAAATAAGGCCCCGGCCGTGCATGCTCATAAAATTAATGATCTCGGGGGTCACATTACTGGCCGCGGTGATGAAATCGCCTTCATTTTCCCGGTCCTCATCGTCTACCACGATCACCAGTTTGCCGTTGCGGATGTCTTCAATGGCACTTTCTATACTGTCTAGCATATATCAAAATTTGATTGGCAAAGTTAATGGGTTTGATCTTGGGTGCTTTGCGGTTTTGGTAATTTGTTGGCAAGGTAAAAAAACGGTTGCCGGTGATACAAAGGCCATAACAATTTGGTAACAAATATTTTTACCTGTTATACCGGCTGTATGCAGCTATCCGGCTATTTGAAATGCCTAACATTTTGTTAATAAAATTGGCGGGTATTCCCCAATTATTCGCTTTCTTTGCGGTCGTAAAACAAAACTAATATGAGAATTAAACAAATTCTGCCTTTAATCATTGCCCTTTTAGCATGTTCGTTCCTGGGCCAGGCACAGGTAACAACCAGTAGTATTACCGGGGTTGTAAAGAATAAGAGCGGCAATACCCTGCCAGGCGCTTCCATTACCGCCACGCACGTACCAACGGGTACGGTTTATACGGCGGTAGCCCGCACCGGTGGCCGTTTCGACATCAACAACATGAACCCGGGCGGACCTTATACCATCAGCTCTACCTATGTGGGTTACGAAGTAGACAAAAGGGAAGACGTATTCCTGGTACTGGGTGATGTACAACGTTTGGAATTTAACTTAAGCGATAAAACCACGCAACTGGAAGCAGTAGTGGTATCTGCTGCCCGCACCGGCGGCGTAAAAACAGGCAATGAAACACAGATCGGCCGCGATAAACTGGCGGTTTTGCCAACCATTGGCCGTAACCTGAACGATTTCATCCGTTTTACCCCTCAAACCAAGATCACTTCTACCGGTGGTATCTCCATCGCCGGCCAGAATAACCGTTACAACGGTTTCATGATCGACGGCGCCGTTAACAACGACGTATTCGGCCTGAGCGACCAGGGTACCAATGGTGGCCGTGCCGGTACACCACCGATCAGCATTGATGCGATCGACCAAATCG
>Ga0247804_10000458_pt1 | contig 18849 bp, 20 predicted proteins | sample UWRJL029104C1_FD_181142 | JGI IMG/M metagenome (GOLD analysis project Ga0247804, IMG submission 181142) | Plant litter microbial communities from Arlington Agricultural Research Station in Wisconsin, United States - UWRJ-L029-104C-1 | ecosystem: Environmental > Terrestrial > Plant litter >...
AGCAGAGAGAACAGCAAGCGGATCCGGCCCCATGGGCTATTGGAGGCACCTACCTACAGACCAACCGCGGAAGAGTTCAAGGACCCCTTCGAATATATGAAGAAGATCTCGCCGGAAGCGTCGAAATATGGTATCTGCAAGATCATCCCCCCCGACTCCTGGAAGCCCGACTTTGCCATAGATACAGAGGTGAGTCAATCAAGAACCACCCCCTCAAGCGATACGTCTCTGCAGGGCGCATTTCACGAGATTACGCTGTGAGGATTTTGTGGCCTGTCACTAACACATTGCAGCGTTTTCATTTCCGAACCAGAAAACAAGAGCTGAACTCGGTGGAGGGAAGTAAGTGTCACTCGCATCAGATTCTCTAGCTGTGTGATTATATATTTGACATAATTATGGCGCTGACTTTTCAAAAGGCACCCGTGCGAATCTCACTTATCTCGATCAACTCGCGAAATTTCACAAGCAGCATGGGACCAACCTCAATCGCTTTCCGAGTGTCGACAAACGGCCCCTCGACCTATACAAGCTCAAGAAGGCAGTTGAAGCTAGAGGAGGCTTCGAGAAGGTATGCAAGCTTAAGAAATGGGCAGAGATTGGCCGGGATTTGGGCTACAGTGGAAAGATCATGTCATCCTTGTCCACGTCACTCAAAAACTCGTACCAGCGATGGTTATACCCCTACGAAGAGTATCTCCGAGTCGCAAAACCGGGAGTGCACCAGCAGTTGGAGTTTGAATACGGGGGACCTTTAACTCCATCCCCTGCCAATTCACCTATGAAGAAGTCACACCAACATACTCCGTCCAGTTTACGTGCCGACTCGCCAGCCATACGAGCTTCAGATGCTCTAAACGCCTCGATGAAGGATGAATTTGAAAAAAATATGCGCAACATTCCAATGTTGGACGCTCCGGTTCATACTCCAACGCCGGCAACTCCACAGCCACAGCCGATAACTTCTGGATTTACGCCAGTCAATATCGGTGGTTTTACGCCGGTAAATGCTGCCCCCGCGACTTTCACTCCAGTTCCTAGTATCATCCGACGAGACCGTGAAGAGAGTGGTTTTACACCACCTCGACGACCATATGATAGCCCTCTATCATCGGCAAAGAATACTCCCGAGTATCGTCCCTCTGGGTTGGGAGCTGCGCCGATTGTAAATGGCTTCACCTCCAATCCTCTGCTAAAGCGGCAAATGAGTCACGACAGCATCGATTCGCGGAATGTCAGTCAACCACCTGAAGATGCTGAAGGCGAGGGGCGACGAAGTAAAAGGTTGAAGAAAGGTATGTATATTTTGCATTATAATTTTTTTAGTTGTCCCAAAATCTATTCTGAGCCTAAAGTTTCTACTTCGGGGGTTTTGGTGGCTTCTCAGATTCCATATGTGCGATTGGCCATTCATGTTCCGGGATACTGATTGGATTATTTACAGATCCGGTGCCGACTGTGGCTGGGTCGCATATGACTTTGTTCCGACCAACACCACCTCGGATACCTGGAGATCGGGGTTCATCCACACCTGGCGAGGTAAGTGATTAATCTATAACAGGAATTGAGAGTATTCTAATTTTAAACTAGAAATGCGAGCAATGCGGAAAGAGTGATGATCTAGCTAGCATTCTAGTTTGCGAGTCGTGCGATTATGGTTACCATATGTCCTGCCTTGACCCTCCCGTGACCCGAAAGCCCGACTTTGACTGGCATTGTCCGAGATGTCTTGTCGGCGATGGCCAATTCGGGTTCGAAGAAGGCGGTATATACTCCCTGAAACAATTCCAAGAAAAGGCAGCCGATTTCAAAGAAGGCTACTTCCAAAATAAAATGCCTTTCGACCCAGTTCTAAACTGTCCACGGCCTGTCACCGAAGACGATATTGAACGGGAGTTCTGGCGACTTGTCGCAAGCTTGGAAGAGACGGTCGAGGTAGAATATGGGGCCGACATACATTCTACGACTCACGGTAGTGGATTTCCTACCATCGAAAAGCATCCACAGGACCCTTATTCCACGGACCCGTGGAACCTCAACATCATGCCATACCATCCAGACTCTCTCTTCCGACACATCAAGTCCGACATATCAGGTATGACCGTGCCTTGGCTCTATGTCGGCATGATATTCTCGACATTTTGCTGGCACAACGAAGATCATTATGCATATTCAGCCAATTACCAGCATTTCGGTTCTACCAAAACTTGGTACGGGATTCCTGGTGCGGATGCAGAGAAATTCGAGGCCGCGATGCGAGATGCGGTGCCTGAGCTTTTCGAAACCCAACCTGACTTATTATTCCAACTCGTTACTCTACTCACTCCTGAGCAGCTGCAAAAAGCAGATGTCAAGGTATATGCTGTTGATCAACGTGCAGGTCAATTCGTCATTACATTTCCACAAGCTTACCATGCTGGTTTCAACCATGGCTTCAACTTTAACGAAGCCGTGAATTTTGCGCCCACTGACTGGGAACCAAGTGGCGAGTCTGGAGTACAGCGGTTACAAGAGTTCAGACGTCAACCATGTTTCTCGCACGATGAGCTCCTGTGGACTGCCGCCGAAGGTGCTGCTAGCGGTGGCGTAACAATCCCAACGGCAAAATGGCTGGCTCCGGCACTAGAACGATTACGAGACCGTGAAAAGGCCCAGCGAGAACTATTTGTTGGTAAACATAAGTCACATGATGGTCCTTGTGCAATCACTGACACGATTGAAAACGATGGTCCTCGGTGCCAGATCGGGTTTGAAGTCGACGAGGAGGACGTGACCGAAGACGTGACTGAGGACGAATATCAGTGCATATACTGCAAAGCATATGCTTACATCTCAAGGTACAAATGTGAAAAGAGCGGCAAGATCATGTGCCTGCTTCATGCTGGTAACCACGAATGTTGCGATATGTCGGAGGAACAGCGTTATGCAGGTATTGACCATACTCTCCACTACCGCCGAACTATGAACGAAATCGAAATTACGTACCAGAAGGTGGCAGATAAATCGGCCTTACCTGAAGAGTGGGAAAAGAAGGTAGAGAAGGCACTTGTCGACGACCCTACTCCCTCCCTGAAGACGCTGAGAGCCTTGCTTAACGAAGGCGAGAGGATACCTTGCGATTTAGCCTCGCTACCTATGTTGAAAAAGTTCGTTGAGCGATGTAACGAATGGGTAGAGGAAGCCACAAATTACATTGTCCGAAAACAACAGAATCGAAAAAAGAATGAGAAGGCATGGCGAAAGAACAGCAAGCAAGCAGAGCTGGAGGAGAGGGATCGTGAGCTTCGCAAGGTTGAAAATATTGTCAAGTTGCTCGACACTGCTGATAAGATTGGATTTGACTGCCCTGAAATTGCAACTTTGCGTGAACGGTCCGAAGCCATCAAGAATTTCCAACGAGATGCACGGGTTGCCATATCAAATGTTGTGTTACGCCAGACAAAAGAATTCGAGGAACTTCTGGAGCTTGGTCGAGGCTTCAACGTAGATACGCCGGAGATTGAAGCGCTGGATAAGATTGTACAGCAGATGAAGTGGAACGATCGAGCCAAGGAGATCCGAGGACAGTTCTTAAACTTAAAGGAGGTTGACGATTTTATTGAAGAAGGTATCAAACTCGAGATTCCGGAATACAATGACTACCTCAACCACTTCAAGGAACAGCGAAGCGCAGGAATGGCTTGGGAAGCCAAGGCTAAGGAACTTATCAACGCCGAGATGATCCATTATCCACAATTGGATGCGCTGTCGAACCAAGCTCAACTCAACACGCTTCCCGTATCACCAGAAACCCTTGCTGCCGTGGAACAGTTCCTCAACAAGCAACGCGAAGCACATAAACAAATTATCTCACTTGTTGAAAGAAGCAGGTCGCAGGATTTCACCAAGCGGCCCCCATATACCGAAGTCCGTGACACTATGGAACGTTTGACAGAGTTGAATAGCAAACCAAGTGGTACATTAGATCTTGAGAAGGAGCAGAAGCGCCACGAAGACTGGATGCGAAAAGGAAAGAAGCTTTTCGGAAAAGCAAATGCTCCTCTTCACATTCTGAAATCCCACATGGAATATGTGTTAGAGCGCAATATTGACTGCTTTGATATCAACTCGGATAAGCCAAGATTGCCAGCTGAACCAGCTTCTCGTGAGCCTAGTCCTGCAGAAGCCAAGTTGCACTCATGGGAGGATCCACGCTTCAGAGAGGTTTTTTGTATCTGTCGTCGCATCGAAGCTGGAATGATGATTGAGTGTGAACTCTGTCACGAGTGGTACGTTTTGACACTTATTCCTCTGTTATTGTGGTCTAACATTACTCTAGGTACCACGGCAAATGTCTGAAAATAGCTCGTGGCAAGGTCAAGGACGATGAGAAATACACCTGCCCAATTTGTGATTGGCGAGTTCGGATCCCACGTGACGCAGCTCGACCAAAGCTAGAAGATCTTCAAGCATGGCATGAAGAAATTCCTGGTCTGCCATTTCAACCCGATGAGGAGGAAATATTGGGCAAGATCATCGACAACGCCCAAGAGTTTAGACAGCATGTTTCGCCGTTCTGCAATCCAGTTATGGCAACGGCTGATGAGGCAGAGACACAGCGCTTCTACCTCCGCAAAATCGAAGGCGCTGAAATCTTGCTATCATACGAGACTAATTTTTTCCGACAGGAACTTCATAAGTGGTCGCCCGTTGCACCGGACCCACCACCACTTCTTGAAGTGTCCAAGAGTACGAGAAAACCAAGACCGACAAAGTTACAAAAGTTGATGGCTCAACACGGGGTTGACGATCCTGAAAATCTACCACAGGCGGTCCGGTTGAAGCCACATCAATTCAAGCGAAAGTCTAGCGAGCCACAACTTGCACTTCAACCAGCTCCTCGACGGCCTGGTTCTTCATCAATGACAACCCATTCGCACACCTTCCCTGCTGTTACTGCTCCTATGAATCACCTTGGGCACCCTGGCCCAATATTGACCGGTTTACATGATAGCTCTCCGCATGGCCATCCACCACAGTATGGCTCCTACCCGAATGTACAAGATTCACATTTTAGCATGTCACCCCGGGACGTGCCGCGTGATGCATTCGCACCACACGCGTTTCTCCACGGTGGAAGCATGCAGAGTCCAGGTGGATTTGGCAGCGTTTCACCTCGTCAAACGCCTATTTTTAATGACCGCGGTGGATTTGGTGGAATTGACAACGCAGTGCTTGGCGATGTTGACAGTCCAATGAGTGCAAGCTTCGGTGCTTTGTCAAGCAATATACAGCCAGGCCTAGGCAATGTAACTGCCAGTGGAAGTCAAGATGTAGCTGTGGCACAAATGTTCGACGATCTTACGAACCAAGAAGATGACAGCCAGGTAAAGAACACGGATACGGCGAAGGATAAGGCTGAGGAAGTCGACGGAGAAGTCGAGTGGGGTGGCAACGCTGCTGACGAAGAACTCACTTTGTTTTTCGGCGACCCTTAATTACGTTTATTCACGTGTGCAGAGAGGTGGCGGGGGCTATCAAAGAGTCAGGTTGTATGAATTTTTAGTCTGTAAGGTCTTCCAAAAAATAATGGGTGAGAGCATTTGGCGTTTGCGCTATGTCCTTTGTTTTCATCATTGGGACATGGGAGTATGGGATTTGGTTTGACATTGGGACGATAATGGAAGTATTCCTATGGAAAGAAAGGGATCTTCTTGTACTATTTTTTGCATGATTGAGCATTGCTTTTTTTTTTAACAAAAGACGGCCTATCCTCTGTCATATACGGGACGTGGGTTGGCTTTGCCTACTTAGCTACTTATTTAGAGCATTTTTTTTGCTGGCCAGGGTTTAAAAAATTTAGACTATTTTGCATTGTGTACATATTTTTGGTTTTCGCTGCTTGATTGTGAAAAGTGATTTTGACAGTAGTGATGTGATGCAGAGCTGTGGACTTGCGTTTCTGGCTTAGCAATGGACGTGGGAATTGTTGGTCAGTATTATGACGTGACTTTGTCAGTTCATACTGACCTATGATATGATATGACTGTTTATTGTTTATCATACATATTCCATCAACTCATCGTCACCTCTTATGCATTACAAGTAGGACGGACGGAGCTAGTAGGTTTGCCACTTAAGTAAAGATGGATCTAGCTACAGAGAGAAGCGCACATTGTTTTCACTCAAGGGTTTATTCATATTTTCTTTTTTTCCTGCGTGAAGTTTGTCCACTCAGAGCTCCATTGCTCATGTACCACAGTGCGAGCTAAAACTAGAATCCCGAGTAGCTGAGGAAGCATAGGGGCTGTGCTGTGAAGGAGAGAACTTGTTTGTTCATACCTATCTCCTAACAAAGACACCCACACTCACCAACTCACTCACCCACTCACTTCCCACCATCGTCATCATCAACAGGCTGCAACGCCGCATAGTAAGTATTCACCAGCATCTCCAGCTCCTCCTGGAACGTCTCCACGATCGCCTTCGCATGCCTCATCCGGCGCTCGTAGTCCTCAACCGGAGCCGAGTCCGCCGGCACCACCCTATCTCGCACCTGGGCCAGCTTATCTGCCCTGTCTTGAAAGAGCGCGTGGAGGTGGCCCAGGAGTGCTTGTTGGTCGATGGCTTTTTCGAACTGGGGTGGGAGGACCGTCGCGGTGTAGAATAGCGGGCTGGGTTCAGCGGTTGAGCTGGAGGATTGGGTGGGAGCGTGTGTTGTAGAATGCAAGTATGATGATTTGGGATTACCGGTGTTGGCTCCTCGGTGCGTGTGTTTTCTGCGATGAGAGGTTTCCGTCCGGTTGGGAAAGATGGCTTGTCGAAAGCTCTGGGGCCGAGGATCTGAACGGCGAGGATTTGGTTGTCTAGATTCCGATAGGCGACTGCTTGTATTTTGACGAGGGTTGTGCATGTTATGGCCTCGCTGTGCTTTTACTTTATCTGGGTCGTCTTCTTTGTAATTGATTGTGGAATCATCACAAAGCGGAGACACGGTGATGACGACTGGCGTATTGCTTGGTTCACGATATGAAATAGCATAGCTACGTGGATCTCGAGTATTGGAACCTAGACTTGAGCCATGCATTTGGTCAAAAGGGCCTGGTTCCGAGCGTGCCATCGTTGAAGACGATTGGGGTCGAGGATCAAACGCAAGTTGTTTAAGATATTCTTACTTGTACGGTTTATTATGGAACGGTGTACGGTGTGGAAAAGAAGATACTTGTGATATAATTTGTTTCGTCAATTGTTCAGAAGAAAGCTGCGCTATTCGTACAAAAGTTAACGCTCTAGATTTGAAAGGAAATCGATAAGATATTATAGCATTGATACAAAGCAGGTTTATTGAACAATGAAAACAATTATATCTTTATTTCAATGTCTTATTTTTTAGACAACTGAGAAAGTGTCTTACATCCTTGATAATTCCTTCATGCTTTCACCGGCTTAGCACTCCTTTCTCCCAATTTTAAGAGACATTAGAATACATGACAAGTGAGTAGTTTTGGATAAAACTTCAATGTAGTTAACTATTTGGAGGCTTTGAAAAGCAACGAAGGTTGAAAATATCTTAAAAGTGTATATTGGTCGAGGATTTTTGCTCAAATCATGATATGTAATTCTTGTGCCATCTACAACAGCCCTCATCTCATGTTTGTAACTTCTTAGTTGCCTATTAAACAGTGAAACGCAAGCTGTATGAATGCACTTCAACTATTTCCAAAACCTGTTGACTGCTGCCATAAATTAGTTACGTCCACTGCCGAATTCCTCCTAGCCTAGTACAAAGTTATTTAGTGGGTGAGATGAAAGAGTTAGCTTATATATTTGTAAACAATAAACAGCTCAGAGTCATTATGCTCTCCTTATCTCGAGTTTGCATTTTAGTTGGGATAACTGGCTCTGTTGTGTGTTTCAAAATCCAACCGACCCACTCGAACCGACGTGCCGCAGACTTCACTTGAGAAGGAACCAGCGCAATTAGTGTGTTCACCATTAAATTTTACAGCCTCAACAAAAGAGATGTGACGAAATGGAGAAATAGGTGCGGTGGCTTAGAGAGCGAATTTGCGTATTATTTTCAGAAAAATGGACTTTGGCATTAGGCCGGGAAAACTTAGGAGCATATAAGTCCTCCAAAGCCGATACAGAAAATTCGAATTTGATTTTTCTTCACCGTTTGTTCTAGAAATTAGGAGCAAAGTATCAGTAAGGATGAAGCTCACAACCTATAGTGTGGGTGCATTGGCTTTCACAGCACTTTCCGGTGCTATGCCTACTCGTCCCAGGCTTATTGCCAACGCTCCTGCTACGGTACGTAAAATCCAGCTGCCTCTTTCTGCCGAAGCCTGACAGATTCTTACAGATTACAGCACCTAGCATCGATAGCTCACTCCCTACGCTCCAAGCTTCGTTCTTTAGGGAATCTGAGCAGTCTGACATGGTACCAAGGTTGTACATAAACAAGGCTCCCTTGCCAACAGGTGACGCAGATATCCATTCAGACAATGGCTTGATTCCACGAGGTAGAAATCGCAAAGATCCTAAGAGCTCTAAAGCAACCACATTAAAGGCTCACATGCTTACTACCACCGTCACATTTGGCACAACTGCTTTTGCTTCAGAGCAAACTGACTCTTATGGAGACATTACTGGCGACAAGAAGTCTACGTATTATCTGAAGTTTACCGATGAGCTGCCTGTAAGTCACTATAGCTCCATAGAAACTCCTATCACCTTGAGTGAGTTGGTGATTCAGCAGCTGGGGGGTTCTTGAAATCGGCTCCACTGCTTTGTTGATTTAGGAGCATACCCTGCTTTTTCCTTTCATGAATCGAGAAGTGGAAATTGGTGCAGGCAAGAATATCACTAACATATATGTCTCACAGTGGACATCAACAAGAACAACAACTCATACTTATGTACATGTGACACCTATTGAAGCCGAAGCCACCGAGTTGCAAGCTCGAGCACCAAGAACCACCGCACCAACTTCCACACAACCTGATCTTGGTGACCCAGCCACCTTCAAGTATATTTCATTCAGCAGAACGTCATGGATTACAAGCCGGACGACTCAGGTGGAGATAATTCGCTGGCCTCCAAAAACTAGAGGTATTTGTTTTTCTTGGATACCAATTCTCCTGGCCTATAGTATTCTGATGGTTGCGTGCTCTTCCAATTGTCTTTAATGAGGTTCTGTGTCTCAAAGACAGTCGTTTTTTCCGCAAGCGTTTTGAAATTTCCAGAATCTATTACTAATGGCAACAAACGCTAACTAATTCATAGGGGAATGGCCTCATTATCATCGCTCAAGCTCCACTGCCTCTGTGACAAGCACGGGAAAACATGGTAAAATATCTTCAAGTGCCACCAAGAAGGCATCTTCTTCCTCAAGCAAGGTAAGAAAGCCGACCATACGCACTAAAATGCACAAGAGCAGGCTTTCAAGCACCGCCATACCTGCACCAAGCATATCATCTTACGTTGATTCTTTCGAATGGAGCAAGACACACATATTCGAGCCTGAGCCAACCCCTGTCGAGGCAAAGAGAGCCATAAATTTAAATGACCTCAACGACATCCGGTCAAACGTTAGAGAGGCAGTCAGCCCAACTGCATCAACCTATGTTGACTCTTTCGAGTGGAGCAAGACACACAAAGATGAGCCTGAGACCAGCGCAACAGAACCCCCAAGCTTAAGCAAAAGAGCCATGCTCTCCACGAGGGCGTTTTATGTTTATGACGACTCGCCCCAATGGAGCTCAACATCTAGGATGGATCCAATACCAACTAGCTCTTTTCAGGAAATTTATGAGTCTTGGGAGGACGATGACGATGATCGTCACAACGTCATGGCAGCGTTTGAGCCTGTTATCGAACATCTGGAATAAAAGGCGGTTTTGAGAAATGTGTAGGCTCTGGGGATGAACTCTATTGGGCTGTCTAGACTATAATCTTGGAGGGATGTACCTTATCGTTACGCAGAGCTAGAAATTCTTGGTGTTTGGGTATTTTCGATCAAAGAAGGAGAGAAATGCAGTCGAAAATTTGAATCGAATCAAGTTGTTATCTAGACAAGCAAAAAAGAAAATGAAGGCATAATTATCTGCCGTGACCATCGTCCATATTACACAACACAAACCAGTCTCGCTTGAGCTAGCGCGGTCATGCTCGACATGACCAAATGAACGTGCCCCGATTCGACCAGAACACATCTCACGTTATCTTTTGAGCTAATTGAGATTGATAATCTGAAAAGCATTAGTTTTTGACTTGCCCAGGTCCAACAGTACCACACAGCATGCACAAGAAAACCAACCGTGGGGACGCAATCCATTTGTGATCTTCCGATTCCCCATTCTTTCGACATCTCATATGTGGTAAAGAGTCTGCAGATGAATGCAGGAGTGAAAGGCAGTATCTCAGTAAACATAGGGGGGTGGCAGTGAAACGAGGGATGGCATTAAAAGGAGTAAGGGCGCTTTCAAGAATTTCACCCGAAACTTCCGTAGGAATGTGAACAACAGTTATGATAACCATCGGATATTTCATAACTTGATTGGAAACTGAAGTGGAACTTGAATACTGCTCCAGGCAATACAAGTAGGCACGAGAGGAAACTATATGACTCCAACCCCGAGAACCTACTTTTGAAGCTCGCAATCACGCCAAGTACTTACCAGTCCGAATTCTCAAATTTCTATAAAGTGATAGTGTACAATTGAACCATTTGATTCAGAACCCTAACTATGTGAAAGAAGCCATCAACCTTCCGTAAAAATCGCAGATCTCTTGGAAGAAAGATATTCCGCTCCATATGCCCAAGCCGAAATGAAAAGCAAGAAATTTATACTCCTTCATACCCAAGTCATGCAAAACTAATAACCACGACGGTGTTGGTGGATGTGGCGCTTTGCTCGTACAGCGGCTGTAGCTGTAGATGTGACAGGAACAGTAACAGTGACCAGCTCCTCAGCCCAGAGGATCTCCGAGACGGTCAAACCATTGGTGAGGTACTGCGTGCTGACATACGAGGCTGTGTCCTTTGGTGGCGATGGAGTTGGCGCCGGGGGCGATGGTGTTGGTTCTGGTGCCTTTGGTTCTGGTGCCTTTGGTGCTGGAGTCTCAGCAGCAGCAATCTTGACGGCAGCTTCTGAAGGAGAGCCAGTTGGCTTTTCAGCGAAGACGGCACCTGGAACATATGCTGAAGACTCTCCAGGCGCGATGGAAACACCTGATGAGTATGCAAGTGTTGGAACAGGAGCTGCCTCGACGACGGGGGCGGCACTGGGGGCTGAATTGCTACCGCCTGCCTTTGCGCCCTGGGCATATCCCGGCCCCTTGAGGATGGGGGGGTTGCCGGGAAGTGATGTCAACTTCCCAGAGGTCTTCAAGGACTTGATAGCAAGGGGCTCCTCAATTTTGCAGGTGCTGTAAACAGATTCATCCTGAATATCGAACGGCTTACAGTCACTAATCAAGCCAGAGTCGTTTGTGCAAGTATCGACCTGTAAGTCACGCATTAGATCAACCACAAAGAGGATGGGAAACCATAAAACCTACAGCTGTTTGCAAGAAATCTTCCTTCCAGCCTGTGACAAAGTCTCCGTGGTAGCTGTAACCTGGCGGAAATTAGAACACTTTCACCAAGACAATATGTGCGACATACCTGTTGGGTCACCATTTGAGAGGACAAATTGACCATTTCGACCTGCATATTTGTTGGTGGCCCAGATAGTTTCATAAAGCATAGATACGAGGCGCTTGGGGAATTCTTTCGGGCAATTTCCAGTCATGACTTGCGAGGGATATGCCACATGGGATCTAGAGTCCTCGGAAGTCAAGTCTCCGTTCCAGCATGAAGGAAACATGAGCTCGGCGCGAATTCCATCCTTGCAGTTTGCGTCCAAGAATGCCTTGTCTGGGAGGAAATGTCTATAAAGCGTTCCCTCTGCAGCGGCACCATAGTTCAAGCAGTTAAATCCGACAGCAGCCTGGCGAAGAAACTTCTGGTCTGCAAACTCTCCAGTCCATGCAGACTTCTCAACATCGGGCACAGGATAAGTGAAGTTTCGTTGGTTAACGTCACCAGCGATCATCTGGAATCCCTCGGGAAAAGCATGGACCTTCTTCTCTGCATCACCGGGATTGGGAAACAACAAGTAGTATCTGTTATATATTAGCAGCTGGCACACTAGGTTCTAGTATGGGAGCTTACGCGAGCATCCCGCCTATTTGCTCGACAACTTCAAATTCGCCTGTAGCAGCATCTTGAAAGTAGAAGGCAGGGGTCCAATAGGCGGATTTGTCTTGGGAGACGGCGCAAGAGGTGCAGTCGCTCTCCAACAAATCGGCGGTAGTAGAGGTAGGGGAGAATGCTGCAGGCGAATTAGGATCAGTAAATGAATACAAGATGTGAAAATGAAGAAACTTTCAAGATGAAATAACATCACGGTATGAGTATCCAGAAACAAAGATCAAGGCAGGTCGGAATAGGGCAGACATACCAGAACCACCATGAATGGCGTGGATGTGCTCGGAGACACCTGCGAAGGAGACAAGAGGATCAATTTGAGCGAATCCAGACCGAGCTCTGCACTCCATACGCCAGAAGGCATCTGAAGTCGAAGTAAGAACTAGAATAATGGCAGAAATCTTTCCCATGTGAGTATGCATGTTAGAGAGCATAATTGCGACTGTCCTAGAGGTGCAGTCTTTGAGATGTTTAGTTAAGATGAGTCGATTCTCCTACTAGGAGTAGATGTAAATGGCGATGAGTGGTGAAAGGTTGAAGCGAGCAAAGAATATTCTCGGCGAGTAGAAAGCTGGTCTTGTCCTGTACCTTCCTTCGGAGTTGTTTTCTCGGCTAGCGTGTTGATATTGGTTGAGGGTATTCCCAGGCTTGGCAATTCGGTATTTCTGAATTTGACAGCCCTTCAGTCCTTGAGTGCACAATGCAGATGCTTAATGGAGAACCTTTTGATATTTTCTTTCAATCCTTCACGGCGATGTAAATTGTTGTTTTTGTTGTTATGGTGTCGCTACCCCTTATTGGCCTTCAATTGCTAACAAAGTACACTGGTTTGCTGAACGAGTGAGATGCTAGGACGTAATGAGCGTTCGTATCGTGTCCTTGCACGGTGTAGTCTAAAAGAGTGTCTAGGTGAAATGAATGTAAGGTCACGCAGCGCCTTCAGAGACCAAGCAGAATGCGACGAAAAGCAAAGGGTGTAAAGAGGGACGAAACAACTGAAGTTGATGATGTTGTAAAGAGGAAGAGGGACGAACAGGAGACAAACCGACGAACCGCCAAGGGTTACATTCCATTCACCTTTTGGGGACGTGCATTCTTTGCAGGTGGCCACACACATTATCCCCAGGGCAGTTGGAACCAAAGGAAGATTGGACCGGTAGTGGAGGGGGAGGGCATGAGGTTGGAAACCCACATAGTGATGATGGGTTTCGGGGGTTGCGAGACAGATCGTCTGCAAGGTCAACAAGGGGTTCAGGGGGTCCAGCACAATAAGCGCTTTGCCCTAAAGTGACAGCGAGCGAGGCTCCGAGGTACCTGAATATGTTTTACGCACGACATACACCAATGAAAAGGTTGCAGGTCAGGTACAATGCATCCAAGCAGTGGCTACCATCATAGTCAATGTCTCCCTCCAGATCACTTGGGAACAATACTGGAATCCACTTGCATGCTTGCAGCGACTGGCTGTTGTACCCCAATATAGCACCTGCTTCAGACCCATACTCCGTATAACAAAATCCATCCTTCACAGTCCCGGGTCATCAGAATGCTGGGCTTATCCCATCATCGTGGTATATATGGAACCAAGCGGACCTGAAAGGGGTTATTTTGGAAACCAGAGACGAACCAATCATGCAAAGTCTTGCCCCTTAAGCTGAAACGGCAATTGACATGAACACAGCAGTCATTGGTTCCAGCAGCTTACTCGATTGTGCAGCGTCCTGCATTCTCAAACACTGACCCAGTCTTAATTTAGAAGGTAATGGTTAGCGTGTGGCTGATCTGCCTATCACCAAGGACTTGAGATGACATAATTTGCCATAACATTAGACGTTGGTGCTGATCGACTGGATGACGACGAGTCACTTAAAGCAAACGCAAACTGGGAACAATTTTGCGGTGAATGAAGGAAGATGGCCAGACAATCCATGATCTCCATGGCGGCGGTGGGGTTCGGTGGTTGCTGCGGGACTGCGGGCAAACGGCGCTGGTGCTATGCATATGGATGATATTGCAGCTATATCAGACCAACACTTAGACAGTCCACTATACATACAGCAGATACATTTGGTGACAATCCAAATATCGATGGTTAAAGGGGATATAGGTAGGCCGGTCTGGAGCATGCAAATGCCTTCATCATGGGTCAATATCCCGTCTCCTCAAGACGGGGTTGAATCCATGGAGTTATGGAGAGGTCCAAGCCTATTTCAACTATGGCTGTTCTCTTCAAACTGCGGGTGCCTCAGGAACTGCACTCCCTGAACCGCACACCCTGTGACCATTTAAGCTTGATGATGAAGCTCAACGCTGTCGTTTGGTTTTGTCCATCTCTTATGCTTTGCATGCGAACTGCTCACTGTTGCAGAAAGGTTTAAAGCTTAGATTCTCTCCATGCGGGGGTCTTTGGAAACTTTGTTCTGGGAATGTGGAGTTGGAGGATGCGTTCCAGCTCGAAAGGGTAGCTCTATTATATTCTAGGTATTGCAATATTGCATAACATGTGATAGCCTGTTCGATCTCACGATTTCAATCCTAGGCGAGCATGATGAGGCATTTCCGGAAACCAAGGAACATCTCATAAACGACATTCTCGTGCGAGAAAAAACCCGGAGATCGATTTGAAGATTTGTGGGCTGTCAAATAACAAATTATACAGGTACCATCCACTATGTACCATGGTCCTTGTGAAAAGGCGAGAGTTTATTGACTTCTTCGTAAAGCCCAATGACGATGGCTTCCAAGAGTTGTTGATTGGCACCTGGTAGAGTGGAGTGTATAGGGAATCTTGCGTCAGGGAAGAAGTAATACTTCACACCAGTCTGGCGAGATTTTCAATAGTCTTGCGTAACCTCCTGGCATATACAGGCAAGAAATTCATTGTCTCGTTCTGTATCTCCAGTGTGCGGCTGTACCAACCGATATCAGACCTTCTCGAATTGCTAGGATGAAACTATCGTGCTATGATAGATGAGATGTGTTTAGTGTGCAGACCACGAATATGGAGGCTGAGGGCCGTATATTGGATGCATTCCAAGATCTTATCCATGGTGGCATTTGCGCGATGGATCTCATTTGAAAGGTATAAATGAATGATATTAATTGTCCATAGAATGATGGAGTGGCTATACGATATTCCCGAGATGAACACCTGGCTCACGACCACAATTAGGAAAGAACCACTTCTGGTCGCATGCCCCTCAAAGACAACAGCAAAAAAACAATCTAATATATGAACGGTGATTCTAACAATTGGAAGGAAAGCAAAACATTTCATCTGGGTGCTAAAAATAAATGTTAGAAAAGAGATTGGAATTCATAAAAGTCATTTCTGCTAGAAATGAAATCAATTCAGCCATTAGTACACAAGACTTCCTAGGCTTTGTTTTCACTTCTTCCAAATTACGAGAAACTGACTGCTCAGATAAATCGAGTATCGAGATGTCGTTGTAATTGTAATTGCATGTTACCTACCAAGCTCTCGGTTCTCAAACACGGAGAGTGTACACGGGGCAACATTGGTTCCATGTTTTGGAAAGAAGACGCACAGATAGCAGGATCTGGTGGCAAGTTCATTCTTAAATCGTCCGGTTTGTTAGCACTTGCAATTTTCCAAAACAGCATACCTCAGACTGAGTTTTCTACAAATATACTTCGTAAATTTCATCTCCTTCGAGAAGGTTCGAAGTGCTATGTATGTAGGTTAAGGGTTTATCTTCAGGCGTCTCATTTGATACAACCGCTAAGTAGACGCGACAACAGAAACATAATCGAAGACACTATAATAGTAAGCTTTCAAGACCGTTGGATATATACAAGATACTACAGAGCTAATGGCTGTCCACGATACTTCCCACGTGCCAAACTAATATACAAATATGTCTACACATTTCGCCGCTGTTTTTCAGCCGCTCTTTTCTTTGTTGCTTCGCTCAGTTCTAATTTCCTCTGTCTACGCCTCTCTGCATTCATAGCCAATTTCACCTGCTTCTGCTCTAGTATTTCACTTTTCCGTTTTGCCTCATAAGCCTTAGCCTCTCGCTTTTCATCTTGTCCTATTAAGTCCTCCATGTCCTTTTTCTTCTTCCCGACAAAGTCTTTGCCAGCATGGGTGACGGACGTGACCGTGGAAATTCCCTTATCCATTTTAGAAGCGACAAAATTCTTGATCCCAGGGCCTCTAGAAGGCACTGGGGTAACGGGAGGCTTGAAGGCACTATCGATCTCCGCTTGGGTAAGACTTTTCACCTGCAAGCCGTTTTGCGGTCCGGCGGTGGGAGTACTTTTGACTGGAAGGGGATATAATCCAAATCGCTCGCGGAACTTAGCATTTTGGAGTAAGGTCATTTGGCCAAATGAGAACATTGAGGTAACACAAAAGGACAGTTGCACGGCTGCGGGTAGCCAGAAAGTGAATGCGAACGATAGAACGGGCATAAGGATTGCAATTGTCTTAGTTGCCTGTGCACTCAAAGTTGATGCACCCGTTTCGCCACCTTTCTGTTCGGTTGTTAGCTTTTCCCATGTTAAATTGAATATAGAGGTTACACACTCGCAAAGTCCAGTGCAGTAAAGCTGCAGTTCCCAGAGGAAGCACAAAATATGGATCTGGTATGGCTAAGTTATAAAACCATAGCACGCCTCCGTCTTCAAATCCAGGAACTGGTAACAAGGACATGCCTCTCAAAAGTTTCCAAGTTCCGTATCCAGTGAACACCTGTAGCATTGGCACAAATGCTTTATACACCTTAATGCCCGCCTTTCTGTTGATTTCTGAGATTTCTTGTCTCGCCATCATCATAGCTTCCGTATCTCTATTCTTTTGCGCCTCCCTCATTTGTTTGGTAAGAGGTTCAGTTATATGCTTTACCGCGGACAGTCTCGCAGATGTATCTGAAGCTCCTAAATACGCCTTGAGTAATACAGTACGTGCAGCAATTGCGGTTAAGACAATGGAAATCCACCACGGTGTTCCTGCAAGGACATGAATGTGCTCAAGTGTCCACTCCATCATTGCCGTCGGTCCCCAGCCATAATCCAACCCAAGAGATTTCAAGTAACCAATATGTTCCGGCACGCTGGAAAGATGATCAAACGATAGGTCGGTAACATCGTCCAAAGGTGTAACAAGATCGGAGCTTTGAGCTGGAGGCGAGCTTGCGGAAGACGTGCTGATTATTGGAGCTGCGGTAGTAAGAGGGGTGGTTGAAGCAAAGCGTACGCCAGCGCCATTCCGTATTAAAAGGTTTGTATTAGAGATTCGTATTCTTGGTAACGTTTGCATGATCGACGAGGCACTCTTCGAAAGGAGCGGACTGGACCGAATGGAGCCATTCTGTGCGGAAGAAGTGAACTACTAGGTCAGTAATTGACAGCTGCGCTGGGATTTGTGGCTCATACTAGCCTTGGAGAACTTGATTCGAACCGCCGTCGCCCCAAACCTATGGTTTGGCTCGACAAACGGAGTGTTCTGGCGGGAATCATGTCGATGTGGTCGCAATGTCGCAGAACATCAATATTTTGGGGCAGGCTTATAGAAATCGTGAACCCCTGTTCGCAGATTTTGTGGGGATGTCATGTGGATTGTAACTTTGGACTCTCCACGAACTGAAACTCAACTATTTCGTTGCTACAATAATACTTTCGTAGTTTTCCAATCATTTACGCAACTGGGGTACTGATTTAGATGGTACAAATAATTACAATTCATATGTTTTGCAAAAAAAGATGAGAAATAGTATGAGAAGCTACTCTAAAGATCTGTCTGGTAAGCCATTGTATTTGTTATTTCAGCTCTCTCTCTTCATATACCATGACAATATGCATGATAACTGCGAACTTCTTTTATAAATTTGTTCGAGATTTGGTTATTGAACCATCTAAGTCCATCCGTTCGCTTTATTTTGGCGATAATGTACAATTTCCTTTCTCGATTCATGAGTGTATATACATACACGCATTTCTCATTCCAAACTTGTCAACTGGTCCAAATCTCCTTCCCTCCGCCTCCTCTCTAAAGGATCCTCTCGAACCTCGATACCTGGCCCAGCGGAATGTGATGATCTTGACGTTGGGAATACCTATTGCAGACAGTTTAGCATGTTATTGTGCAATAAAGCCAGTAAGCCCTCAGGCTCGCAATATGCTAACAATGATTGCTAGCCAGAATGGCTTCGGCAAAGACTTTGAGCCCCAGCAGTAATCCAAGAAACGTACCTTTGTTCCACCCCATCCTAATCTATATGCTGCCTCGTGTGCAAATAGCTCCCCAAACCCCAACATCAATCCATTGACGAATGGCAACAACAGATTGATAGCAGCTCCGCGTATTAAGCCCCATATAGTAGGCGGAGAGTACAGAATCATTGGTGAGCTTGAGGAAGATGGTGGGGATGGGGAAGATTCATCGTTGCCAGAATACTGCTCAGAGTCGGATGGTATTGTCATTGAGGATTCCGTCAATGGATTTGCGCGATCTTCGAACGACATGGTGCAGTTCTGACGGGTTGTGCGACTCAGAAGTAAATTCGAAGTCAAAAGCAATTTTGGGTGTGGAAAGCTGAGTGTATATATGATGGTTTGGAAGCTGTTTGCATATGTTGATCTGAATCGGT
>Ga0247804_10000460_pt1 | contig 18810 bp, 17 predicted proteins | sample UWRJL029104C1_FD_181142 | JGI IMG/M metagenome (GOLD analysis project Ga0247804, IMG submission 181142) | Plant litter microbial communities from Arlington Agricultural Research Station in Wisconsin, United States - UWRJ-L029-104C-1 | ecosystem: Environmental > Terrestrial > Plant litter >...
GAGGGATCGATGAATTTTTTGGAACCCTGTGCAGCCGACTCCTGGGAAATACCGCTCAACAGCACTGAAAAGCCGAGTGCAACAACGAATGTCTTCATACGCTTATAAAATTTTGAACGATAAAAATAATAATCTGAAGCCATTATTGTAAAAGATTTATGCCAGCGGTAAGGATGTCGTTTTTTCGTTTAACCATATTTTACACCCGTTTACACAAAAAACAGCCGGCTCAAACAGGCGATTGCTTAATTTTGAAGCAACCGCCAAAACCGGTCTTTGTTGAAATATACCGCTTTACTCTTCTTACTTTTTTACCATGCTTTCGCAACCGCGCAAAATACGGCTGCGCCTAAGAACGCGGCGGGCATCATCATCGGGACATTGCTGGACGGCGACAACAGCAAGGCGTTGCCGGGCGCTACGGTAAGCATCAACCGGCTGGGCGATACGGCCTATACGGACCAGTTCATTACCGGCAAAGACGGCGCTTTTTTATTTGACCGGCTGCCTTACGGTTATTACCGGCTTTCCTTCAGCCTGGTTGGCTACGGGGCGCAGGTGCTCGACAGTGTTTACATACGGGCGGACCGTTACGACTTTGACCTGAACGATATTAAATTAAGTAAGCAGGCCAGTACGCTTACGACCGTGATTGTGTACGCGGAAAAGCCGCTGATCGAGAGCAAGGATGGGAAGATCAGTTTCAACGTGGGTGAATCGGCTTTGAGCGGGGGATCAACCACCACGGAATTACTGAAGCAAACACCGTTAGTAAACGTGGACAGCGATGGCAAGGTGTTGCTGCGCGGCAAGGACGTGAAGATATTGATCGACGACAAACCGGTAGAACTGAATGCCAAGCAACTGCAGGACATGCTGGAAAGCATGCCGGGCAGCATGATCGAAAAGATAGAAGTGATGACGACACCGCCTGCCCAATACGCGAGCGAACGCGGCGGCGTGATCAACATCGTGACGAAGAAAGGCAAGGTGGGGATGAATGCACGGCTAAACGTGAACTACGGCACGAGGGGAGAAGCGGGCCTCAACGGGAATTTCAACTACCGCAAGAATAAATTTTCGCTCAACTTTAATGCGGGTGCGGGCTACAATAAATACAGCGGCAACAGCTACAGCAACCGGCAGAACCTGTACGCCGATTCGAGCAATTATTTTAATACCATTTCGAGCAACGGCAGTAACAACATAAGGCCCAACGGCAGGCTGAACCTGGATTACGAGATCAACAAGCGCAACAGCATCGGCTTTACGGCACAATACAACGGCAACGATGCGGAGAGTAACAGCGCGAATAATTATCAAAACCTCAACCGCTTTAACCAGTTGTACCGGCTGAGCAACCGTTTTATTGAAACCAACACCAACAGCTACAGTCCCAACTTTAACCTCACATATACGTACAAGGGAAAGAACACGAAAGAGGTATTGCGGTTCGTTTCCGGTTTCAACATCAACAGCAATGAAACGGGTAAGGATTTTTACCAGCAATATTTAAACCCCGATCAAACGCCTAACGGCAACGACTCCACGCAACGGCAACGCACGGACATTAAGAACCATACACTGACCCTGCGGGTGAACTACGACAAGCCGCTGAAGAATAATAAAGTAACACTGAACTTTGGAACGCACCTCATCCGTTATGGAACGCACAACACGCTGAACACTTCTTTTTTAAAGAAGCCGGACAATGTATTTGTATCGAACCCGGGGTTGAGCAACGAGCTGCGGTTCCACCAGTTGATCTATGCTTTTCGCGGGGCAATGCGGTACGACATTAAGCCGGAATTTTACATCAACGCAGGCGTACAACTGGAACACACGGGTACGGGCTTCGACCTTAAGAACAACCCTAACAATTATGGCAACCATTACTGGACGCCGCTGCCGTTTTTTACGCTGATGAAAAAGTGGGCCAACGAGGTGAGCATAACGGCCAGCTATAAACGCACCGTGCAACGACCGGGCATCAACGAACTGAACCCGAGTGTTGATTACAGTGATCCGAACAACACGCGCTTTGGTAACCCCGCGCTGCAACCTTATTTTGCGGAGAACTTTGATTTCATCGTGGGCAAATGGAATAAGCTGTATTACCTCAACGGATCAGTGGGTTATAATTCCCTGCAGAACATTTACAGTTCGTTGCGCACTTTACAGGCCGATGGGAAAACGATCACTACCTGGCAGAACATCAGCGGCCGGAAGGAGTACGAAGCCAGCGCCTGGGGCGGACTGACGCTGAATAAAAAAGCGAAGGCTAACCTGAGCCTGGGTTATACCTACAACGTATACAGCGATCACGACAAGAAGACCCGTTACTTCCGCGACGGGGGTTCCTTTTATTCAACCCTTAACGGCAATTACCAGTTTTCGGATGTAATGAGTTGCACGGGCAGCTTTACCTACAACCGTTTTGCCAACCCGCAGGGCACGCTCAACAACAACCTGAGCATGAACGTGGGGCTGCAGCGCAAATTCCTGGAGAAGAAGTTCATTGTGGCCATCAGCGCCGTGGATCCTTTCAGGCAGCAGCAGAATAAGACTTTTACCTATGCCAGCAATTTCAACCTGGAAAGTTTCAGCACCACCAATACGCGCAATTTCCGCATCGCGCTGAGCTATGTATTTAATAAGAGTTTGAAGAAGAGTAATAAGGTATTACAGTTGCAGAAGAAGAGAAAGGCATAATTGTTTTGTGTTTGGGGTTTTGGTGTTTGTGTAATCCTAAAATGCCTGAACTTTTAGCCTCAACCCACCCTCCCGAAATGCTTCGGGACAGGCTCTCTTCAAAGGAGAGGGAGTTAGCAACATCCGTTTCCAAATCCGTGTAACCCGCTTAATCCCTGTAATTAAAAAGCGTAGCGCTTCCCAATCCAACTCTCTTCCACGGGTATGATCCATTTGTCGAGCAACTCCTGCTTGGTGAGCACGGTGTTATTAAAATATAAAGTGTCCGGCTTGATGAAACCCTGGGCAATGCCGTATTCAAGCTGGCTCATGGGCAGGCGTTCGATCTTGTCTTTGATGATGAAGGCGAGGCTTTGGCGGTCGAACAGTTGTACGTTGAATCTTTTTTCGATGTCTTTGATGAGCCTTACGGAACTGTCGGTGCTGCAGCCGCTCACGCCGGTGGCGCTTTCATCAGCCATTAAAATGATGAACTGCCCGAAGAATAAGTTGGCGTAGCCTTTTACTTTGTCGCCGTGGCTTGTCCAGTTGGCGGCAAAATCATTCAACATCGGTTCCATTTCCAGGGCTTCGCTGATCATAAACAGGCGGCTGCTTTGGTAGATCCACACGCGGGAGGTGGGGGCGAAGCCGGCAGGGAGGTGTTCGGAGATATCGAAATTCATCTTGTAAAGTTATAGAATGGGGGAATATCATTGAATATCCGGCAACAGATAAAAATAATAATGGCTTTATTTATATATGTTTGTTGAGATAAATTTACATCCATGAAAGAGCAAAAACTTGCCGTACTGATTGATGCTGATAACGTTCCCTATTCAAATATTAAAGAGATGCTTGAAGAAATCGCAAAGAATGGGACACCGACAATAAAAAGAATTTATGCCGACTGGACGAAACCAACAGTTTCAGGTTGGAAAAACGTATTGCTTGAGAATGCTATCACTCCTATCCAGCAATATAGTTATACAACCGGTAAGAATTCCAGCGATAGTGCGCTTATTATTGATGCTATGGATATATTATATTCCAGCAAGGTAGATGGATTTTGTATCGTTTCAAGCGACAGTGATTTTACAAGATTGGCAATAAGATTGCGTGAAGCGGGGATGGTGGTGTACGGCTTTGGAGAAAAAAAGACACCACAACCTTTTATTACAGCCTGTGATAAATTTATTTATATAGAAATATTAAAATCAGAAAAGCCAGTTGTTCCTGGAACCGGGAGCAGGGTCAAAGCTAAAAAAGAAACCAAGCCTTTGAATACCGCGGATAAGCCTTTAGCTAAGCTGATAAGGGAAAGCGTGGTTGCATTGGCCGATGAAAGCGGTTGGACTTTCCTGGGGAACCTGGGAAGCTTTATTTTAAAGAAGAAAACCGATTTTGACCCGAGGAATTATGGCTTTTCCAAATTATTGCCCTTGATTAAAAGTATCGGCGAGTTCGAAATAGATGAACGAGATACCGGTGTAAACAATATCCGGCATGTTTATATTAAAGTAAAAAATTTATAATAAGAGCTTTTTAAATAAATAGGGATGCTTTCCCTTTAAGTAAAAATATTATATTAGCTATAAAAATTTTACTACCATGACCAAACTATTTACTGCCTTCTTACTGCTGGCCTTGCTTTCCTGCAACTCCGGCGAAGAAGAAACCGAATCTTCAAAAACAGAAAGCACGCAAACCGTAACGACCGACGACGATGCACCCGCCGCCGGCACGGACAAGGATGCACAGAAAGCCGCTTTGAACGAACAATCCAAAGCCTGCATCCGCCTCATGAACCAGCTCGAAGAAGAACAAAAGGCTGCCTATGCAGCCGGCGATGCGGAAAAAGCAAGGGCGCTGGGCGTAAGCATCGACAGCGCCGCAAAAGCAAACATAATGATCGGGCAGCAGTTGATGGCACTGGATAAATAAGAACTTTACGATCAATAAAAATTGCCGGTTTAACAGACCGGCATTTTTTATAACCAGTGCATTTGAATGAAAATATAGTAGAGTAAAGCCTGGATGATAAAGGTAAAGATGATCACCATAATGAACAGGACGAACACGAATATAAAGCTGAGTATTTTGCCTTCGGTGCCCTTACGATCATAAAACCAATCATAAAAAACAAAGCTGTAATAAAAAAGGATGGACAAGCTGTAGATACCCTGCGCTATCGCGATGTTCGACGTCCCATCAAGCAGGTAATACAAGGGGAACAACGCAATGTTAAAGAGCGAAACCTCCGCGATGATGTAGGCATTGGCTACCAGGTGCTCACCGTAGGTATGTTGTTTTTTGCGGAACAGCAACCAGGTGGTAAGCGCGATCAGCGGCACCTGCAACAACAGGATCAATGAAGTCCACTGCGTACCGAATGCCTCAAAACCCGATTGCGGTTTCCCATCCGTAAACACGAACCTGGCATACAGTAAGGCAGTCAACCCCCCGATGAACGTAATGTATTTCAGCGGTTTGTAATGGCGGCTGCGATCGCCCGCAAAATACCTTTTGATCATACGACCGGGGTGGAATAAGAAATTCCGCATCGTATAAAAAAGCCCGCGGTCCAGGTTGAAGAAAATGTCCGGTACTTCATGTACCATCGTGGCTACATTGAGCCGCCGGGGGTACAGGTTTTCGCCGCAGTGCATGCAGATGTTGCCGGCGCTTTGCTGCTCGCAGGCGGGGCAGGGCTTTGTAGCCGGCGTTGGGTCAGCCGTTGATTCCAACGTATTTTTTGCTGAAGGGTTCATTTTGGTACGTGAATATAATAAAGTGCCGTTTTTTTCTGCATTTAATTACAACATATTTATAAAACTTCTTCTTTTTTGCTTGTCCAAAAAAGAAGCAAAAAAGGACCCCCGTGGCCGATATACAGCCCGCCCACGGGAAGGAGCTTTGTTCGACAGTTGTACTACTGTAGCTTCAGCATCGCGGCTTTATCGTACGCTTCAGGATAGAAAAATTTTTCAAGTCCATATGCGAATAATATTATCCGTTTTAATGAAACTATTTTTGAAGCACTTTAAACACGTATTCCTTGTAGCTGTTGCCGATGGGTAATTCAACAGCGCCCAATTCCACATCCTGGAGGGTAAAGGCGGTGATCTTTTTGAGGTTGACGATGAAGGAGCGGTGGATGCGCAGGAATTTTTTGCCTTTGAGGTCTTCTTCCAGGTCGCCGATCTTATACTTTGCCGATAATTTTTCCTGGCCGGCGCGGTGTACCACGATGTAATCTTTGACGCTTTCAATGAACATGATCGCGTTCGTATCAAGCTTATGGTATTTGCCGCCGGTTTTAATGTAGATGAATTCTTCTTCCTGCGGCGATAATATCTTTGAACCCGTTTCTTTGGGCGTCATGCGCAAATGATATTTTTCGATGGCCTTAAAAAAACGGTCGAAGGTAACCGGCTTCAGCAGGTAATCGATCACATCCAGTTCAAAACCCTCTAATGCGTATTCCCTGTAGGCGGTGGTAAAAATAACGGAGGGCGGGTTCCTCAACATCTTTAAAAAATCGATCCCGGTTATCTGCGGCATCTTTATGTCGAGAAATAATAAATCGACTTCGGTAGTACGCAACAGTTCCGATGCCTTGATGGCGTTTGAACATTCGCCTACCAGTTCCAGCGTATCCATTTGGCCTGCGTGTCCCTGTAGTAATTTCCGGGCAAGCGGTTCATCATCTACGATAAGGCACCTGGTTTTATTCATCGGTCAAAGTTATTTTCAAACTGGTAATAAAAAAATTGCCTTCGGCGTACGTTGTAAAACTATGCGCACCGGGGTAGATGAGTTCCAGTTGCTTTTTTATATTGGCCAGCCCGATACCGGTCGTGGTTTTTGTTTGCGCAGCGGCATTAAAACTGTTCCTTATTTCGTAGGAAAACTTATTACCTGCCAGGGCCAGGTCTATTTTGATTACTGCATTGCCGGCGTCCTCGGCTGCCCCGTGTTTGAATGCATTTTCCAACAGGGAAAGCAGGATCAGCGGCGCGATCTTTGAATTTTTATCGATGTGATGGGTAAAATGAACCTGTAGCCGGTCATCATAACGCAGCTTTTCCAAACCGATGTAATCCGTGAGCAATTCTATTTCCTGTTCGATGTGTACATACATGCTACCGCACCGGTAGATCAGGTGATCGAGGATGCCCGATAGCCGGGCGATGGACGGTGATGTTTGGGGTGAATTGACCAGCGAAAGGGAATAAATATTGTTGAGCGTGTTGAACAAAAAATGCGGGTTCAGTTGTTCCTTCAAAGAACTCAGTTCGATCTCTGCCTTCTGCTTTTTCAGTTCCAGCGCGTGGCGGTTGGCTGCATACTGGTCTTTTATCAGTTTCAGGAAAATAAAGATCAGCGACAGCGATACCGTATGAATAAAGTAACCCCTGAACAGCACGGGAATGTCCGTCATGATCTCCCACAGGGATTCCTGCGCAAACGGCGGTGGTCTTACGATGGGTTCGAGGGCATGCACCACCATGGTCCTTGCAAAAACGCAAAGGAGATAGCTTCCTATAATGAATTCCAGGAAAACGACCAGGTAATTACTTGCTTTGAACAACCTGGGCAGGATGCGGTAACTCCAGAAATAGGCGCCGATCACAGAGAAAGAAAGGTAAAAAGCGAAGCAGATGATGTCATAGATGATCGGGGCTTCGCGCTCATCCAGCGGCTCGAAGCGGCCGATCAGCAGCATGTACAGCGCCACCCAAAAAAGGATGTGCGACAGTACCCTGTTGCGTGTAATGAATCCCGTTAATTTTTCTGCCAATACCATATTGCTGTTAAAAGTAGCATGGTTTACCTAAACTTACCGCTATTGTCGATGGACGGTTGCAGATCGCATCCAAAAACGCCGAACCGGCCCCCGAACGCGGTTTTTATGGATAAATGCCGCTTTTATCTTTCCGGCTTTCCTCCCTGTCGCCACTTCATTTTACCCGCAGGAATATCAGCCATATTTGCAAAAAAAAGTATAGTACATGAAAAAAATTATTCCCTTATTGCTGGCCTGTACATTCGCAGGCATCGGTACTTATTGCCAGATGAACGTTACGCTCCATGGTAAGATCGTTACCGGCAAAACAAAAGAACCTGTTACCGGTGCAACGATCAGCCTCGTGAGCGCCGCTGATTCTTCCACGCAGCAGTTCATTCCCGGTGCGGCGGGCATTTTTAGTGCAACGGCCAGTCCGGGCATTTACCAGTTAAGGATCGAAGCGGTTAATTATGAGCCAACGATCATCAATAACCTGCAATTAAACCGCGATACAACGCTGGCGCCTTTCTTGCTAAAGGAAAAGATAAAGCAACTGGAAGCGGTAACGGTGGTGGCTGCCAAATCGGACATCGAACTGAAGGCTGACCGGAAGGTATTCAATGTTGGGAAAGACATTCTTTCAAAAGGCGGCAATGCCAACGACATCCTCAACAATGTGCCTTCGGTAAACGTGGATGTGGCCGGTAACATCAGTCTCCGCGGCAATGGCAATGTGCGCATCCTCATCAACGGCAATCCTTCGATGCTGACGGCTAACAACGGCCTGGCACAGATCACGGCGGCCAGCATCGAAAAAGTGGAAGTGATCACCAATCCTTCCTCTGCTTATGAATCGCAGGGCAGCGGGGGCATCATCAACATCGTTTTAAAGAAGAACAGCCAGTACGGTTTTAACGCTTCGCTGCAGGGTAGCCTGGGAAGCCCGTCCAGCAATAGTTTCAACGCCAATATGAGTTATAAAACAAAAAAGTTCAACCTGTTCTCGAATATCGGTTACCGTTACATGAAATCAATTTTCGAGAGCCGGATGCTGCGGGTAAATTATGCAGGTGGCGATACATCGGTGCTGCGCCAGGTGCAGGATGACATCGGCGGGTCGGGTACCGCTACTTTTTATTTCGGCGGCGATTATTACATCAATGAAAGAAGTACCCTGACCGGCAGTTATTACCACAGCAGGAGAAGCAATAAGTACAGGACGGATTACCGGTACAATTATTTTAACGGGCAGGGCGTGCCCGACAGCAACATCAGCCGCTTTGAAAATTACAATGAGCCCCAGGTTTTTAATGAACTGGAACTGAATTATGTAAAGACCTATAAAAAGGCAGGCAGGAAATGGTCTACCCGGTTGTTGTACGACTTCTGGAATGATGATGAGAACCAGCAGATCACCCAGCAGAAAAAATTCCCGGTAGCGGGCAATGCGCTGAGCCTGGTATCGAGGGACATAGAAAGCAGCGATGACATTTTTATACAAAGCGATTACGTAACACCGCTCAACAAAGATGCAAAGCTGGAAATGGGGGCCCGGGCTGATCTGCGTGCCATCAGCAGCGAATACACGGCCAGGCAGGACGGTATCCTGTTGAACGAATACGACAATAAACTCAATTACGATGAGAACATTTATGCCGGTTACGTGCAATACAGCAGCAAAATAAAAAAGCTGAATTACATCGCCGGCCTGCGTTCGGAATTATCGAACATCCATATTTCCGACCGCAAAGGAAGTTTCAATAAAAGAAAAAATTACATCAACTTTTTTCCTACGTTGCATTTGCAATATGGGTTAAAGAATAGCCTGGAACTGCAGTTGAGTTACAGCAGGCGCATCAACCGTCCCCGCTTCCCGCAACTGAATCCTTTTGCCGGTTTGTCCGATACCCGTTTCCTTACCGTGGGTAATCCCGACCTGGACCCGATGTACACCAACGCGCTGGAGTTTGGTTTTTTAAAGAAGGCGGCTAAGTTCACCATTAACCCGTCGGTCTACTACCAGTATTCCACCAACTATTTCGATTACGTGTTGCAACAAACTGCCGATGGCAATTTCGTGCGGACGCCGGTGAATTTCGGCAAAGAAAACAGGTACGGCGTGGAATTGAATACCATTTACAATCCTTATAAATGGTGGCGCCTGTCGCTCGACATTAATTATTATGGCTTCACGCAAAAAGGGAAATACAAAACCAATAATTACAGTGTAGAGGACAATACCTGGTTCACTACTTTCAGGTCGGGTTTAAAATTCCCCAAAGTATTTTCGCTGGACCTGAGTTTTAATTACCGCGGCGCTAACAAAAGCCTGCAGTTGACGACCAGGCCACAGTACAGGGCCAACGCGGCCATCTCCAGGGATTTTTTCAACGACAATCTTTCTTTCACTTTTTCCGTGAATAATATTTTCAATTCGCAGGAAACAAGGCAGTTTGCCAGCACGGCTGATTATTACCTCGATGCCACGGAGAAAAGGCTGGGCCCGCAATACACGGGTACCGTAGTGTATCGTTTCAAAAGGAAAAAAGGCCAGGCGGACAGGTTGCCGGAAGATAAATAGGGCAGACCGGTACAGAGAAAACATTGTTATAAAAAAAGGCCGTCCGACTTAAACAAGCGGACGGCCTTTTTATTGTGCACCTAAATGCTCAAACCGTTATGGTATTTCCTATGAACCGGATTTGGTTTTTTGTTTTACCGTACCGTTCTTTTTTACTTTGTATTTCGTGGTATGGACTTTATTGTTCCTCCATACGTCGGTACCGTTGTAATATACCGGGTAGCGGTCATCCGTATCCTGCATGGTATAGGTATCGGGTAATGTTTTTGTATCCGACCAACGGGTTGTTTTTTTGTCGTAATACCAGTAATCGCCCGTCGCATCATTATAATAAATATTCTGGCCGGGATAGTACCAGTATTTGGTGCCGCTGGTATCGGTTTGCGCTGTTGCCTGCGTGGCTGCTGCAAAAATAAAGAGCAGGCCGAAGATTATCTTTTTCATAAATTACTTTTTTTGATAAACAATAGGTTGATGTAACAAAGGCGTCAACTACTATGCCACCGGGCGGCCAGAACGGAGCTTCCAAAAATCTTATAAATAATAAGAATGTTTGTTGTTTGGTATTGTGGCGATCTGTGTACTTCATCCACAACCTTTCTTAAAGAGGAGAGCGTTTTATAACATGCAAAAACCCTTGTGATCCTATATTACATTCGTGTAATCCGTGAAAAAGAATCGCCTTAAAGAAAGCCGCTGGTCAAAGAGCAGGCGGCGGCGATCCGTGTAATCCGCTAAATCCGTGCAATAAAAAAAATCGCATTACAAAAGCCGTTGGTCAGAGACCAGGCAGCGGAAACCGTTAAGCCGAAAATCCGTATAATAAAAAATTCGTGTAACCTGCCTGACGGCAGTCAGGTTCGTGCCTTAAAATTCGTGGAATAAAATTTAAATAGACATCGCCACCAGCTCCGCAATATCCAGTACCGCCACTTCATCTTCCTTATTGCTGTTCTTTACCCCATCGGTCATCATCGTATTGCAGAAGGGGCAGGCTGCGGCGATCACCGACGCACCTGTTGCCAGCGCTTCGTTGCTGCGCTCCAGGTTGATGCGGATGTCACCTTTTTCTTCTTCCTTGAACATTTGTGCACCGCCGGCGCCACAGCACAAACCGTTGCTGCGGCAGCGTTTCATTTCAACCAACGAAGCATCCAATGCTTCCAGTACCTTGCGCGGCGCTTCATAAATATTGTTGGCCCGGCCCAGGTAACAGCTATCGTGGTAAGTGATCTTCTTTCCTTTGAAAGCGCCGTTCTCCGACATGCGGATCTTCCCTTCGTCGATCAGTCCCTGTAAAAAAGTAGCGTGGTGGATCACTTCGTAATGCCCCCCCAATTCAGGGTATTCATTCTTCAGCGTATTGAAACAATGCGGGCAGGCCGTAACGATCTTTTTAATGCCGTAGCCGTTAAGGACCTGGATGTTCTGGTATGCCATCATCTGGAACATGAACTCGTTGCCCGCGCGGCGGGCCGGGTCGCCGGTACACATTTCTTCCTTGCCCAGTATGGCGTACCTGATGCCGATCTTATCGAGGATCGTTACAAAAGCTTTCGTGATCTTCTGTGCCCGCTGATCGAAACTGCCGGCGCAACCAACCCAAAAAAGGATCTCGGGATTCTCCCCGTTCGCCATCATTTCGGCCATCGTAGGTACATGCATGTGATAAACTTTTTCTTATACGTTAAAGATAAAGCAAGTAAAGGAAAAAAACGTTGCCGGCAAAAACAGGGTACGCTGTTCACTCCGGCTTTTTAAATATCTTCGCCCGTACAGAAAAAGAACGGATGAATATTTTTAAGAAGATAACGAACTGGGAAGCCTGGCCATTTAAATTGTTGTATGCACCCATCGCGCCCATGTGGGGCTGGTACATGCTGAAGTCGGGTTACGTATGGTTCTTCACGCCCAGCAACCCGAAGATCACGTTTGGCGGTATGGAAGGCGAACCCAAAAAAGAAATGTACGACCTGTTGCCGGTGGAACTCTACCCGGCCACTTTTAATATCCTGCCTTCACAATCTTTTGATGTATTGAAGGAGCAACTGCAGCAAAGCGGCATCCCATACCCGCTGGTGGTAAAGCCGGAGATTGGCGGCCAGGGTGTGCTGTTCCGCAAGATCGACAACGAAGCCGAACTTGAAAATTACCATAAAAAAGTACCGGTAGAATATATTGTACAGGAGATGGTGCAATATCCCATGGAAGTGAGCGTGTTCTACATCCGGCACCCGAATGAAGCGAAGGGAAAAGTGACCGGCTTCCTGCACAAGATACCGTTGCAGGTAGTGGGCGATGGCCAACATACTTTGGAAGAACTCGTGCTGCAACATCCAAAGGGACAAAAGCGCATGGAGGAGATGCAAAGCAAACACAAGGCCCGCTGGAAAGAGGTCATTCCGCCAAGTGAAAAATACATGCTGAGTTATGCCGCCAATCACAACCGCGGCGCGCAGTTCGTTGACCTGAAAGAGCACATCGACGATCAGCTTGTAAGTCATTTTGACCAGATCAGCCTGCGCATCAACGATTTTTTTTACGGACGGTACGACATCATGTGCAGCAACGTGGCCGACCTGAAAGCAGGTAAAAATTTTTCCATCCTTGAATACAACGGTTGCGGTGCGGAACCCAACCATTTTTATGATACCGGCTACACGCTGATCGGCGCCTACCGCGAAATATTAAAGCATTGGAAAGCCCTCTACGAGATCAGCAAATTTAACCGGCAACAAGGCATCAAACCCTGGCCCTTCGCCAAAGGCTGGAAGGTGCTGGAAGAAACGAAAGAAAGGTTTAGGGTGATGCGGGAAGCAGACCTTAGGATTTAATTACGAATTACGAATGTCTTCGAAATAAAAACTTATGCTGGTTCGCTTACTGAATGTGTATATAAACTGAAAAGTATTAGTCTTTGGTCATTAGTAATTTGAAACCTGCATTCCATTTCTAATTTCTAATTCCTAATTAAAAAGAACTTCCGTGTGTTTGCTTAATTACCTGCTTCGTAATTGCGGGTACCATTTTCATTAATCTCACAAAAGCATTTGTAATCCATGTTTTTCCAAAGAAGCGCTGGATGAGCCGCCCGGTTTGCAAACGCTTGCTGAAGGTGCGTTTCCAGTCGACGATGTATTGCAGTTCCATTTCTTCGCGGGAAAGTTCATTTCTCAAAAACAATTCTATTTTTTGCGCCGCGATCTTGCTGCCGTGCAGCGCCATGCTCATGCCGTTGCCGCAAAGGGGCGTGATCATTCCGGCCGCATCGCCAAGCAATAATACATGGTCTTCTACCTGCGATTTTTTGTCGAATGATACCTGGGAAATGGTAACGGGCGATTCGTACAGGAATTTGCTTTTTGTAAAAATTTCTTTTAAAAATGGATTCTTATGCAACACCTGCGCTTCCATCAACGCGATGGAATTGCCGTTGGCCTTTAAATTTTTTGCATTGGTGAGGTAACAAAGACAAAATTTCCCGTCTTCAATTTTGGACATACCGCAATAGCCATCTTCGAAATTGTGCAGTACAATGGTATCTGCCGGGAAATCCGTTTCAATATGGTATTTAACGCCGATGTAATTGTTGAGTTTGTTCGCTTTTTGAAGGATGAAATCCCGCTTCCATTTTAAATCGAGGTTGCTGCGTTTGCCATAGCTGCCGCAACAAACTTTGCTGCAGAAATCGCCATTGGTTGTTTGCAGGTGGAATTGATCGTTGCTAAAACTTACCTCGTTTACTTTACAATGCTCATAAACCGTTACACCATTTGCCAGCGCGATGGATTTCAACGCATGGTCCAGGTAATAACGGCTGATGCCGAAACCGCCTAATGGCAGGTCTTGTTTCAACAATTTTCCACCCGGTGCGCTCACCTGTAGTTTGCTGATCTTCGGCAGGTCCATTTTAGACAAAGGCAACCCAAGCCCTTCAATAAAATCCCAGCTTTCCATGCTGATGTATTCGCCGCAAACCTTGTGAAAAGGGTATTTTTCTTTTTCAAACAAGGCAACCGATCTTCCTTGTTTAGCCAGTTGGATGGACAAGGCCAGGCCGGCCAGCCCGCCGCCGATCACCGTTATATCGTAGTGCTGTTCATCCATCGTGCCGGTAAGTTAAGAGATAACGGAAAGCCCATTTCCATTCGATTCGGGCAGGGATTATGTTTGCCTGTTGCAATATGTTTTGCCATTCCGCTTTGGTAAACCCGCGGGCTACGGAAAGTGGTGCATCGTTCTTTACCAGGTAAGAACGTGAGAATAACTGTGTCAATAATTTTATGCTGTAATACGCAAGGGGATGGCGTTGCAGGTCGTTAATGAAAAAACCTATGCGGCTGTTGCGTTGCATCCATTGCAGCATTTCCTGCAACTGCAGTTCGGTAAAATGATGGCAAAAAAGAGAAGAAAAAATAATGTCGGGTTTGTTTGCTGTAAAATCAACAGCACGGTAATCCCGCGTTATCCATTCCACTTTCATGTTTGGATTCCGCTGCTGCGCATAAGCAATGCACTCCTTCTTAATATCGATCCCTGTAAAATTTATGTCGATGTTGTTGGCTTTGCCGTATTTTTCAATGGCCCTTAAATTATCGCCGCCGCCGCAACCGATCTCGCAAACGGTGAGCGGGCCTTTGTATTTTCCAATGATGTTTTTTAAACCGGCCAGTGTTATTTGATGCCCGCCCAGCAGGCTGTTGATCGTATCCAGTTCCTTCATGTTCTGTTGTATATCCGCGAAAGGAATGTCGTCGCCGTCCAGTATTTCTTTTTGGTAAGATCTTTTGGAAAGGTTAATCATAACTGAGTATGAAGGTTTCCATTGTCAGGCCAGGGCCGAAGGCAGCGCCAAAGATGGTTGCCGGTTCGGGTGTTTGCTGCAGTTCGTTCCATATCTTTTCCAGCACGAACAGGATGGTGGGTGAACTCATGTTGCCGTAATCATTCAGCACCGCGTAGGAGTAGGAGAGGGCATTGGATGGCAGGTCAACGCTTTTCCCGATCGCCTCCAGTATCTTTTTTCCGCCCGGGTGAATGCACCAGTGCGTGATCTTTTCTTTTTTTAATTCCCCATGCTCCAGCGCACTGTTGAGCAGGCCGTTGAAATCTTCTTTCACCAGGTCGGGCACATAACCCGACAAAGTCATTTTAAATCCTTCGGAAGACAATTGCCACGACATATCTTTTTTTCCTTTGAACAACACATCCGAATAAAAATTATCTACCTGCATGCCCTTCAAACTACCTTTGTTGTGCTGCATCAATACCGCCGCGCAGCCATCACCGAAGATGAGGGTGGAGGTAATATTATCGGCCGACGGTTCCTTTTGAAAATGCAGTGTACACAGTTCGGTACAAACGATGAGCACGTTGGCTTTTTCGTCGGACTTTGCCAGTGCATCGGCGAGTTTCAATCCATGTATCGCCGCGTAGCAGCCCATAAAATTTACCGAAGTGCGGAAGATATTGCTGGGCAACTGCATCGCTTCCATCACTTCCAGGTCGAGTCCCGGCGCACTTAGGCCCGTACAACTAACGGTGATCAGGTGCGTGATGTCCGAGGCATGGATCTTTCCATCGATGCATTTCTCAATCGTCTTTACTGAAAGGTCCGTCGCCGTTCTGTTGTACCATTCCATGCGCTTCTCCAGGCTGGGAAAGGGTTCCAGGTCTTCGGCCGTGGAATAGAAAGTTCTTTCGCCGGGGGCAAGGCTGTAATCCGGAATGGCGGAATATCTTTTTTGAATGCCGCTGTGCGCATACAGGAACTTGTGCTTGCGGCTTTCAACGGTGCTGTTGCAATATATTTTATCGGCAAAGGAACAGATGGATGCCTGTTCGTGTTCATAAGGGGGAACAGCGCTGGCTATAGAAACGATCTTGCTCAAAATTTTTCTAATATTAATAAGGTAATGAACGCAGCATTGCTGCAAACCGATGCAATGATATTCATGCGCATCGTATGTGAAAAATCGGCAGCTTTCGTATCCTTGGCTACCTCTTTAAACCACCCTATAAAATATACGAGTATGGGAATAAAAAAGATTTGCAGTATATAAAAGCTGGTTTCCTGTAAGGTCGAGATCAAATAAAATGCCAAGCTGCTCATTGCCAATGCATAAACGATGGCAGTAAATACAAACGTACCCTTATAACCCAGCAAACTGCTGATGGAAACAACACCGTCGGCCCGGTCTTGCTCATGCTGGTAGATCTGCGTCAGCGGGTAAAAGCCGCCGATCAGCAAAGCCGCCGCCAGCATGCCGATCCAGGGGATATCGGTGGTGAGGGATTCGCTGCAGCCATGCATCACCAGCCAAAAGGTAAGCCCGCCCTGGAAAACAACAACGGTAAGGTAACCAATGACCGGGTATTTTTTCAGGCGGATACCCCGGTAACTATAGGCCCGCGAGGCAACGATGTAAGCGATGATGCCCGTAAGAAAATAAAGACTGATGAAATAAGCGGCGGCTATGGCTATGCCATCCATTAAAATACTGATGTGGAACAATTGCCTCGTGGGTTGTTGAGGCTTCTCAACAGCGCCGATGCTGCCTTCGTCGCGGTCCATATAGCTGTTGTAACCATTACTCGAAGGATAAACCAGTAAATGCAGCAAACAAAATACAAGGACGGCGCGTGCAATATCAATGTCGGGCACCTGGCTCAAGGCAAACCAATACACCGGCATCAGGAAGAAAGAAAAATGAAAGCGCAGCAGTTGAACGGTAGAAGATTTGAGCATTGACTGGTTATTGATTTGTAAATTAACGATCTTCTTTATTTAAAGTTGGACAACTTTATAAATATTTGTAAAACGAAATCCAATTTGGAGATTTGGTGATTTGGAAATTTTGTTTCATCATAACCCCGATTATAAAATACTATTATGAAAATAATTATCACTCTTTTTACATTATTCATTGTTGCGGTGAATACACATGCGCAAAATTTACAACCGGTAGATGAAGGCAGCAAAGTACATTTCGTGATCAAAAATTTTGGCATCAATGCTTCCGGTGATTTAAGCGGGCTGAGCGGTTCCATTAAATTCGACCCGGCTAATTTTGCCGCTTCCGTATTTGATGTATCCGTGAATGCCGCCAGCATTGATACCGACAACAACGCGCGCGACAACCACCTGCGTAAAGAAGAATATTTCGATGTTGAAAAATACAAGACCATTCATTTCCAAAGCACCAAAGTAACGCGCTCCTCCAAGGCCGGCCGTTTCTTCCTGTTCGGCGACCTAACGATCAAAGGCGTTACCAAACCCATCTCGTTTCCTTTTTCTGCCACCGCAAAGAACGGCGGCTACTTATTTGAAGGCAATTTTGAGATCAACCGCCGCGACTTCGGCGTAGGCGGCAGCAGCGTTTCCATGGCGGATAAACTGAAGGTGCAACTTTCAATACTGGCAAAGGCCAGTTAATTACGAATGACGAATGACGGATTACGTTGGCACTTTTCATGTCAACGTTTTTTACCTCCGCCGCCGCCTGGTCTTTGACCAACGGCTATGAATAAAGAAATAATATAAATCCATTTTTTGTCCCAGCTTTTTTATCCCTGCTCATCATCGTTGCGTCGCCCTCTTGTACATTAATATCTTTATTCGGCATTTATTTCTTTGTTCCCCTAATCCGTAATTCGTAATTTGTAACCTTCCTCCCGTCAGGAAGTAATTGGTTATTAGTAATTAGTAATTAAAACGATGTTATTCAAAGTTTTTTTATGGGGCCTGGTCATCAGCTTCCTCGGCTCGCTGCCGTTAGGTACCTTGAACATTGCCGCCATGCAGATCGGTATCCAGGAAAGCATCCGGCAGGCGATCTGGTTTTCATTGGGTTCTTTACTGGTGGAGATGATCTATGTGCGCATTTCCCTTGTCGGCATCGACTGGGTACGAAAGCAGGAAAAACTGATGAAAGCCATGGAATGGATCACGCTGCTGATCATCGTGGCGCTGGCCGTTGCCAGTTTTATTGCTGCCACCAAAGAAGGCGGCGCCGGCAAGAACGTGATGCTGCAGAACAACATGAACCGGTTTTTACTCGGCATGCTCATGTGCGCCATCAACCCGGTGCAGATTCCTTTCTGGTTTGGCTGGAGTACGGTGTTGTTCACTAAAAAAATATTGCTGCCTAAAAAATCGCATTACAATATTTACATCATCGGCATCGGCATTGGCACGCTTGCCGGCAATTCCGTTTTCATCTTCGGCGGCAAATGGATGGTGGAAAGGATCAGCAACAGCCAGGCCTACCTCAATTGGGTGATCGGCGGCATCTTCGCGCTCACGGCTGTTATCCAACTCATCAAGATGCTCAGTAAAAAAGATGCCATCCACAAGTTTACGCATGACGACGGAACGGCGAAAGTGGAGTTTGATCATGATAAACACAACTAAATAATTACGAATTACGTATAGTCCTTCCAACACCAAGTATCTGGTCTAATGCCGGTCCGTGTTTGTGTACCCCGGTTCGTGTCTCACGAACCGGAAAGTTTCAAATCATCTTACCGCCTTCCCGTCTTCCCGGCAAATTATTTTCGCGCAGCGAAAGCCTTACCGGTTAAGCACATTTAATTTTCTGTAAACTAAAATAATTAGTAAATTGCCATCCCTAACATGTACGCCATCGTAGATATTGAAACCACCGGCGGTTATGCGGCTTCCAACGGCATCACCGAGATCGCCATATTTGTACATGATGGTACGCGGGTAATAAAGAAATTTGAA
>Ga0247804_10000461_pt1 | contig 18802 bp, 11 predicted proteins | sample UWRJL029104C1_FD_181142 | JGI IMG/M metagenome (GOLD analysis project Ga0247804, IMG submission 181142) | Plant litter microbial communities from Arlington Agricultural Research Station in Wisconsin, United States - UWRJ-L029-104C-1 | ecosystem: Environmental > Terrestrial > Plant litter >...
CTTGAAAGAATTTGGAAGACTTTATGGGCAAAAGGAGAGAAAGCGGCCCCGCGATAAGCTTCTCCGAGACCTTGAGACAGCCCCTAAAGTCCTAGAGCTAAGGAAACGGGGAGCATTCTTAGGTTACACATATAGACGGATTCGTGTTCAAAAGAGCTTTACTACGTTGCATGGTGGTGGTGATAGATTTACATCTGAGTCGGCAAAAGTAGGTGATGGAAGAGGTGCAAAGAAATTGTGATAGACTAGGTAAACCTTAGATGTGCCTTTATAAAATAGTCTTAGACTGATGTGAACGGATGGTGTTGCCAGACTTCCGTATCAAACTAGATGGAAATCGGTGATGCAATCCGGTGTGCTCAAAGAAAATTGGCAATTGGCAATGAATAGCTCAAGAGAGCCTTCTCTATTTTACTATTTCTATTCGTGAGGTTAAATTCAGATGAGCTTGAGCGTTAGACTGATTGAGTAGATTGTTGTGGTTCGAATAAGTTCAGATGATTTAGTTGCTGATGTTTTAAAGTAAATGCTCGGAGAGGTAATTGTACTAAAGTCTACTCAGTATCGTGATATGATAAGAGAGAAGAAAAGAGAACAGCAGATCAGACAAAAGGGCATGACTGACTATGACTAGAGAATGGTTCACGGGGGTGGAACGTGGCAGTCTTCTCTATATTTATGATGTTGCAGAACGGCTTGGCGGTTATAGTATTTTATCAAACTAGAATTCAGTCTTGGATGCAAATACCGATTATCATTAGACTCAGATTTACCGCATAGTATATATACATAAGTATAATGATAAATTGAATTAGTGTACAAAATGCTAGTGGACAATCTCATTACAGATAGATGCCAATGGTTGTAAGAAGTTAGGTGAGCAATGAAGTCGCCGTTGGTTGCAATAGGCTTGGATAAGATGGGCAAGTCCAGATGACACAGTGTTTTAAAATCAATACTAATGAATAACTACAAACCTGATCGATTACTAGTGCCTAACTCAGAAATGATAGCTAGATCGGTTGTGGAATGTGGCTAGTCTAATAATGTTTACACTTCCAATACAAACTCGCTCATTCTCTTAGGGATTCTTCGTACATACATTTTAGTTGTGTGAGGATTGTACCGTCCTAACTCAAATGTGAACTCTGGTTGATGGCTGGTGGTAGCTAGTTGCTGTCAAAGTGTCTAGTAAATATCCCCCAAATATCTCCGTACCACAGCATTTTAATGACTCGCCGTTACTAACTATTAACCGGAGAATGAACGGTCCAACTTTAACCTTGACTTTGAACGTCTCCTTGCTGCTATGCCTGATGATACGATAAAGCATCTGCTACAATATGAGAAAGTGTACAAGCCTATTCCTACCCTTTTGCTTACTTGCCATTTTAATAATACTGATTACCTAGACCTTCCTCTTCTTGCGTATCCATTGAGCAAAGCATAGTGTTAATTTGTACGCGTAATGTTGACAATATATTATCTATAGATGAAACTTATGATTCGTAGTTTCGACAAATCCCTGTGGAGATCTTCCAGGTTCATTACATTAATCAAATCTTGCTTCATAGGTTCCCTCCCAATTTTCTTTTGAATTTACACACAATTTTAGAAACTTCTGCGACACTGTAGTGTTAAATGTAGACCAATTCTCAAACATAATAATTCTTATATGTATACAATATGTTGTCAGCATAATTGACATGCATAGGTAGTGACTAGTATAATATAAAAGCAATTTAGAGCCCCGCACGCCAAGTCTAGTTTACTATTTTTACAATAATATATAGCCTAAATAAGCGCATTGCAAGTTTACTCTGCAGCGCCTTAATAGTGGTTAAGACATAAGGACACATAGAGTAAGATACCAGATATGTCAATAGCTAATCATTTAATATGTAGCCTTAATTGATTTTCGGGCACTGTGCTAGAGCAAACCCTCTCTTGAGATATACCATTAAATACAGAACAGGCCCCAGTTGCGACCACGTGATACTAGATTTGGTATCGAACGCGAAAAGAGCGATGCCATTTGTCCAAGGGATTGCAAGAAATATGATCATCTGTCACCTGGAGTATTTGAAGGATATGGTCTGAAGTTTAGTGATCTCAATTGATACGATGTTAAACAATACTCCAGTGCCCCCGATGATCAAGTGTTGGAGTGTGTAAAAATACGAAAAGCAGATCTACAAAATTCAAGCCCAGTAGATACAAAAATGTCAATTTTCCGGTGTTGTCAGACTTTGCTGTTGAACACGAACTCCTATCCTATCCAGTCCCTTATGATTCATGTGGAGTACGAATCTCCCAGGAACGTTATACTCGTCGTATTGAATACAATCTTGGCTGCATATACCAGGCGCCCCCAGCAGTCCTTTCCAATAAAAACTCTATATTCAACCAGGTGGGGTTAATTTAAGCATCTCAAATGAGAATCGCATCCTGTTATTCCGGCTAAGCACTTAGTATCCGCTACGCGCGGCTCATTCCTTTTCCCAGCAAGATACATGATATAGTATTTGGTGAAACACCCATTCGGTGAACAATTTTAAGAATTCTAAAAGTATATAATAAGCCTTCCTTAAGATTTTGTGCAAATCAGAACTCCTGCAGATTCTAATAGGACATGATGATTACAACATCGGGGCTCCTCATCGTGGTCTGCGCAGTTGCCTCTCTTACCATGGCACAATGCACCGTAAAAGCGCAACGAAAAGCATGGTAACCTTTCTTGTTCATAAGTTATAGTTATACATTTAGTTGATGTGCAAAGTTAACTTTGTGAACAGGCACACTTATACAGCGACTGAAAAAGCAGCTTATATTAATGCTGAACTTTGTCTTCAGTCATTACCCGCCACTTTGGGCTTGCCAGGCACTGTGACTAGATTTGATGAGCTTCAGGCTACACATGCAATGCAAGCAGAGCTGGTTCACGGTGTGGTGTGTATCTTCGATCACTAGTCAAAAGCTTGAATGCACGAAAATTCTGACACATGTATCCTAAGGGGGCATTTCTACCTTTTCATCGCCTACTCATGCACGCACACCAATATCTCTTGCAGACAGAATGTGGATACAAAGGGACCCAACCGTAAGTCCCAGAGTCAGATTGCCATTGATGTCATAATTGATGCATACCAGATACTGGGATGAAGTTCGCGATGCTGGCAACTTCACCAAGTCCATTATATTTGACCCTACAACGTTTGGTGGAGATGGCGTTGGAAGTAAAAAATGTGTTGCCAATGGTCCGTTCGCGAACTACACGCTTCACCTTGGTCCAGGTCATGCAATCACAAACCACTGCCTTACACGCTCAATCAGCAACACTGCCAGTCTAGAATCTGCACAAAGCAAGCTTGATGCTTGTTATGCTATCGACGATTTTGAGGAAGCTTGGGTTTGCATGGAAGCATCTCCTCATCGTGGCGGTCATGGAGGTACGGGTGGGGAGGTAAGTTATATTTATCTTGCAACAAAGCGGAAAGAGTTGACATACTGCTGTACAGATGTTGAATCCAATTTCGAGTCCTGGAGGTAAGTCTTGTTCCACATTGGCCAGACAGAGCGTTTATTCATGATTTTTCAGATCCTATTTTCTACCTACATCATAGTCAACTGGATCGAATTTGGTGGAATTGGCAGTCAGTAGACCCACCTAATAGATTGAATGCTATGGGAGGGACTAATGTTCAGAAAAATGGGTTTCCTGAGATCCCTGGTGGTGGCTTTCCAGGATTTCCTGGCCAGGATGTCGAAGGCTTAAGTCTGGAGAAAAGACATAGATTACCTTATATTGGTAGTCTGCTCAAGCGAGATGGTGATCCGGGTAATGTCACAACTCTAAACCATGTTCTCAACATGATGGGAGTCATTCCAAATGCTACAATTGCTGACGTGATGGATATTGGAGGTCCACTACTCTGTTTCGAGTATGTGTGATTGAATGAATGATTCTCTACAGCGGTGAAGATCGTTACATATCGCAGATCTATTTCTTGCTAAAAACTATCTAAAAATAGGGAAGACACAGTCTTGGAAAGTAGATACCTATAGCTAGTACGCCATGTAACTGAGATGATCATACATTTTATTCGATCCATTGAATTACAAGCTTGTCTTTTTTTCCCAGCTGCATGCTTGTTAGTCGGTGTTCAACGTCTCAATGCTAGCAAGAAACTCACAGATCTAGAAGCAACTTCCAAAGAATGGAGAACAGCAGCCCTTGAAGTCCATTGCACAAAATACGAGTTTTGAGACCACGCCCGAAAAGTCCGCTAACCCCTTCATCAATGATTATTAATTTTGCTGCCTCAGCTGCAAATTGCTTAGTGTATTTTCGTGGTCCCGGAGTGATCAAACTTACTGTAAGAGACTTTGGTATCGTTGACCTGGCGGTAAGTCTTTACAACTCTCAGAGAATTGGAAATAGAATCAGAAACTATCGAGGCAACGAACCCGATAAAGGCAAGCCGCGCCAGCCACACAGCAATAGGATGTTTTGGCGGCTCGTGGAGATTCTCTGACAAAAAATTATACTGAATTTAATGAGCACGTTACATGTCATTTTCGTGGTCACAAAGGAAGCTTACAGTAGCAAACCAGGGGTAATGTCCCACGAAAGTTGCAGCAGCGGTTGCGAATGCACCCCACCACAAACTTCCAAGCCCGTTTGATTTGATTCGTTGTCGAAGTAGAACTGTGCCACGGGCCCCCTGGACCTGCAAAGTGGTCTTGAGCGTATCAATTGGTGTAAGAATCATTCGAAAAGCTGCAGCACTTAACAAAGAAGGTGGGTTAGCTTGTGATAAATTGCATGACTAGTATTCTTTTACAATACTCACCACAGAGATGCAAATATGGTCTTGATGGGCGAGGGCAGGAATTTCAAAAATGAGTTTGACTGGAGCAGTGCAAAAATTCCTGCGTTGGCGGCTGTGTCTCCAAATCTTGACACTGGTCCTATACAGTTGAAATTAGATCATATCTCGGATAGAGATGGAATTGACCTAGTGAATTTACCTTGAATGAGTGCTGGGCCAATGCCTTGATAGTACCGTCGGATTCCGCCATCCTGGTAAAGTGTCTTGGTAGCAACAGTAAAGGAAGTGCCAAAACGATATTGGTAGTTCATAATTGTTCTAAGTGGCTGAAACACGATTAAACAAAGCCATATAATAGAGGTTCTGCAATCATACCATCAAGAGAAGAACCTGCAAGATCATGGCCGCCGCGCCACTCAAGCCTCCCCCAAGAGCTCTTTTGAGGGCAGATTTAAGATCAAACTACGATATTTTAATTAATACATTGATAGCCGATATGGTGAAGTAGTGGCAATTTACATCAACATCGGCACCTGCATCGATCCAGCCTTTAATAAAGACAGCGAGAACCAGCGCGACTAATATAGCCCACATTACTCTCCAGACATACCAACTCGTCTTCTTTTTGTCCAACCTGATCTCATCGTGGCGCGGTTCTTCGATAGATTGGTGGTCATTAAGCAGCGGCGTTTGTTCATTGCTCGTAGTAATGTCCTGATTTTCTGCATCAATGTCATCGATGTGGGTTGCCATAGCGTTTGATGTGACGGTATAAAAAGTAGTAAAGATGATGTTGATAAGTCGAAGGGTAATGTGATTAGGTCCACTCTTCTTAGCGTGCAATTGGTAATCGTTAATGGTGATGATGTGCTTTGGCGCTTGTCAAGTCGACAGGGGGCCACTCTGTAATGGTCAGAGGTTCACGTGACAGTCGTAGGAGGACGGTATCTAGGCGTTCGAACATCAATGATTAATGAGAAAGTAAGGAGCAAGTCTTCATTACTAAAAGCACTAGGAATTTGTCAAACAAAATTGTTGCTGGGATAATGGCCTGAAAAAGAATCTGCTCGACATATTAGATTTCACTTCCCCGACCAAACTCATGTCTGAATAGAATGAGCGGAAAGATAACACATGAAGTTTTGATGAGATAGAGTTAATTTTGGTACAGTAGTAATCAAAGATCTATCGCGCATATACGCCGTGCGGTTCAAACATTATTTCGTGGAAATTGAAGCTAGTGCCCGCTAAGAACAGCTATGAAAATCTCCTGCGCTCCGGAGGGTACCAACGGTCGGCATACTATAGGTTAGGAATTTTTTTTCAAGAGCTAGCTAAGCTAGCTATGCAGGTGTCACTCAAACTCCTCTTAATGGTTTCCTGATCCCACAGCTGGCCTAGGAAAAGGTGGTCACCGTTGCGTACTCCCATATAGCTTTACTAAAATCCCGGCCAGGTTGACTTCCCCCACCGACAATTAAATTTCAAGTACTTCGCATCAGCTCGCTGTACGCTTCTTTTCCTAGATCATCATGGATAGCTATAATCCACATAACTGACAATAATCTCCCTCGTGCCTCTCCCCAAGATAATCTACGCTCTAGAATGCCGTCCAGTTTATTGCGTAGCCAAGGCTCGTGGACATCGAATACCGAGATGGTACCAACCATCAGCAGCCAAAAAAGAACGTCTCTTATTTCTAGCATTGAGGGTTCGATTCTTTGGCAAATTGCACGCAACTGTGTTGTCAAATAGGCAGGCTGAGTCTTACGTCCGGGGGCCCGAAACGTAGTTGACAGGTAGGCGAGCATGCCTAGTCGTAGGCACTCAGCCGCTATATTATCATTGCTACTACCGTCTGAAATGGTATCCTTTAGATAGAGGAGACGAGTTTGAATTGAGCAGAGGGCATCTAGAAATTGTGATCCGTCTAGACGCATGTTTTTGTTGGTATATTTGTTTATTGAAAACGTCAGCTGTCGCAAGTCATTGAAGACAGTGGCGAGCCTCTGGTGGGAGAATCCAGTAGTAAATAACTGGAACTGAATATCATTATCGTCGGAGGCATCAGAATTAGTATATGAGCTAGCGGCGATACATGATGGACTTTTGTAAAGTGGGTCCCAGCACACAGGATTTGGTAAAAGCCTTGGCATATCACCTGTACTGAGAGACCATGCAAGGTCAAGACGACCAATTTTGAAGTGAAGCTTAGGATTACGGCGGAGGAAAGTGATACCGCCACGCATTTGAAGAATTTGACCAAGACCAGTCATATGCGCATTTGTAGCAGCGCGTTCACCAAGCAAATCACTTATGGTACCCAGAGAGATGATAATATGTAAAGTTGAGTCTATTTGAGCTTCTTCAGTGGCAAGCCTCTCGTTCAGGAGAGCTAAGGTACGGGTAAGATGAAGTCGCGTAGCATATGCTGGTGGTCTCTCATGGATGAAGTCCTCAACAACTGCAGCGGTGAGCAAGGTGCAATGAACGAATGCGGCGTCGTGGAGGAGCAACTGAAAGTCCTCAAGCGCATTATGATTGAAGTTGATGCAATTATTAATAGGATATGCGTGTCTTATGGTATCGTGTTTTAGAACTGCATTTGGATAAGGCATGTTAATACAGGTAATACGAGAAGCAATAAAGAGTATGAGCAAATCAAATCCTTACGCTTAAATAAGAGCTGTTGAGAATTTCGATTCACGTTCCCCGCTATTGTAACAAGCGAAAAATCTAAAGGAGATGCGTGGAATGGTGATAGCCATGTAGTATATCTAATTGGCGCATCAGATTTGGTTGCTGTATCGTTCCCCAAGCTAGCTTTAGGGCTCGCTATGGAGTGCTGCTGCCTGGCTTTACGGATAGAGCGACGAGAGCCTTCTTGTTTGTTCCTCCCCTGCATGCAGTGACTTCGTACCAGCAGCTTGTCACATGTAGCTTTGGGTTTGCCCGATATGCCATCTACGTGGATGAAAGCGACCTCAGATATCTTAGGCATGGCAGGGGTTTGGAGACTGTTCACTAAGAGAAATTGTGTTGGGTGGGGGCTATGTAGCTGAGACAAACATGAATAGTTAAGCAGTGCTTAGGCCATCAATTTGATTACCAGCTGCTGTGAAAATGATGTGCTAATAATGTTGTTTTTTGCAGATGATGAAGAAAGGGATGGACGACCACATCGTTTACCTAGGTAGAACTAGCTGGGCACTCTAAACTTTGATTGGACCGTAGCCGAAAACTGCGCCTCCCGAAAGCATTATGAGCTCAAACCACAAATGACTAACGCCAAGCTACTTACGTTGCATTTGAACCAGATTGATTGCTCGATGTAGCGATTTGATTATTTTTAGGAGTAAGCAGATACGAAAGGACAAATAAATGAATCGTATTATAACATAACAAAGCGGTTGGTGAAATATGATTATAAAAAGTTACTACCTGCTACTCTCTTCCACTAAAAAGGATATGATGGAATGACTTGGATCCTGAGATTTGTGAAGCGACCTACCATGATTTGCCAAGGTGTTCGGATAGCTTTCATATATGCATTGTTTTAGAACCCGTCCACATTGTTGTCCGTCTTCAGTATAGATGTGATTGTGTAAGCAATGGTGAGAGGTTCGGAAAATGTTGCTCCTTCTTGTAGATTAGACAAATGTCGGAAACTTTTACTTCGTCATTGACATATATATATATGTTTTCATGAATAGATCATTTCTTCGAACTTCTCACATTGGTCTAAGTACAAAATCTCTGCCTCCTAAATTATTTTTCTATTAGTATTTACTACTCAACACCGCTTTTATTAGACCATGTCTTCATCCTCATTGACCCCATCAAATAAGTCTTCTTTTGGCGTCTTCATCGAATCACAATTCCGCACAAAACCGAAACCCATCCCCTCAACCACCTCTTTCGCTGGCCAAACCATGCTTATCACAGGAAGCAGTGGCGGCATTGGTCTTGCGGCATCGCAAGCAATGCTCGAGCATAAACTTTCGCATCTTATCATGGCTATCCGGACAATAAGCAAGGGCGAAGCAGCTGCTGCCCCGCTTCGCAGAGCTTTTCCTGATGCCCGCATCGACCTCTGGGCCCTTGATATGACTTCGTATGAATCAGTTCAGTCTTTTGCGCGCCGCTGTGCTACGGAGCTTCCACAGCTCGATGCTGTAGTTCTTAATGCAGGCTGCACTAGACAAGAATTTACACGTTGCAACAATGCCAATGGCCACGAGGAGGTCTTCTTGGTCAACTATCTTTCTACGGCGCTGCTTGCATCCTTGCTCCTGCCTGTGTTAAAGGTCAACGCGAATACAAGGTTGCGACCCGGTCGTTTGACAATTGTATCCTCGGGATTAGGACTGCTCTCGAAATTTCCAAATCGTGATAGTATACCGTTGATACCATCATTTGATGATTCCAATGATTGGGGAACTGCAGCAGCAAGCGAACGATACAGCACTTCCAAGACACTCGTCCTTATGTTTGTACAGAAGCTTGGTGAAATCATCTCCCCCAGCGATGTTATCATAAACGCAGTTGACCCTGGATTCGTTAGTGGTTCAGGATTACAGTCAAAGCTCTCGACACCTGTGCGATTAGCGTTTGGTGCCGTCAAGGCGATTTCCGGCCGGTCATTGATGGATGGTGCTTCAACGTATGTGGATGCTGTAGCACTTAAGGGGGAAGAAACTCATGGTAGCTTTGTGATGGATTGGAAGATTAAACCGTGAGTGTATCTATGTGCTGTTTTTCATATGCTTTTGATTCTGCCTCGTTATATTATCACCGCATCCAAGCTAACTGAAGCTCTAGATTTCATCCCCTGATGTACACATCTATGGGCCAGAGGACTGCCGAGCGACTCTGGAATGAAACATTAGAGGAGCTAGATTTTGCTGGAGTAAAAGATATTTACCAGTCAATACATCGGTAGTAACCAGAGAAGCAAATCGATCGTAGTAATCTTACGTGGAATAGCTTTATTGATTGAACATCTTAGCACAAATTCCCTGAAAAGCACCGTTTCCGTACAACTCCCTTCCCTGTGGATTTCGAAATTGTGATAATACACTATGTACTCGTCTGCTCCACGAATTAATCTTCAAGCGATGTTAGATGAATATAGAAATGTTAAATATCTATTATGTAATTGAAAGTCCTTGTATGACAGACTTACCAATTCCACTCCCTTAATATGAGCTACTGGAATAACGCTGTTCTATCCTTATATTCAAAATAAAATGATAGTTACTAGTTCAGTATGTTGCTTTGTCGAACTACCACTCAAGATTCAACGCCTGACGCTCAACCTTCTATAGAGCTATAGATCGATGTGAATGATTTGACCATCACTGTCAAAAGTCTCATATGATACAATGATGAATGGCTATGTGGAATGCGGATAAGACACCGCGCATTAGGCTCGGATTCTTAGTAAATTCTATAGGAATCGGCTAATATCGATATGCTTAAGGCAGAGACTTGAGATTTACTGATAGGAATAAATCTAGCTCTTTCTCGAAGAAGGCAGGGTCAGCAGCAGCGGCAATGGTACATGGTGGCGTGTTTAGAAATCGTTATCAGCTGCATGTTAAATTCGAAAATAAAAGGTAATTTCCATCATCTGGACAGACTTTCAGATTCTTGATTCTGAGTAGAAGGAATATTTTCGAGGAGTATAGTCCGCAGAAAGTGGCTAATGTAGAAGTGTGCCTGAGAACTGGACCACGCGGATTGGCGGCGAGATATGAAAAATAAAACAATTTTTAATTTCTCATAACCTATAGCTCTTGATCAGCTGCCGTCTCTTATTCTCATTATTAAAGTATGGTGGTAGTTTCGCAACAATTTTGAACGCTGCAAGCCAATGTTTCACGGTTTTACTTGCGCTGGAGCTAATGCATTGAAGCTTTTAGTAGGTAAACAGATCTGGACGTCAAGGATGAAGTACACAGGCAATATACCAGTTGCATTAGTCGATACTGTGGAAAGTAATTAGACCAGGGAACGCTATAAGATGGACTAAATCCAAGGCGAGCTTGAAAGAGAGAATATATGGTTGGTGTTGCTACAATAATTAGTATTTACGATATTATATTACTTGGAAAAGTTGAGAGGGTGTTGTCGGATTCATTAATAACAAATAGCAAGTACCAAAATGAGATGGATGAATTTAAGAAAGATAACTTTCATCTGCTCTACCGTTGTAGAGCTCTCAGCGCTGCTACATTTGTCTTTGCAACCGCTGCAATAAGCGCAGTATCCAAGTTCCCCAAAATGTATCTTATTCCTAGTCGATTGATAGCATCTTCGCAAATATCAGGCCTAGTATACAACCCAGCCAACCCCATAACGATGCCGGAATTCTTGCATGCCTCCGCAACTCGATTCAAAGTATCTTTGAAAAGCGGATCATCCCATTTCTCCTGTATCCCCAGCTCCAATGACAGATCATTTGCTCCAATAAGCAGCATATCCACACCTGGTACCGTAGCGATAGCATCAAGATTCTCAATTGAATCTGCTGTTTTGATCATTAGCACCACACATGAGCCCGATGCGTCAAGTTGTGTCATAGTCTCTGCTGGAGAGGTTGGTTTGTAGCCAAAATGAGGCACGCCAGCCGTTAACGACCGTTTGCCAATAACAAGCTTGGACGCCCCCAGGCGAGGTGGGAACTTGCAAATGGACACTGCGGCTTGTGCTTCTTCTGTGCAAATGGTTAGCACTTCGCTCCTATTGCTTCACAGTTGAGGGGAAAAAGAATAAAGAAAGAAGAGAAGAGAAACTTACCGACAGAACTAATATGTGGGAATATTACACCCATCGCGCCCCCGTCTAGTACACGCTGTACAAATCCGGTCCCACACTGGTGTGGAACCCGGACTAAAGGAGTGATTCCTGACATTATACCCGCTGCACATAACTGGCTCGCCTGACTCAGCGAGAATGACAAGTGTTCTAGTTCAATGAATAGTGAATTGTAACCTGCATATTTTGCGATTGACACAATCTCGCTTGTTGGGTGCGAGGTTTGGTAACAAATCATCCCCTCTACGTTATTAGAATTGGAGAAGCTTAATCGGGTGTGAACAGTGGAAGGTAAGTCATTGCTTTTCTGACACACATAGTATTCACATTGTTCAAGCTGTCAAGCCGGCCTTTGTGGTTGGAGCGCATTCTATATTCCGTTCTACCGTATAAAGGCGACCTTCACGTGGGTTTGTCATTGGCTCCTTTGAGAATGAGTTTAGATTCCTAACTGCTACCTGGCTTTCTAATTCAACTACATCAAACAAAGAATGTGATACATGATATCTGGCTTTCTTTGTACAGGCAACTGTCTGGGAATAGACATAGTGTCTCTCAAACAAAATGTAACATCCATGTCTTTGTTGTACAGTGCCGTTGTGTCAGAACATCTTCAGTCTAGTTTGACATATTTAAAGTTGACAAAACCCAAGAACTAGATCTTTTGGATTGATTAAAGGTACTCTCGAGAATCTAAAATCTTTCTTCTTGCACTAAATTAAATCAAGATCTCAAACATGTTTGCGCATATGATACCCCGAAATGCTCGTCAATGTTGGTTTTGTTCTCAAACGCCTTGTTCACGCAGTCAACTGTGTGATTGCAAAGGAGCAGTATTACCGACTATGAACAAACACGGAAACACCCTCACATGGACGATTTTCTCATTTGGCACACACGCTGAATTCTCAGAAAGAAGCAGCTTTTCAAATTTTGATCATGCAAGGGCGATATTTTATTCTAGAACAAATATAAACGTTGCCCTCCGTCTTGGGGATTCTCAGGAAAGATACATTATACTGCGCTACTCGGATGGCACACATCTTTTTTCTGTTCACAGGAATGAAAGGACAAGCACAGTGAAACTGGATGAAGCTCTGGAAGATGACCTCCATGCCCTTCAAAATTATGTCATGGCGAACTTACAGGGTGAAGAAACGGTCACGGTACCTAGTAAGCTAGAAAAATGTGGATCCTTTCAGTCTATAGCCTAACTGTACACAGAAGCTCTCAAATAGTTTTCAGCATAAAAGCGGAACAGGTTGTATTTAAGTCACGAATTGTCCTTGAAAATTTGTGTATATCAGTGGGCGGATATTTCTATTTTCTGTATATTCATTTAAAATTGTTGCGCCGCCATCACCATGTGCCTTTTTTCTTTTCTGTTATTCACCAGATTAACGCCAAGACAATTAACATGCTATATAATAAGGCTGGTACTACCTAGCCCAGCCTTCACCGATTGATAATTGCGGGATACTTGGGATAAAGTGAAGGTCTAGTTCCAGGATCTTTTGCACACAAAATATACAATAAATTTAGGCAAATCTTAGTATTATATCAAAATATCCATAACTACTTTTCTATTGACTTGAGCCAATGCCGTTTCACATCTGGCCTTAGCTTGTGATTTGGCAGATTTCCAATATCATTCCATCGAAATTCCCCATAATATGGCTGACATTTACAAAAACCAGGTCGTATCCAAGAAGTTTGACTATCTTTATGTTCTGTATAGAAAATATACCTATCCCATGCAATCAGCGCTGGTGCTATTTTGTTAATAACCTCTCTTTGAAAATCCTCGCTGTTCATCCCTCCATCTATTTGAGAACCGATATCTCTCCAGAGTGGGCCGAAAAGCTCGCAAGTAGCTGGGTCATAACGTATAGCTGATATCCAGCGCTCTGCCCACCAGGGAAAATAGCCTGACCATTCCCAGTCAATAATAGCTTCGATCTTATCATCTTTAACTATAATATTGGACAGGTTCAGATCTCCATGAGTCCTAGATTCAGAAATCTCCATTAGTTTGCAGTAATAAGAAGCCATGACATCTTAAACCTATCTACCTGCAACACATTTGCTTGTTGTGTCTATGTTTTAAATCAAAGCGACTTCAAATGATGCATATCATAGATAATAGGAGATCTCCGTCTAATATTGCAATACTTACAAGATATACGGTTCTGGATTTGGGAAATTGCTTTTAAGTTCCTGATATTTTTCTTCGATTATCAAAGGATCTTGGGTCATATAAATATCCTGGAGGCCAAAGCAAAGGCCTTCTTTGAGATTTTCAAACCACTCGTCCTTTGAGCGCCCTATTTGTTTACAAGCCGGGGGCCTAAGCCGTTGGCATTCAAATATAGTATCATCAAGGACACCTAACCATATTAATATTAGTTAGCTTACGAAACCGAAGAAACATTAGATTGAATCAACATTTGTCAAGATTATTTGATGCATAGATATCAATTATTATTGATCTATGTCAAAGAAAATAAACTCTTGAGAAGAACCTGGATGTAATAATCCGTCTTTAAGAGCGTTTGACTCACCACCATCAACTTTTTGAGGTACCGGGGATCTGAACTGTCGCATCTGTTTTATAGCATCGCCAACTTGATTCCTATATAGAGACTTTTGTTCTGAAGTAAGATCATACCAGATTGTGCTTAGCGGTACGCCTGGAGCTCGTGACATTAGAGTAAGATCTACTTTATCCGTTGGTGCATTAAGCTTCCGCATCTCTTTAATCAGTGGGATTCTCAAGTAGTTTTGATTGCGCAAAAACTCCTGAGTTATAAAATCATTCCCAAGCGTGGCATCATTTGGTCGGTCAGAGATCATCCATCTAGATCCGACTTCCCATATTCCGACATTCGCACGTGTATGAAAGATCCGAATACGGGATCCATACGAAGAGTGGACCTCATTGTAAACTGTCCAGCCACATAACCAACATAATTCTTGCTCTTTAGGATCAGGATCGCTCGAAAGAATGTTGAATCGGCTTATTAGTCCTTCGCAAATTTCTGGTTCATTATCTTCATGTGCATATATAAGATCCTTATAAATATTCTCTGGGTGAGAGTAATCTTCACGATCAACGACAGTTGGAGGCATTATTCTGAGATATCAATATGCTGGTCTTTTAGAATTCATCTAATGTACGCTCTGACACCTCTCTTTATAATTAATAAAGTCTTTGTCTTCTTTTTTCGTAAGGGCAAAAATGAAAATGACGTAATTTCGATAGAATAAAGAACTTTATCATGATATAAGTAATCTGTATCAAGTGAGCTCTTTGTTAAAGAGTGAGGAACGTTTTACGCAACCGTCATAGAAGACAGGCTAGCATGGCTGGATAGTCTAAGGCCCTTCTCAATTGCTTTATTTGACGCACCTTGGAATTCCCAATTAAGTAATCGAATTTGACCTTTCCTGACGCTTTGGGAAGTGAAACTGGCCACTTTTCGAATTCCTAATTTAGCATAGCTTAGAATGCTAGTTGCGTGGCAAATGTACTAATATTTCATATAAACAGGCCTATTATAACATAAGCATAACATAATATACAATGCTTCAGGCTATTAGAGCCTAGAGCCGCCTATAAATATAAGCATTTACTCTACTTTTACTATGCTATCTTAAAAGCACTATAATCATAGGCTATAACATTTTAAATTATAATTATTTTTCTGATTTTTATATATAATATATGAGTTTAATATTATAAAGTAAACAATAGTTTTATAAAATAATATTTGCTATTTTAAAAGTGGTTTCATATTAGAAAATTGAACTTATCTATATATAAAATAAAATAATCAAAACTTGACAAAATATGCTAGACTTCTTTGAAAATTCAAAGAGTATTAGTTTTGCTCAAAGGTTAAAGATATAGTAAGGCTAAAGTTTCTATATTAATAAAGAGTTAATTTAATCTTTTACTAGTCATCTTCAGCTTTGAAATCCCAAAATGGTTAACGAATTAGTAATTTCAAGCTGACAATATCTAGTCTTCTCAATTAAAATACGCCTTACCTAATTCAGACTTCCAAGGTCTCAAAAAAAAAGCAATCGAGAAGAGCCTAAGCAATATAGGTAGGATGCTCTTAATATACATGACATTACCAAGCCTGTCACGGTACCTGTAACGTTCTGGTTCTAAACTCGGATAGCTCTTAACTAAACGTCGGGTTGGTATAGGAATGAAGAGGCAAGTATCACGTCGGGTTGAATTAAGTAGAATTGATTCTGTTACTAAGTAAACAATATAAATTGAATGCTATAAAGGTTTGAGCACAAAGCTCCTATCTAAGGAAATTAAACTACTTAAATAGAGATCCTAATTACAGGACCTCCCAAGACCTCTAGAGGTCCTGGACCTCTGGCGGTCCGGAGGTCCACCACATGACCTTTAATATAATGGTTCTCTGTGTAGTCTAACTACCGAGCCTCAGGCCAAGACATTGCCCAGAGCTTATGAGGCTCAAGGCGGGGTTCGTGACAGTACCGTCACCACGTGACGTAAGGAGGGTGTTATATCTTAGCAGTAGTTATATAACTAAGAACCAGCTTTTACACACTTCATGAAGTAGTTTACGTACATTACGTGCCGTTTCCTGCGCCAGTGTTACAAAGCCTTACAATCTACGACTTTTCCAGTTGCTACAATCTTCTAATTAAATTAAGAGACACTATTTTCATGATTTGTGAACTCAGCCTATAATATATTCAAAGAAACATTATATAAATCCTTGAGCACAGACATAAAATAGCAATGGTCATGAAATTGTCATAGAACGACAAGCATAAAGCTTGAAATACCAAATGATTTTGCTAAAATTTGATATAGCCATACTCGTCGGTCGCTTGCTAATAAAACTCTATACAAAACTTGATATTTTATTTATTTTAAATATAAGTATGTATAAATTGCCACACTATGCTTAAGAAGAAATCCATCCTGACACCCGATTTAGCTAGATGCCTATACTAATGTGGACAATATAGACCACGGGCAGACTCAGTTCACATAAATTCTAAGTGTTAGGTAATGTTATTTAGAGATTGTAGATTGTGACACATAAGTCAGACTCTGAATGCCTCTCACATAGCTAGAGTCCCCATTTCCTTATTTAATGTCACGTGGTATGTCACTTGAGGGGGTGGACTGGGCATTTGGCGGCGTTCTTTACTGTATTTAGATACATTCACTTTTTTCTAGATAAAATAAGCGTCTTCACACCTTGATCTTGTGTATTGACTTCGCTCAACCCTATTGATTAGCTCCTGACTTACTACATGCCACTTAGATAATATACCTTAATATGCTCTATGTAGATCCTGTGTAACATTAATGAGCTTATATATGTATAACTAGGATTTGAAACTGGTATTCGGGGCTGTGGAGACTATTGTCCTATTTCGTCATATTATTTGGGAGGGAATTGTTGCACTACTTAGCAAAGGTGGTGCGCAGCGCTGCCTGTAGTCTGCTAAGCTTATCAACCTTATATTGCGAGCTTTCTGTGAGTTGGATTCTCTACCCTGGCCCTAAGATAGATACAGGCTATTGTCAGTGCGAAAAGATTTATATATAATGATTTTAATTAGGAAGACTTGTAATGATAGTGGACCAACCCACAAACCAGAGGATTGTCCTATGCTGAATAGAGAACAGTAGTAGCTGTAGATCAACATACGTATTTCAGGTGCCCAGATTGCGACAACCAAAGTAGCTAATATTCTGTCAATTCGATAGAAGCAATTTTCACATCTTTGTGTAGTAGGTTAAGAAGTTTTATGTATATCACGTCGTGTCCTCAAACGCCATTGTTAAATGGTTGCTAAGGTGAAGTGTTTTTATGTACTATGGCTTAGATCTTGCACAACTTTCAAACTAAGCTGGATATAAGTATGCTTCCTACTTCTTTACCGTCTTCTTCGTCGTGCTAATTCAATTTTTGGCATGACTCTATGGCGTCTGAATGTTACTTTTGCTGCAATCGTAGCATATAGCCCCCTACTTTCGAGGTTCTTGCTATTAGGGAATGGGTCCAGAAAAAAGGTTGGGGTATTGCCTGGATTGAATATTGAAGAGGATTAGGAGAAGCGTATTTTAGCAAGCATGTATAATTGTATTAGAATGATAAATGGGAATAAATAAAGTGCATTGAGCAAATGATAGAGTGACACTCTCATAATATGCAATCAAAAGCGTGCCAACTTTGGTTCAAAATGATTTTTATCAATTACTAAATGTCTGATTTCTAAGACTTTTGAGAAGTTTTAATTTCTATTTTAAACCTTTTCTCTTTTTCAAAAAGAAAACATACACTTTACTTGTAGTAGGCAAATATGAACTTCTTTTTCAATAACTAAAATACATAAGAACTAATAAAGTCGTATCCCCGAAGAGCCGCCTGCCAACCCTTTGAATCAGGATTACTGCTTATATCGGTGATGTGTGGTGCCCCTTCAACAAGAGCTAGCTCTGCCGGGATACCCTTTTTAACAAGAACTTCATACGTACCCTGGCTCTGCTGCCATGGAATTAGATCATCGGCTGTTCCATGGATCAGGAAAGTTGGAGTTTTGTAATTGCCAGAACGAATATGCGCCAGAGGACTCACAGCTCTGATCTTCTCCAACGACGGCTGGACAAGAGCGTTCCAGTCTTTGCCGTCAGAAGCATCACGAGCCGTTTTTCTGCTGGGGAGTCCACCAATGATGATGGGTAGTGTCTGTGCTTTCCAGTTAATATGAAGCACGATACGACAACGTGCGTCTGTTAAAATGCGTGGATCGGAGAGCGGCTCCCACGCACCCACAAGACCATAGTTTGTAATAGGTTTGTCCTGGACGGCTTCGAGCACATCGTACTTCATTCCCGTGTCTTCGGCCCCAATGGGCTGAATAGGATTTTGCCACCATTCATCCTCATAGTTTGTAGGACAGTAGAATGCAAGAATAGCCTCAGGTGGCCGCAATCCGCGCTGGGGTGCTGTCCAGGCTGTAGACATGGCGAGTTGTCCACCGGATGACCATCCCACCACCACTACCCTCTCGCCATTAATAGATAGTCCTGGTCTTTTCAGCTTAAGATTTGGTAGCGTGTTACGGGCCCATTCGAGGGCATC
>Ga0247804_10000462_pt1 | contig 18786 bp, 19 predicted proteins | sample UWRJL029104C1_FD_181142 | JGI IMG/M metagenome (GOLD analysis project Ga0247804, IMG submission 181142) | Plant litter microbial communities from Arlington Agricultural Research Station in Wisconsin, United States - UWRJ-L029-104C-1 | ecosystem: Environmental > Terrestrial > Plant litter >...
ATAGCCAAATTGTTTTGCCATCCGGTCAGCGTGTTCAGATGTATGCCGTTCATCCGGAACCGCCTGTTCCAATGGAAAATCCCAGCTCTAAAGAAAGAGATAAGGAACTTTTACTGGTAGCCGATCTGGCCAAAGATTCTGATTTGCCTGTGATTGTTATCGGGGATTTGAATGATGTGGCGTGGAGCTATACAACCGAACTTTTTCTGAAAATGAGCGGTCTTCTGGATCCAAGACGCGGAAGGGGATTCTACAATTCGTTTCATGCCCATTATCCTTTTTTGAGATTTCCATTGGATCACGCTTTTATTTCGACCGACTTGAAAATTAAGGAAATGAAACGTCTTCATAATTTTGGCTCCGATCATTTTCCTATTTTTATCAGCCTGCAGTATGAAGCGGCAGCCAAATTGGAGCAGGAGGAAATGCAGCCCGACCAGGAAGATACCGAAATTGCGGAAGAGAAAAAAAGTGCCGATTAAGGAATCCCAACTTTTTCTTTGTTTAAATTATGATTTTGTAAAATGCTGAGCCCGTAATATTTGAATAGTATAATCATTAAGTAAATTTCTGTAAAATTAAATTAAGCAGCCGGGGTTAAATTTGGCTATACTTAAAAATTAATTATTATGAAAACCGCAGAAAAAAATACTACAGCCACAAAAGCGAAAACGACAGCAGCAAAAACAACTAAGACTGCTGCAGCAAAAAGTAAAACGACAAAACCTAAAACAAGCGCAACCGGAGTTGTAAAAGCAAAAACTTCTGCAGCAGACGGATTGAGAGAATTGTTTGTAGATTCATTAAAAGATATTTACTGGGCAGAAAAAGCACTGATCAAAGCCTTGCCTAAGATGGCTAAAAATGCCACTTCAGAAAATCTGGTAAAAGCGCTTAAAGATCACTTAGCCGTAACCGAAGAGCAGGCGGAAAGACTTGAAAAAGTATTTTCACTGGTTGGGGAAAAAGCAGTTGCCAAAAAATGTGACGCCATGGAAGGACTGATCAAAGAAGGCGAAAGCATTATGGAAGAGACTGAAAAAGGTCCTGTTCGTGATGCCGGAATCATTGCCGCCTCTCAAAAAATCGAGCATTACGAAATCGCAACTTACGGAACACTGGCTGCTTTTGCCGTGACCTTAGGTGAAGATGACGCCGTATTGCTTTTGGAAAAAACACTGGCAGAAGAAAAAGAAGCCGACACGTTATTAACGGAAGCTGCTTACAACACCATCAATTTTGATGCTGCCGAAGAAGACGAAGAATAATTATTACCTGTTTTTCGACTTTCAATCATTAAACCTGTATTGTAATGATACAGGTTTTTTTCTTTCGCAGATTCTAAACCCTATAGGAGAAAAATACGTATATACCTCAATACCAAATGTATAATACCACAAGCAAATAAACGCCATGTCCTGTAAAAATATTTTATTGATTGATGATGATAGTGATGATGCCGAAATATTTATTGAAGCTGTCAATGCACTTGAAAAAGAAATTATCTGCCAGACTTCCTCAAATGCACTAACAGCCTTTGAAGGATTAAAAACTGCAGAAAAGCTGCCGGATTACATATTCGTGGATTTTAATATGCCCGCCTTAAACGGTGCCGAATTCATACAGAAAATGAAAAACGAAACCCGATTGCAGCATATTCCGATTATTTTGATGTCAACACATTCGGTGGAAGTGATGTGCCAGCTGACGAAACAGTTTGACTCGCTGAAGTACATGACCAAACCCAGCAGTTTTCAGGAATTGGTTGCACTGCTTGACGGGGTTTTGAATATATAATTAGCGATTAATGAAGGGAAATGTACCGTATCTAAAACATTTGACTACAAATAAAATAATATTCTAAAGGTAATTGTTAAAGTACAAGCTTCAGCCTTATGTATTAGGGTGAATACATTCTTTCCAGTACTGAATGATAGTATTGACAACAGCTTTAGTTTTGTTGTAATCACTGCCCTTGATAAAAAATCCCTGAATAGTAAGCTCGGTGTAGGCTTCGGTAACAGCTTGTTTTGATGCTGCTGTAGAATAAAAAACAAAAGGGATACTTTTTCTTCGAAGTTCCTTATCCGCATCTATCTTTCGCTTCAGCTCCAGACCATTCATAATAGGCATGTTGATATCTGAAAAAATAATAAACATCGGCTCAGTAGTGGTGCAGAGGAAAGAAAAAGCCTCAGCTCCGTTTGGTTTCCAGATAATGGTGTTGGTAATGCCAAGATCTACAATTAAATCTTCCAGTAATTCCTTATCATCTATATCATCCTCTACAATAAGGATATTCCCGTTTTTTGACATCTTTTTATAATAAATTGTAAATCAAATGTATAAAAGATTTAGCGTAATTGCTAACTCTTGCTTCTTTATAAAAAAAACGAAATAAAATCCCCCTAAGAAGATTTTATTTCGTTTTCTACGTCGGTAACCAGATTGCTTCCTGCCACATCTATGGCGGACTGCAGTTCTTCTTTGGTAACGCCGAATTTCTCTGTCCAGTAGGCGACTTCGTGGTCTTCATTCATATTAATTCTCGACCGGTCCTGAAATCCCTTTTTGCTTAAATCATCACTCATCCTGTTTACATTTTTAGTTATGGATCGGAATGAAATTCCTAGCTGTTGGTAGCAGCACTTCCGGAACTTCCTGCTCCGCCTGAATTGTCATTGCCGCCTTTTTCATAGCGATCCGGATCTGTACCGGCTTCGTCACGTTCGTCATCCCAGTCTCCGGTGTTGGCATCCTCACGCGGATCATCATTGTTTTCTGCCTGATTAAGTTGTGCGTGATACGGACATTTTGCTAATTCTTCTCTGGTGTAGTTATTTGAATTTTCCATGATGGCATTTTTAAGTTATTAATACTCTTAAAATTAAGTTTATAGCACGACTCTTTCTTATAACAAATGCTGCATTTCTTATTAAATTATCATGTATAGGAAACGCCATGCCCATACCAACTTCTTTTCGCCTAAACAAAAAAATTGATTTATCTGTTTACAGTTTGTACTTTTGCCGTTATGAATGACAACTTTGTAAATGAATATTTTGGGATAGGCATCCACAATGGTAAAACGCCTGAAAATTTAGGGGTTTTGTGGCGATCAGCTCAAAATTTAGGCGCTACTTTTATATTTACCATAGGCAATCGATATGCAAAACAAGCCTGTGATACCCATAATGCGGTAAAGGCAATTCCCTATTTTCACTATGATACTTTTGAAGCTTTTTTCGAAAATTTACCCAAAGGAGCGCGATTGGTGGGTGTTGAATTAAATGAAAAGGCTTCCGATTTGGAAACCTTTGAACATCCAAGACGCTGTGTGTATTTATTAGGAGCAGAAGATCATGGTTTACCGGCAAGAACAATGGAAAAATGCCATCATTTAGTAAAATTCAAATCCCAGAAAAGCTTAAATGTGGCAGTAGCAGGAACAATTGTCATGTACGACAGGAATCTGGCGAAGCCAAGATCTTAAGATACAAACTTTGAGATGGCTGAATTATGCTGCATTTCACATGTATTGACTTAAACTGCTGCCGGCTATTTTTGTTTTTTAGGTTTTACCGATAACCCTTTTTGTGTTCTGTTGATTTTTTGAATAGTGCCATCTTCATTGAAATAAAGATACTCCGCACAGGTTTCACGCTGTTTGCCGCAAGAAGGGTTGGAGTCTATCCATTTATGATAAAATAAAATCCATTGTCCTTTGAATTCCACAATCGAATGATGGTTGTTGCTGTTGTTTTCTTCGTCCATGATTATGCCTTTATATTTCCAGGGTCCAACAGGTGAATCCGACATATAATAAGCGAGCGTTTTATTATTTTCGGGCATCGTAAAATAGTATTTGTCTTTTCTTTTAAAAATCCACGGACCTTCCATTTTAGGTTCATAACCTCCCATATCCATTTTTATAAAATCGCCTTTGATACTTAACATATCATCGGCCATTTCAGCAACATGATACTCTTTTCCACCAGCGTGAAAATAGAGATAAGCTTTATCGTTGTCGTCAACAAAAAGACAGGGATCATTGGCATACGGTTTTGTCCATAATGGCCCTCCAATAGCATCAACAAAAGGACCTGTTGGCGAATCACTGACAGCAATTCCTATTCCCATCCATTTGGTACTTTTGCTTGGGTCAACACGATCTTTGGTGCCTTTGCCTGCCGGAAAACAGAAATAATATTTCCCATTCTTATAAGCACAATCAGGTGCCCATGCATAATTATCAGCCCAGGTAAGGTCTTTTACCGAAAGGCAGGCGCCATGATCCGTCCAGTTAATGAGGTCTGCAGAAGAAAAAACGTGCCAGTCTTTCATATAAAAATCTTCCTGACATTCTTCATCGTGTGACGTATAAAGATACATTCTTCCGTCTTTCCATACGTGAGCAGAAGGGTCAGCCGTTTTTATCCTGCTCCCAAAATTTAATGGATTTTGCGCCATAGAAAGTAAGGTACAGCATAAGGTTGTCGTGAAGATTAAAATATTTTTCATGGTTGTGGTATTTAAAATGGGAAAGAATTTGATTTTGCAAAACAAAAGAGTTTAGCAGTGCCTGACAAATCTAATTAATTTGTTAGGGAATAGCAATGCTATTAAATTCTTTTCTAACAGCTCGAAAATATAAGCAATCGACTTATTGATAAATGCTTTATTTTTGCAAAGGACGATTTAAATAATCATTGCTAATTCGCAGTAACAGCTCTTTATATGCACGAAAAATTAAGGCAACATATAGAAAAAATAGTACCTCTTACCAATGAGGAGTTTACGTTTATAAGTACCCATTTTACCACTAAAAAATTTAAGAAGCACCAGTTTATTATACAGGAAGGCGACACAGTAAGGTATTCTTGTTTTGTAATTTCCGGACTTTTAAAACTCGTTCATACCGATAATGGAGGAAAACAACACATTGTTTCTTTTGCCATGGAAGACTGGTGGGAAAGTGATTATTACGCCTTTTTTACGCAGACCAACGCCACATTGTCTTTAGAATGTTTAGAAGATACCGAAGTGTTGTGCTGTACGCTCGAAGATTACAATAAACTTTGCGACAGCCTCCCAAAAATGCAGCGCTTTTTTCTTGAAAAAGCCAATTTTGGTTTTTTGGGTTCACAGCGCCGAATCATTTCATGGCTTACTTCCAACTCCAAAGAGCGTTACGAACAGCTTCTCAAACAATATCCGTCCCTAATGCAGCGAGTTCCCAAAAGTTTGATTGCTTCTTATCTGGGTGTTTCGCGCGAAACGTTAAGCCGTTTATCCGCTTAGTGTGATATAGCTCACTTCATATTTGTGATGTAGGTCAACACTTGGTTTCCGGATAATCGGGAACTTTGCTTTGCAAATTTAAAATAGCAGTTATGAAAAAAATCACGACGATTTTAGCTGTCACAGTATTCACAATTGTGTCGGGAACGGCACAAAATAAAAACGCAAAGCAAATGGAAAAACACATCACCAACCCGTGGAAATGGCAGGACGAACGCAGTTATGTTCAGGCGGTCGAAGTAAAACAGCCAGCAGGAACTTTATATGTTTCCGGTCAGGCTGCAGTGAACGCTGACGGAACATCAAGCACCGAAGACATGAAAGCTCAAATTATTCTGGCGCTGCAAAATCTGGAAACGGTAGTGACACAGGCAGGTTACGAACCAAATGGAATTGTCAGACTCACTATTTATACGACTTCTTCAGCGGAGTTTTGGCCTCATTTTTCAATTTTTCAGGATTGGATTGCCAAACACAACATTAAACAAGCCACCACTTTGATGGAAGTTAAAAGTCTTTTTGAAACACTAAAAATCGAATTTGAAGCTACGGTTGTAAAGTGATTTAATTTAGGAGTTATAGTATTAGAGGAATATCTTAAAACGCAAGTTTTGGATATTCCTCTTTTTTTATTGTCATGAAAAAGTTGTTGGTTTATTGTATTTTAAGAAGGTGTTGTTGGACTTTGTTGAAATAGGAAAGTCTGAGACTTTGTGCAGCGTGGCGACAACAGTTTGGTTAGCTGCGGACATGGTAGACATGCATTCTTAATTATTTAAATCAGATTATTTTAAAGGATTGTATTAAATAATTTAATATTACGATGTAATTGTCCAACATTGAATATATTTGCATTAATGCATTTTTACAAACAAAAAGTGATTAATCGATTAAGGTAGTTTTTGGTGATGAAAAGATCTAACCAATAGGTATTTAGCTTAAAAAAGTATAATAATTTAGTTAAAATCCTTAAATGGTGCTTCTATAATCTACAAGCCATTCTTCATACTTTAGCGAAAATCTAGTATTTCACAATTATTAATGATAAGCAATAAATGGAAAGTCTTATTCCGGAAAATATCGTTATTCCTTTTAGAGTTTCTGCTAGAACAGCAAGGCTTATAGGTAGAGAGAATGTTGCTACTTCAAAAGGGGCAATCATCGAACTTGTAAAAAATGCTTATGATGCTGATAGCAAGGTTTGTATAGTTTATTTTGATAATAAATATTCATCAATTTCAAATGAAATTGATGAAGAACACTTTAAAGGTTTATTAAAATTAGGTGTTTCTGAGGAGCAACTCAACGAAGTTTATAATATAAACGAAGAGGGTGATTATATAATAGATACGGAATTAGATGAAGAAAAGAAATTAGCTTTTAAAAATATCATTTCAGAATTTTCAGCACTCTATATTATTGATTTTGGTGAAGGAATGACTCAAAATATAATAAGAGAACATTGGATGACAATTGGTACGGATAATAAAGCTAATGATATATTTACAAAAGAAGGCAGAGTAAAGTCAGGAGCCAAAGGAATTGGAAGGTTTGCATTAGACAAATTGGGAGGCAAATGTGAAATGACAACTATTTTTAATTCAAATCCTGATGTTCATAAACCGGATACTGATAGCACTGGAAATTTAACAAATTTTACAGGTTATAATTGGTTAGTTAATTGGGAAGATTTCGAAGGTGATTTTAAGACTATTGATAAAGTTGGAGCAATATTAATTGGATTACAATCAATTTCTATTAAGGAAGAACTAATAAAAAAGATACCAGATATTGATTTGTCAAAGATAGAATCTGAAAAAGAGTTTAAATTTGGAACAATTCTAAAAATAACAAACTTAAGAGATAATTGGGAAGACTATTTTGTTGAACAAGTATTCAATGACTTAGAAGTATTAGTACCTCCAAAAGAGGTTGGAGATTTTGAAATATTTCTTTTTAGTTCTTTGACTAAATCAAAATATGGTGAAGTTTTAGGCTCAGTTTGTGACGATTTTGATTATAAGTTAGTTGCAGTGGCTGATGATAACCAAAACGTAAAGATAAAAATATTTAGAAATGAATATGCGGTAGAATTAATTCCTAATGATTTTTTCGAAAGAGCGGCATTACAAAAAGAAAATTACCGTAAGAGTGATTTCATTAAAGGATATTGGGAAAAATCAACAACTTTCGCGGAGTTATTAAAAGGTTATAAAGATATAGATGAAGATAATACTTTCAAGAATATAGGATTATTTAGATTTTCATTTTATTTCTTAAAAAGACAGTCCAATTCTATTGACACAAAAAAATTCTTTACAAGAGGTTTCATGTCAAATAACAGAAAGGATTGGCTGAACAAATTCGGAGGAGTTAAACTTGTAAGAGATAATTTTAGAGTAAGACCATACGGTGAAGTAAATAATGTTGCCTTTGACTGGTTAGGTTTAGGGAGTCGAAAGACACAAAGTCCTGCAAGTGTAGCAAAGAAAGAAGGTGGATACAAAGTTGAACCTGATAATGTTGCAGGAGCTGTAAATATATCTCGTTTAACAAATGTTGATTTTGAAGATAAGTCAAGTCGTGAAGGTTTACAAGAAAATAAAACCTTTCGAATTTTTACGCTTTTATTAACTCAAATCATAGCAGAATTCGAAAAAGACAGAGCTTACATAGCTAGAGAGATGTCAGATTATGATGACATAAAGTATGGTCCTGAAAGAGATCGGGAAAAAGCAGAAAAACTTAAAAATGAAATATTAGCAAAAAGTAGAGCTAAAAAAGAAGCGTCAGCAAATAATCCGACGCCATTAAATCAAACTAGTAATTCACAAGAAACTGAATCAGAAAAGGAGAAAGAAATTCTTGCAAGTGAATTAGATAGAAAAGAAGAAGAAATAGAAAAATTAAAAGAAGAGCAAAAAATGCTGAGAGCTTTAGCAAGTAGTGGAATAGTTCTAGCATCTTTTAGTCATGATTTGAGTAAATTAAATGACATGTTGGCAGTAAGAACAGATCGTTTGAAAAACCTTTTAGTAAATAAAATAATTGAAAGTGATTATGATAATATTGAAGATAGAAAGAATCCTTTTAAGCTAATAGAACGTATTAAACTTCAGGATCTTAAAATTCAAAATTGGCTTAATTTTTCATTAGGAGCGACAAGAAAAGACAAGAGAACAAGAAGGCAACTTTCTTTTAAACCATATTTCACAAATTATAAGAATGATTGGCTTACTGTATTAAACGAAAAAGGAATTAATTATGATCTCTCAGAAGTTGAAGAAGTAAATATGAGGGTTTTTGAAATTGACTTAGATAGCATTTTTAATAATTTATTAGTGAATTCTATAGATGCTTTCATAATCTCAAAAGAGAATAGATCAAGGCAAATTAAAGTGAAAATAAATCAAAATGAAAAAAATATAGTTATTGATTATATAGATAATGGACCAGGCCTTTCAAAGGATATAACTGAACCTGAAAAGATTTTCGAACCTTTGTTTACAACTAGAAGAAATCTATATACCGGTGAGGAAGAAGGAACAGGTCTAGGTATGTGGTTAATTAAATCTATTGTTAATGAAAACGATGGTAATATTAGGCTTCTATATCCGGAAGTTGGTTTCGGTCTAAGAATAACTTTCCCAATTAAATATAATAAATAAAAAGATTATGTATAGATTACTTTATATCGATGAAGATCAAGAACAAATAGAAAACTTCTTGAATTATATTGATGATACTAATAGTAACAACATTTTTGAAGTTATCACTCAATTACCTTTAGGTGATAAAGAAGAAATGATTGATAAAATAATTAAAATCAATCCTGATGTAATAGTTAGTGATTTTTTGCTTAATGAAAATATTGGTGCGTTAGGATATAATGTCCCTTATAATGGTGTAGAATTAGTTGAAGATTTTCTTTCTATTAGGAATAAGTTTCCATGTTTTGTATTGACAGCGAAAGATCAGGATGCGGTGAGTGACAGTGAAGATGTAAACTTAGTTTACACAAAAAGTCTAATGACTACTGAAATTGAGGATACAAAGGCAAAAGTTAAATTTACAGATAGACTTGTTAAACAGATTGAACATTATAAATCAAGAATTCAAAATGCTCAAAGTGAATTAGCTGAATTAATTGAAGCTAGGAAAAACGGTAATGCTAATTTTGATATTGAACGAAGAATTATTGAACTTGATGATTTTTTAGAAAGATCAATTGACGCACAGAATATTATACCATCTGAATTCAAATCATTTTCTAATTCAGAAAAATTAGATAGTATGCTTGACAAAGTGGATGAACTTCTTAAAAAGTTAGATGATGGCAGTAATTAGATTTAGAGGACATACACCGGTACGTACTTGTACAAAAACTTATGCTAATTATAGAAGTTTTAAAAAATATTTAGCTGAAGATTTTAGTTCAAAATGTGGTTATACAGATTGTAGAGATTTTTGGTTTGGTGGGAAAAATACTTTTCATATTGATCATTTTAAACCATTTTCAAAAAATCCAGCATTAGAAACTGATTATAGTAATTTAGTCTATTGTTGCTCATATGTAAACATTTTGAAATCTGATGATGAAGGGGATTATTTAGATCCTTGCAATATTGACTTTAATGAACATTTTGAAAGAAATGCAGATGGTTCAATTGCAGCTAAGGCAAATTCTAAAGAAGCTAACTATATGTTTGATAAACTAAAATTAGGTCTTTCTAGATATAGAATAATATGGAAACTTGATGAAATTCTTAATAGGTTGAATAAATTACGAATTGCAATTAATAATCCCAATAACATTAAAGTAAAAAATGATCTAAGAATAATCCATAGTGAATTAGCAGAGGAATTTACTATTTATCTTGATTATTTAAAAACAAATCAATAATTAATGAAACAACAAGTCTTAAAATTTTTAAAATCATATTCTACTCTTCCATTAGAAGTAGATAGACTTATTGTTTCCACTTTTATAAAAGTCAATAATTTAAGAATTAATAATAATATTTTTTTAAAACAGTATGAAATTTTAGAGGCTAATACTGAGGAATATTCTAGCCTAAACAAATTTGTTTCAATAGTCAATCAAGAAATATTAAAGTTTGAATTTGAAGATTTAATTGAGCTTTTTGAATTTGTTATTTCTCCATCTGATAGAATTGTAAATGGTGCAATTTATACACCTTTAGATATTCGTTCTTATATCATTTCACAAACTTTCAGAAAAGTAGGCAACCAACTTATCAATGCTAAAATTGCGGATATTTCATGTGGTTGTAGTGGATTTTTATATAATGCAGCAAAAGAGATTAAAAGACGAACAGGCCATAATTATCAGGTTATTTTTCAAAATCAAATTTTTGGACTTGATATTCAGAAGTATTCTATAACTCGTAGTAAAATTTTATTGTGTTTATTAGCATTGTCAGAGGGAGAAGATGTTGATGAGTTTAAGTTTAATTTATATCAAGGAGATGCGTTAACTTTTAAATGGCAGGACCTATATAATGATTTTCAAGGATTTCAAGTCATACTTGGAAATCCTCCTTATGTTTGTGCAAGAAATTTGGAAGATGTAATAAAGGAAAATCTACAGAATTGGTCCGTTTGTAATTCTGGTAATCCAGATCTGTATATTCCATTCTTTCAGATTGGTTATGAAAATCTTGCCGTTGATGGAATTCTAGGCTATATTACAATGAATTCATTTTTTAAAAGCTTAAATGGAAGAGCTTTAAGAAAGTATTTTGAAGGTAATAGAGCTTCTATTAGAATCATTGATTTTGGTACACTTCAGATATTTAAATCGAAAAGTACTTACACATGTATATGCTTTTTAGAAAACACTGAGCAAAATTTTGTTGAATATTACAAATCAATTAAAAAGGAATTACCAGGAAATAGGAATCTATACTCTAGAGTTAATTATAGAAATTTAGATGCAAAAAAAGGTTGGAATCTAAATAATAATGAAGTTATATCTCGCATAGAATCTGTAGGGACTCCATTCGGAGAACTTTATAAGACAAGACATGGTATTGCTACATTACGGAATGATCTTTACATTTTTAAACCAGTCGCAGAAGATAATGAATTCTTATACCTTCAAAATGGAAATCTATATCCTATTGAAAAAGGGATATGTAAAGATATTCTTAACTCAAACAAATTGAGTAGAAGTATTGATTTTGATGAGGTAAGAGAAAAAGTATTATTTCCCTATGACAATGAAAGGAAACCAAAGGCTTTACAAGAAGAGTTCTTACAAGATACCTTTCCCTATGCGTATCAATATTTGAAAAAGAAAAAAGAAGAATTATCAAAGAGAGACAAAGGAAAAGGAAACTATGAAAAATGGTTTGCTTTTGGAAGAACACAATCTTTAGAAAAAGTAGGTAATAAATTATTTTTTCCTAAGTTTTCCGACATAACTCCTAGTTATCTAATTAGTGGTGATGATGATTTGTTATTTTATAATGGTCAAGCAATTGTAGGGCACTCCAATGAAGAAATGCAATTAATCAAAAAGATATTGGAATCGCGTTTATTTTGGTTTTATATAAAAACCACAAGTAAACCATATTCTGCAAATTATTATTCTTTAAATGGTAATTATATAAATAACTTTGGAATTCCAAATTTTAATGAAAATGAAATTAATTTCGTTATAAACGAGACTGATAAAAATGTTATAGATGCTTTTCTAGAGGATTATTATAATGTCCAATTTGATGAGGAATTAATGTTTTAGTTTTGAACAACATCAATATTTACTAAAAGAGTAATAATAGAGATATGCGAACTTGTTTAATTCAGTTTTAAATAGAGTGCAAAAATTTTTTTTTAGAAAATAGGAGGGATTTTGTTCAGGTTAATAAGAGTTTTGATTTGTTTGAGAAGAGCGCAGAATTTTATGCTTTAAAAATTACGAATAGGCTTGTGAAATGGAAACAGAAGAATAAGAATTTATACTTATTTTGTATATAAACCACTTTTAATACTTCTTATGCCTGCTATTGGATTAACGGTTTAAAGTAAAAGAAGATTAAACCTAATTATTAAATAAATGATCTATTGGCATATACAAATGAATCAGCCTTGGGGGCGAGGGAATCAAAAAATTGATTCAATTTTAATGTTAAAACAAGCTGATCCTATTATTGGTACGGGTGAATGGGACGATTTTCAATGTAGAAATTTTAAAGGGGAGGGGGCAAAAGCATTAAAAGAGCATGATATTATTTTGGTCAGAGAAGGTGCGAATCCTATTGCATTGTGTAAAGTTACTGGCAAATATTTTTCTGATAAAAATCTTGAAAATAAGTATCATCATAATTGGTATAGAAGCGTTGAAATTTTGAGCTGGTATAATGAAGGACAATCTTTTCCTCAGCCCCAAAGTACACTTCAAAGATTGCAAGATTCTAATACAGATTCATGGAAATTTATAAACGCATTTTATAAAAAAACGATACAAAATAATAAGATGACAGGAATTAAAAACTTAATTGAGTACAAAAAGCAAATCATCTTACAAGGTCCTCCAGGAACTGGTAAAACTAAGTTAGCCAAAGAAATTGCTAAGCAAATGATTGAAAATGATAGAATTTTTTCTGATCAGGATATTTTAAATAATATTAATATAAATGAGAGTGTAAAATCAACAGGAGGAAAAAAAAGTTATCAAGTTCTAGAAGTAAAAGAAATCGAGAGAAAAATTAAAATTAAAAGAGAATCTGAAACAGAGGATTATACGACATTTAATGATATCATTAATGCTTATAACTCAAAACTATGGGAATCTAAATTAGACCAAAATAACGAGCGTAGAGCTGCTTCAATTGCAAAATTTATTCATGATAAATTAGAATATAAAAATGAATCTGAGCAAATAAAATTAATACAATTCCATCCAAGCTATACGTATGAAGATTTTGTGAGAGGAATTATTACTAAACCAAACCCAGAAGGAGAAGGATTAGTTTACGAAACAGAGAACAAATTATTTGGTGAATTTGCAAATAATGCATACCAAAATTATATATTAACTCGCCCTGGATTCAAAACAAGTAAAGAACAAACTAAATTTAATCTTAATAGATTTATTAGCTCTGTTATAGATAATATCGACTCTTCAAGTGAAAGTAAATACCATCTTAATGAGAATGTATATATTTTTTCTGTAGATAACAATAGATTTAAATATAAGGGAGATAAATGGCATACGCATCCAAATGGATTAAACATGAATTTTTCGGAGCTTGAAAAAATTATAGACTCAGGTTTAAGAGATAGGGCTGACATTGTTAAATTTGATACACTAAACTCATTAACCAGATCTCACGCAACATACTACGCTCTCGTTATAGATAATTACTATAGCTTTTTAGAAAAAAATCAAATAACAATTGAAGAAATACAGGAAAAAAAATTTGTTCTCATTATTGATGAAATAAATAGAGCAAATCTTCCATCTGTTTTGGGTGAATTGATTTATGGCCTGGAATATAGAGGACAAAAAGTGGAAAGTATATATGAAATTGACGGAAAAAATTCATTAATAATTCCGCCAAATCTTTATATTATTGCGACGATGAACACATCCGATAGAAGTGTTGGACATATAGATTATGCAATAAGGAGACGTTTTGCTTTTGTGGATGTTTTGCCTAAAGATTTATCTGAAGAGGAACCTAATTTTAATTCTGAATTATTTAAATTGGTTAAAGGGTTATTCACTACTGATGATTATCACACACGTTCTAACCACCTATCAACCGAATTTGAGCCAAAAGATGTAGCATTAGGACATTCCTATTTTATCGATAAAACCGAAGAGGGTGGCTCTATGGCTATTAGATTACAATATGAAATAAAACCCATTTTGTTAGAATATATAAAAGACGGAATCTTAAAAGAATCTGCTAGAACTGTAATTAATGATTTAGGAGAAAATGTAATTCATGCTTAGAATTTCTGAACATTTTGAATTTTACGATAAAAATCATCTAGCCACTTTTCAAAAAATCGATAGTTGGGAGAATTATTACGATTTATCAGTTCAGGAAGATCTTATAAAATTTAAGAATGATAATGATAAAAATTGTGTTATCCTTAATTTACAAAAGCGAGAAGAAAAAGCAGAATTTACTTGTGATATAAAATCATCTTATTACATAGGTTTAGATAAATTACCAAAATTAAATCTTACAGTATATGTTGAACCTAAAATAAATAATGAAAAATTTCAAGTCGACTATATTCAAATGCTTTTAGATGCATTAAAAACATCTGAGAACTTCAATCATTTAGACGGATTAATTGAAACAAAATTAGAAGAAGACTGGATCGAGATTAAAAGTGATCTTAAACCTGTATTAACTCCTTTTTTAATCGCTCAATTTCTAGCTGTCGTTCAGGATTTAGTTAGAAAAGGCTTGAAGAAATCTTATTACACCGTTCAGGAAAATTTGAATTCTAGAGTAAAAGGAAAAATTCTAGTTGGAGAGCAAATTAAGCATAACTTATTAAAAAATAGACTAACAAAAAACATCTGTCAATATCAGGAATTTGGTTTTGATACAGAGGTGAATCAATTTTTAAAACATGTGCTTTCAGTAATTCCAAATTTGTTAGGCGATTTCGATCAAGACAGCCAATTTGGACAATTACAAGAAATATTAAACTATTGTAAGGGAGGTTTTTACCAAGTAAATAGCAAGGCATACAATAAATTAAAATTTCACGAAAACAATCCATTTTATCGTAATTATAACCAAGCAATTAAAATTGGCAATCAAATTTTAGCATTACAAGATTACAATATTTCAAGCCAAAATCTTCATGATACAACTAAACATCCTCCATTTTGGATTGATATGAGTAAACTGTTTGAATTGTATGTATTTAAACAGCTTAAAGAGAATTTTCCAGATAAAGATGAAGTGCAATATCATAAAAAATTCAACAAACAAGAACCTGATTTTATTCTTAATACAAATTGTGGAATAAAAGCCATTGTAGATGCTAAATATAAACCAAGATATCAAAACGGGAATCCGTCAATGAACGATGCTAGACAATTATCTGGCTACACCAGATTAAATAGTGTTTATAAAGAATTAGGAATTAAGGAAAATATATTAATTCCTGCCTATTTTGTTTATCCTGTTAATCTTCATGAAAAAAAAATGATTAATGAAGATATAGAAACTGATAAATTAGAAGATAACAATACAATGAATAAGATATTAAACTCTAATTTGCGTAAGTCATCTACGTATATAGATATGTTTTTACAAGAAGTTGAATTACCATTAAATTAGCTTAACTAAATTACAAATTCTTTTGAAACCCAAAACCTCATAGCCCTGATGGAAGCGACATCCTTTTGTGCCGGGGTTCGGCACAAAAGATACAGCGGACAGCAGGAAATAGCTTCTAATAAAAAAAACGAGATTACTTCCAATAGAAATAATCCCGTTTTAATTATATATCAAAATAGTGATTTGAAATTTTAGACCTCTATAATTCTCAAAATTGTCCTCGGGATTTCTTCGAAAGCCTCGAAAGAATAAGGTTTGATGAGGTAGGCTTTGACACCCAGTACGTCGCATTTTTCTTTGTAGGAAGGATTGATGCTGGTGGAATAGACAAAGCAGGGAATGTTTTTTAATTCGGTGTTGTTCAGGATTTCCTGCAGGGCTTCGATACCATCAACTATCGGCATATTGATATCGGTGAGGATGACATCGGGGGTTTCGGTAGTAGCGTCTTTCAGGTAATTCAGGAGTTCTTCACCATTGGGTACCAGGCTTACTTTGCCAAAATTAGGGTTTTTAGTAAAGGTTTCAAAGATCACATCTGCGTCATCATTGTCGTCTTCGGCGATAATAATATGGAGGTTAAATTTCTCTGGCATTATAAAATGGGAAAGTAAAGATTAAATGTTGTGCCTTCGTTCAGCGTACTTTCGACCGTGATATTTCCGGAGTGGTTTTCCATAATTTTTTTACAGATGGCGAGTCCGATACCGTTTCCTGAATACTCGTTTTTGGCATGCAGGCGCTGAAAAATCGTAAAAATTTTCAGCAGGTGGCTCGACTCCATTCCGATACCATTGTCTTTGATCTGAATTTTTACAAATTTAGTGTTTTGATTCGGGATTTCGGCATTTAAATTATAATCCTGCACAATTTGAATCAGTGGGGGAGTGTCGGCTCTGCTGTATTTGATGGCGTTGGTGATCAAATTGGCAAAAAGCTGTCGGATTTGCACTTTTGAAGCCTGTAACACGGGCAGTTTTCCAATTTCTATTTTGGCCTTTTTATCGCTAATAAGGATTTCAAGATCGTCAACCACTTCATAAATTATGCCCGCCAGATTGACTTCTGTACGTTCTAACTGTGCGGTATGCGAGGAATACTGTACCAAATCATCGATAAGGGAATTCAGCCGCAGTGCCGAAACTTTCAGGACATTCATGGCTTTGGTATCCGATTCTGTAAGGTAGCTTCCGTCAATCCTGTCACTGTGCATTACGATTTTCCGAAGCGGTTCCTTAAGATCGTGCGAGATGACATGAATGAATTCCTTCAGGTTGCTGTTGGTCCTGTGCAGTTCATTGATTTTATCCTCCAGTTCCTGATGATGGCGAAAAAGCGCTTCTTCATGTTTTTTCTTTTCGGTCAGGTCTGTAATGACAATTCCGATAGCCTCAACGGACGGTTCCAGATCGGTTAAAGAAATAGAACCCGGAAAAGTCTTTTGGTTGTGATCGTATCTGAAAAGAATTTCATGCGTAGTAATACCATATTTTATTGCTTCGATGATCTGACCAAACTGCGCCGGATTATCGAGATATTCACTCAGGTACGTTCCGATGATCATTTCTGACGGAATGTGTACCAATTGCGAAAAATAGTCATTGCAATATAAGATAAGTCCGTTTCGCGAAATGCTTAAAGCACCCTGCCGGAATTTTTCAATCAGTAACCTGTACGTGTAGTCAGCGGTTTCCAGGGAATAAAGCTGGGGAACTCCGTTATTGTGTACAACCAGCGCATCGACATCTCCTTGTTTGATAGCATTAACAATACTATTAGATTCAAAAAGTTCTTCTTTTAATGCTGCAATTTCTGCCTGTAATGCGTCTATATTTTTATCGTTGGCCTTCAAATTATATTTCCCTTATATTAAGTATTTTCAGCACCTTATCTGTGTCTGACAGGTCGCCTAGAATAATTCTTCTGGGTTCCGGACCTGTCCTGATCAGTGTAGGGATTGCTACAATTTGGTGAATGACCGCCTGTTCTTTGTCACGGCTGATGTCAATGATTTCTACCTCGTAATTATCTGCGAAGTACGTATCGCAGATTTTGCGTAAATTTTCAATAGCATGTCCTGACTTTACAGACATACCTGAAACAAAAAGTGTGAATTTATGGGTTGTGCCAGAGCCATCCGATGAATCTTCCATTTTTTATGCCATTATAATCGGTTTGATATTAAGTCCTACAAGTACTCTTTCCTCATTAGAGAGGTCACCTATAATTTTACGGATAGGTTCGGGAAATTTGCGCACCAGTGTTGGTACAGCCAGAATTTGATCCCCCTCTGCTAATTGCGGATTTTTAAGCAAATCAATAATTTCGATACTGTATTTGCCTTTTAAATGTATTTCGGCATACTTTTTTATATTTTCAAGCGCCTTGATCGATTTTGGCGTTTGCCCTGCTATGTAAAGCAGCAATTGCCATTCGGCTACAACTTCTTTTTTCATTGTGGTGCTATTTTTTAGAAGACAGCTTGGCCTGTAATTCTTCTGTTGCGCGAAGAATACTTAATTCTTCCTCGGCAGATTCGAATTCATTTTTAAGTGCTTCTATGTTGGCTTCCAAAACCTTGCGTTTACGGGCAATTTCCCTGTCTTTTCTGCTGATTTCGTTTTGAAGCTTAATATCCGATACGGTTTTGCTGAAACGGTGTGACTGTCTTGCAGCACCAGTCAGGATTCCGTCCGGTCCTAATTCTACATCCAGTAATTCTATTCCTTTACCGGTTATGATAAATTCCCTAACCTTATTAGAATGTCCCATTCCTCTTGCCTTGATAATAAAAATACCGCGGTTTCTTTCGCCAATGCCCTCCATATCGCGAACCGTAATCCAGGTATCTACCAAAGATGAAACCGATTCTTCTGCCAGATCCGGTCTCACGGCATCTGTTTGTTTGTTCAAGGAAGTCAATAAAGCGGTAATGTTATTGGCTTTCAGCATATCGATCAGCCTTACCAGCATCGATCGTACTTCCTGTTCACTTCCTACAGTGATCAGATTGCTTATCGGGTCAATAATTATTGTGGTAGGCTTAAATTCCTTAATTAATTTTCTTAAGGTTAGCAAATGCATTTCAAGACCGTTTAAGGACGGGCGTGAAGAATGAATTTGAAGCAGTCCTTTTTTAATATGT
>Ga0247804_10000463_pt1 | contig 18776 bp, 23 predicted proteins | sample UWRJL029104C1_FD_181142 | JGI IMG/M metagenome (GOLD analysis project Ga0247804, IMG submission 181142) | Plant litter microbial communities from Arlington Agricultural Research Station in Wisconsin, United States - UWRJ-L029-104C-1 | ecosystem: Environmental > Terrestrial > Plant litter >...
GATTCTTCGTTCGAAGTCGTTCGCGGTGGTAATTTTGTAAGTTGAGTTCTATGGGTTAAGTTAGATCCCAGAAACCCGCGGAGCCAACCAGTAGGATTTGACTCTTGGCCTAGAGCAGGTATATTCTGTCTCGAGTTATGCTCCTTGGGATCATGGCTGGCTCTATTCTCAACAGCTGATGTTGTTTGTGTCAGGGCACCGACTGAGGATTCTTGCAGAAAATTAGGACCACCACCACCACCATCAGAGTTCTTTGGAGAGCTCTTGATGATCATGTTTGGGCGCTTGTGTTTGTGTGAGGAGTCACGGGTTGGAATAGATGCATAAGCTGGCGAGGCTCCATACTTGCAACGGTTTCCATGTTTCCATTCTGGGTCAACGTGATCAGTTTTCGTCGCTTCTGATGGTGTCAGGTTCTCCCGCGAGTCTAATGGCGATAACTCATTTTGAGCCTGCTTGATCCAGAGATCATCTCGTTTTAGATAGGTATCCGCCATATTTGCTGCGTTGGATAGGGATTGTCCAACAATTTTCCGATACACCACGGATGCCACTTCAGCTTCTGTTTCAGAAGGAACGATAATTTTTCTGACCGCTACACGAATTGCTGTCTGGATAGCACCTTCCGTCCCTTCTTTCAAATAAGAAGGATAACCCCAGAACTCCAGGTTATTAGGAGATCCAGTCAAGCGAGCATGGTGCCTTGAGTTTTCTATTATAAGAGAGCTTTCTAACGGCTCAGCTTCATCCTCAGACTTGGTGTAACTGCTGGTCACTTGCTTTTTGGTCGTTGATATTAGGTCGTCAACCGTTTGGAGATTCACGAGCGCGGAGGTTTTCTGGATTCTGTCATCGAAACGAAGACCCTGTGTTTTTCCATGTTCTACTTCATGTTGAACAAATTCTCGGGTGAGAATTGGCTGGACTGGTAGACCATTGTCGACTGGTGACATAGTAGCAGTTGGTTTTAAGAGAGCGTGGCGCATGGTAATTCTAGAATCACCAGATAGGAGTGACGGGGTGTCTGGCTTGCGATTGAATGTGGCTGTTACCTGCTCTCCAGTAGTTGGGCAAGTAACTATGGGTTCAGGTTCTTCCAGCGAGCATTGATAAGACTGTAGGGAAGCAAGTGAACGAACATGTTTTGAATTTCCATGGAATTCACTTCCTGCCCCAATGGCTTGAGATTCGACTTCAGCAGGGCTTGATACTTTAGTATAGTTGGTTGTCCTGAAAGAAGCAGCCTTGGCAAGCTCGCCTGGCCGGATCTCATTTTTAGGGATCAACTGTCTGTCAAAGTTGAAATTCTTGGGTTTTCCTGGGTCTTGAACTGACGGTTCTGGATCAGGTAAGCTGAAATCCGTGACAACTGTAGATAGTGATTGCTGAAATGGGTCTGTAATCGCAACAATTTGAGTTGTACCTAACATTGACACCGGAAATTTAGAGATTCGGTGTTGACCATTATTATCAGTGTCTCCTCTTCTTTGAGCTGCTTGCTTGGGGCTAGGTAATAAATTAGAGTCCACTACAATTGATCCATTGCCTTCTTGTGAATATGCGCTCTCACTAAGGCTGTTCAAGGTTGGGACTTGAGGTGTGGCTCCGCTGAGTTTCAAACTCTCACGCTTCGCTTCGGCTGTGACATCTCGAGGGACCAGGAGTGACCCACCACTCATATCCTCCTGAAGACGCCTTGCTTGCTGTTCTCGTATAACAGCAATTTCAAGTGGGCTTCTTCGAGTATGTGTACAGCCGGCGATAAAACATGCAAGATCATCTCCGTTGGCTGATCCGCAGGATCTTACGGCCATGAAATTCACCGGTTCAGCGTCTCTTAGAACCAAACGCGGAATTCGAAATGGTAACCTTTCTCCTTGAGTCATTGAGGAGTCATTCAAATTTGGCAATGTGTCGATGTTACAATCCTCAATGCCATGTTCGGCAAGAAGGGTCTCTCTTCTTGATATTACTAATGTTGGATCTGAGGTTGATCTTGATATCTCGCCATCCAGGTTCGGAGGTTCGTCTTCTGACAAGCGTGCAGAACTCATGCCCAACACTTCCTCACGTTTGCTGGATAAGATCATTTGATCAGCAGTGTCCTTAAAAACAAAATTGAACTCGTCAACAGCTTCAGCTTCAGCTTCAATAGAAGACCGACGGTTCTCTGGGGATGCGGGAGGAGTTCGCGGAGGATGATGCTTATTTCGTGAGTGTAGAAGGGAGCGAATTCGAAAGTTGATATCGATATCTGAGTTATCTGTAGAATTCCGGTAAATCAAGTCAATATTGTGGGATGATGATTGTCTTTCTACTCTCTCCGGATTGGAAGAGAGCTCGACGAATATCGAGTCTCTGCGGGATTCTGTCATCAGATACGATACTGGATTAAAAATACTCTTAGTTCCAATACCTCAGGCAACAGAACAACGATCGTGATATTAATAGAATGATGAATGGTGGTGTAGGCATAAGAAATTGATGATGTATACTCTGTAGAATAGGAGATGGTCTTTATGACAACTTACAAGGAAGGTACACCAAAACAATTGAGGTCCTCGGCACGAGTGTCCACAAGCAACCGCAAGTATAACGTAGTAGGAAGAAAGAAAATAGGTTAGGAAAGTGCAATCATGAACATTCAATCATCTTAATGTTCATTTTGTGGGATTCATGCTGGATCACCCTTGGAATACACATACATCACTTTCTCAAGTGTTCTGTTTACTCCAATTTCAACCCATTTTACTATTACATCTTGTTCCCTCGTTTTATATCCGTTTTCAAACTAGACTTTATCTTCGAAACTCACTTTTCCCTTACTAATATCTGGGTAAACATCAAACCTTCTCTGCGTGCTAATCGGAATATTCTTCATCGTCTCTTGAATCTTCGCTCCATCTAGCTCCGCATACACAGTTTCCTCGCCCTCTCCTGCCTCCACCAAAATCTTTGCCATCGGATCAACAACCATACTGTGGCCCCATGCAGCATAGCCCTCCACATTCCTCGCCGGCGAACATAATGCTACATAGATCTGATTGTCTACAGCTCGTGCGCGACCTAGCAGCTCCCAGTGCAGGGGACCAGTGGTTGTGTTGAATGCGCCTGGATAGAAAAGTGCGAAGCAACCCTCTCGCGCAGCTATCGTGGCGAGCTCTGGGAAACGGATATCGTAACAGATTGCTATAGCAACTTTTCCATATTCTGGCAGATCAACAATCGTGACTTTATTTCCGGGGCTCAAGACTTCCGACTCTTTGAATGTTATCTTTCCGGGGATATCGATATCAAACAAGTGCACCTTTCTATGTGTAGCCAATAATGCTCCAGTGGGCGAGAATGTGAGGGAGGTATTGTAGTACTTCTTGTTGGTAGTATCAAGCTCCGGAATACTGCCACCAATGATATATGTTTTGGTATCGAGTGCGAGAGCAGATAGGGCATGGAAGGAAGGCGATTGTTCTGGAGTCGGTGGTGAAGGGAGCAGAGTTTCGGCATATGAGGGGAAGTAATCGCAACCATATGGACTGTTAAAACATTCAGGCAGTACAATAATATTTGCACCTGCAGAGGCAGCCTCTACGACCTTGTCACGGGCATGAGAAAGGTTCACGCTCTTTTCGGATCCTGGAGTGTCTTTGTCAGTAATTGGGGGCATGGGCTTAGATGACCTCAGGAGCGAACCGCTGGCTAATTGGATCAGGGCAACCTTGACTGGTTGCTTTAATGAGTTCGACATTGTTGCCGCGAAGCGTTGATGATGCAAGGGAGAATGTAAAGGGCGTCGTAAGAAGGAAGTAGAAAGGGTTCTAAGGACTTGAGCAGTGCGGTACATGTCTGTACAGTATATAAGATGCTATCCGGAAGTGGGGGCTCGCAACGTGAAAGACGTCGGGATCGGATCGGCCCTGAAATCCTACTCGCCTAGCTTCGGCTCTGCTCGCCGATGACTTACCCGATATCATGGGGTGCTTAGCGAGATAGGGGATGGAAATGTTATTCCCTATGTCTTCCAAAGTGCGAATTTGAACTTTTCGGTGTTTTTGGAAAACGACTTTAAGACAAGAATAATGCCATCAGTTGTTGGGCAAGCTTTCACTCTGTAATTCTAAGTTTGCTATTGGTGTTAGAGTAACAAATACCTACTACCGAGTCTAGATTTCCATGGTCATGTATACTCTATTTCTTGTGCGGACCGTCAAATAACAACTAACAACTAATGAACAAGTGCAAAATAAACATTAGCTAACGTGTTTATAATCGCTGCTCTTGCTTAATCGTATTGTATTTCTCATCCACGGCTTACATACCACCATGCATATCTCACATGACATACAGTCGAGCCACTTCGCTGCCTATCCTTTGAGGCCGTCCCCTTCTATCATCTATCAATTTCATACCCCCTGCCACATACTCTCAATCCGGGCAAGGCGCCCTCAACAGTTGCTCTCCGCACTATCTAGATTCTGAGGTGAGATCGCAGACCAACAGTACATTTCGGTGAAGCGTTGGCGGTGATTGGGTGTGATATGAAACAATACCCAAAACCCTTGTTATTGCAGTAATGAGTGAATGCTACACACCATCGCACTGCCCATGCATAGAAACGCCTTGGCAAATGGATCATACTTAATACACAGCTAGGAAAAAGGGGCTGTGCTGCCTTGGGACACCTATTGCGACAGCCCAGCTTACGAGCCCGGCAATGGCTAAGATTATGGACAGGAAGCATAAAGAAAACAATAATCTCAATGCGCAAAGCATACTTCTCGCAGGCAATCTACTGTTTCCCAGTGGACCAAAAGGCATTTTGATTCGCCTACTTCTCCTCGTCATTACAAATTGTGAATCTTCGTCCGTGGCTAATTAGTCAGTCGTCCTCATTGGGGCAACGACAAAAGCATGGGGGTCGTAGAGTTACATCCCGTACATCTCCCCCTCACAAAACGCCATAAAGACGAGATAAAAGCCCCAATGCGAGCCGCTGCCCGATTCAATAACTCGCGTTCCTTTGTCCAGGGGAAGGTAGATGGCTGGCTAGAGCGTGACGAATTATGATTCGCCGGTGATAATTCGCGACCTTGGATCATTGGATATAATGGTGAGGCGATGGTCTCGGTGCGGAACCAGGCAATACCTTTGAATCAACGGGTAAATGTCGTTGTCCGAGACCTGGGATCGAGCGTCGGGAGGTGGGAGACAATTCAGTTATTTACGGGATTTGCTGAGTGGTTCATGTTTATTATTTAGCATATCTAAGCCTGACTTTTTTTCAGTGTAAGCGGAATAGCAGCGTCCATTTGCTGAACCAAGACAAGGCGCTTCAGGGTTGTCTAGTAGACTTGTTCCTCATTTCCACACCGCCTAATACATCCATCAATCTTTTCGCTTCATCGCACCCAAAAGGAAAAAGAAAATATCCGTGACCGATTCCACTCCAGATGACTAAACAGCTGAAAAGAGCATCCCTCCCAATGATATGATTTGCAAAAGCCGGCGGACCAGTGGATAAGGCAGCCGGTGCCAAAAGAAAAATGGTATACAAAGTAGCAGTAGAATCGAGATGGTTCCGAAGTAACTATCGGGTCGCAAGCTCGTAGGCCTTCGTGAAAGGATGCTATGCAACTCAAGTGGCGGAGGTGGGAGATTTCGTTAGGTCATTAGGTTTTCTGAAAAGAAAAGATGCTATTGCGTGCCAGCTCTACATCAATTGTAACATTTTGATGTTCATGCGAAATACGTGCCGCCTCCATCCAATGTAACTGGCGTATATATTCTTCAGATATACAAAGCTGGTCTTGTGTCTTGCTACAACTCATAGGATCAATTTTTGAAGATTTCGCTGGATTATCATGTCTTGAACACTGGACATTGTGACTTTGAGTAAATCTGTATCCGTAGCGTTTGTAAAATGGCCATAAACCTCTCTGCTAGGTGTGCGATTAAGCGCAAAGAATTTATCCATAAAGTATTTTGATGTTTGTTGCCAACTGGTGCTATCGCCTTGGAAATCCGAGAAACCAAACTTGCTTATAGGGCTGGTGGCAATTTTGGCCTTAAAAAGATCCATTTTGTTGAGGAAAAGAATTAGAGCCGAGTTCTTGAACCAGTGTGAATTGGCAATGGATTCCCAAAGCATGAGGGCTTCTTGCATTTGGTTCTGATAAGTGCTGGTCAGTGACTTTACTCATTACTCTTTTGTGAAAGGTAAAAAAATTGACGAGCAGTATGAAAGTGAGACTTACTCCATCTTTGTCCTCGGCAAGGCATTGGTCGTAACCAGAGATAGCAACCAGGAAGAGCAGAGCGTTAACATTTTCGAAGCAGTGTATCCATTTCTTTCTTTCAGATCTTTGTCCACCAACATCAAACATACGGTATTGTAGAGATCCAAGATCAAAATGCGTCTCGGTAATTCCAGTTGTACGGAGTCGAGCACGTAAGACATCTTGATCGGTGGGGACAAATTCTTTGTTGAACAGGCGGTCGAGATCGATGAAAAAGCTGAAGCAAAAATTAATGTAATCCTGTACAAAGACCGGGCATACGTACTATCCCAAATTATCGTGAAGCGCGAACTCATTTCCCTTTTCCACAACCTTTTGGAGCCCAGCATCCATCCACATTTCTTTGAAAGCCACAAGATATTCAGGAGGAATCGCCTCGTATGGGCGCAGATCCTTCTCCTTGTTGATAACAGATAGGTGCTCCTAAGTCGAGACGTTAGTCCAGTTCGGGCTTTAAACTTCAAGATGAAGCTAAAATGTAGTCTCACGGTTGTCTTCTCATTCTCAAACTCTACGCCAAACTCCTCCATCGCAGCAATAGTCATTCGCAATCCATCAAGGATGTTGTTGAAGATAATAACGCGCCACTCCTCCTTCTCATTCTTGGTGAAACCATCCTTTGTATAGATCAATCGCATCTGCTTCAATATTGTAGACTTCCCACTTTCACCGGCACCTGTGATAGGGAAGTTAGACTAATTCGTGAATATGAGCTACGGCCATGGAAAAGAACAAAGCGTACCTAGTAATAGCAATTTCACCACCTTGGTCATATTCTTTTCGTCATTACGAATGATCGCATCAATGTCCCTGCTTTTCTTGGTCTCCGGATCCTCCCTATCACCGAAACACATCTTGAGTGGTGGAATTGTGCCTGTTTGTTAAGATCGATGCAGTCGGCACGCCGACAATTAATTTGGACGGGAGTACAACGAAGGTAGACCGTTGGCAACGAAATAATTATTTCAGGAGGCAGGCGAAGATGATCCCCCTTGATGCTAGCGTGCTTGGTGGTGTCTACTTTTACCGCACTGATTGTGGATCGACTGAAATAGGAAGCCCAAACAAGAGAAGTCTTGTTCCCGGGGGGTGGTTATGCTAGCAGTTCCCCGTTCCTTACGAGCAATAAGACGGGCCGTTGGCAGGGTATGACGATGGGGCCAACAATAGACTGGCAGATGGTGGCCTGTGTTTTATTCGAAGCTTAGAGGCGTTTCGCAGCAGTGGTGTTGAGGATGTCGATGTGGCTAAAAGGGAGATGAGTCGGGGGGAGAAGATGGCGAGAGGGATGGCTTGCTCATGTATACCTAGCTAGATGAAGAACTGGTGGTGCATGAGATTGTGATTGGTAAGGAGATATAAACAGCTCGCAGATACCCAGGATCGGGGGCCGTAGGCTAAGCCAAATCGTTTGGGCGCACCCGTTTCGTCTTTGCCTCGAGGCTGCAGCTGTAGGTCTATCCGGATGAATACAAGGTGTCAGGATAGGCGAAAGGAGAGCGAGAGAGGAGCTGCAATTAACACTTCTTGCTATGCTGCCAGAGTCATGCGATTGCAGCTATGAGACGCAGTTATGGATGTCGTAGGACGCAGCACATTTGCCCTTTGCCCTGCTCCGAGAAACAGAATGAGTCGTGTGGTGCAAAACGGCGGCCTGGGTGATCTGCACTAAGTGGTGTGCGGATAAAAGCGTAGCCAGATGATACCGGTGCGTAGCTCATAGATCTTAGTAGTAGTAGACACGGGATGCTCGAGTGTTCGTTCAACAACACCGAGCGTGCAGCAGTGCGGGAAGCTTGTACTGGTTGTGTTTGGACATGCAAATCACCAAAAACGTGGCCAGCATGCGACGTGAAGGTTTTGATAGGAGAGGGTCAATACCGGAACGTGGCGATCAACTCCACCCGCGCTTCCTCTGTGAAGCCGTGTGAATCCCTGATGGCTGAACTCAAGCATCAAGCATCCAAGCATCAAGACACTGCGTTAGTCTGGTACTGACCTCCGTGCCCAATGAAGCACTGTAATACAACGTGGAGATCCATATAGCTTACCATACCATACTATGAATACCGAGCTTGCCCGCCCTGCTTACATAACATTATTCTGCCGTCCAACCCGAAAAAAAAAAATCAATGGCAAAGTTTTACAGGAGCGGGGCAGCACCCACAAGACTGTTGATTTCCCCCTCACCAGCATCTGCGAATAGCTTCACCTCCGTGTTCTGTTCCTCTCCCACAGTCTCCGATATCTTTCGATATTCCACTACGTCCCCCAGGCTCAAGCTTCTTCGTCAGCTATTTTCTGCCAGCACCACTACTCCCTCCCAACGAATATTACCACGCACCGTCAGCATGGCTGAGATCACCCACCCCACCATCAAGGGTAAGTTGCAACCACAACCATCATCTTCTCTTGTCGCTTGGGCTTGCTCAGCATGTCTGCCGTGCTCATCTCATCTGCTGTCACTGCTGCTGCTGCAGCTCGCTCATTTACATTTGAAATACACGTAAGCTGGGGTGGCGGATTGGCTTGCAATTGCATTGCTACCCCTCCAGCTTAGACTTCGCCTACCTGTACAACATTAACCCGCTGCATTACCCAAGATTTGGTCTCATTTTCAAGGCCACAAAGAACCAATGTAACTAACTTAAATTCGTGCTCTAGATGGCTGGTTCCGCGAGATCTCCGAGATGTGGCCTGGCCAGGCAATGACCCTCAAGGTCAAGAAGGTCCTCCACCATGAGAAGAGCCAGTATCAAGATGTCCTCATCTTCGAGTCTACCGATTATGGAAATGTCTTGGTGCTCGATAATGTCATCCAATGCACTGAGCGCGACGAGTTTGCATACCAGGAGATGATTACCCACTTGGCCATGTTCTCCCACCCAAACCCTAAGAAGGTCTTGGTCATTGGTGGTGGTGATGGAGGTGTTTTGCGCGAGGTCATCAAGCACGAGTGCGTTGAGGAGGCTATTCTCTGCGATATCGACGAGGTTCGCTAGACCATATACCCTATCAGGAACTATATATTGACCCATACAGGCTGTCATCCGACTTTCCAAGCAATACCTCCCAGGCATGTCCGTCAGCTACCAACACCCAAAGGTAAAGACACATATCGGAGATGGATTCAAATTTTTGGATGACTACAAGAACGAGTTCGATGTCATTATTACCGATTCCTCCGACCCAGAGGGCCCAGCCGAGAGCTTGTTCCAGAAGCCTTACTTCGAGTTGCTTTTTGGAGCTCTCAAAGAAGGCGGAGTTATCACCACCCAAGGTTGTACGTTCTCCTATGTCATTCCATTACCCCCGGGGAAGAAAGTCCTTCCATTCAAGTGAACCCTTATATCCTTAGCAGCGCCAAACTAGGGTAGGAAATCGTGATCATCGAAGGCATTTAGCTAAGATGCGGAGCACTGCCATTGTTTGACCCTTGCGAATTTTGGGGTACAATCTGCTGAGGGAAGATCTTAACCACCACAATTTTCTTAGTAGCATACCAGAGATACGCTTGTCATTAGCTTCCCTCGGCTTCCAACTTGTTATCCGACCCTCCACTATCCTCTATCTAGAACACTGCTAACATACTCTAGCTGAAAATCAATGGCTCCACCTCCCATTGATTACCAAGCTGAAGAAGGATTGCAAGGAAGTCTTCCCAACTGTCGAGTATGCTTACACCACCATCCCTACCTACCCATCTGGGCAGATTGGCTTCATGGTCTGCTGCAAGGACGCCAATCGCGATGTCTCCAAGCCTCTCCGTACCTTTACGGCCGAGGAAGAGGAGAAGCTTTGCAAGTACTACAACCAAGAGATCCACAAGGCTTCGTTCGTCTTGCCTACCTTTGCTCGTGCGGCATTGAAGTAGAGGTGTAGTCTACAATAAATTTATACTACATTAAGATTACATGACCTATGCAAACTCGACATGGGCATGGTTATAATGCAAATTCAGATGGATGAAAATAGAACTGGCTGTGAATTATATCGAAATGATACTTTTCTTTCCACCAGGCGTTATTCCACGGGGTGAATTAGAACTTCTAGACCAGCTGTTCAAGAGGCATAGATAGACACTGAAAAAAAAAACATTTACACCAATATATTCTTCTTTGAGTGTCTGGCTTATCGGCCACTATTGTTACCATCACGAGATGCCTATAACAGCTCGTCCATGGTTTGGGTATTATGTTGAAATTAGGAAATGATTCGGGACAAATGTTACCCGCCGCCTAGTAGACCACCAATTCCCAAGCACTAACCTCTTAGTCAACCAACTAAACGCGAACACCCTAAAGATTAAATTGTCGAAAGACATTTCGCAAGATGATGAACAGAACGCAATCAGTCAGCTAGCTCAGCTAATATTTGGAAGTTTATGATGCAGTGTCATTAAATTAATTAGAGTATCGAGATATTGTGTGTTGACAAGATGTATGATAATTTCTCAACAGAGAGACTAAATCGTCATTCTCCTTGAGTAGTACCAGATCTGATATCAATCAAGTTAGTCTGAATTTCAAAATAGTTAGTATAATTAGCGTTACTTCTCTTACGGCTGTTAGTCGTGTCGTTATTCTTTTGTGTTCCGCCTGGTCCATGTTTTCCATTACTGTTGTCCTCAACTTGTTAATTCTCTGACAAAATCAATACATTTCTCGACGGGTGTATATTCCAGCGGTTGGTTTTCGTGTACAGCTTGTGTCTGAGCTCTAGGTCCTAGCGATAATTAACATGTTCTTTCATTATGACAAGTAGCAATCACTGCCCAGTGGGTTTCCAACTGAGGACAGTTCTGCCAAATTCACATGTGAAGGGTCTCATACTTTCGTAGTGTACAACCGCTAAGCGATGGGATACTGTACTTCTTGTACCATTGCGAGATGCATAATACCAGGGGCCACATGGATAAGTTGATATCTTATATGCTGTCATACGTGACAAGTACCATTCCCAAATTAAGCGAATTTATGAAGTACGATTGTTTTTGCGGGTACTGATCTCTCTTAAGTTAGTAACTAATGACGTTTATCTTCACATCTGAAAACCAAAGGTATCAATGAAAGGTCTTCTGATGGCAGAATATAGTTAAGAGCTCTGGAATAAAAGTTTACAATGCGCAATGCAATCTACACCCTCAAACATGTAATTGAAAGCATTGAATCTTCAATGGTCTAATCTCCATTTCCATACACTTCTATAAATATCTAATTAGTCTTCCTTGTCTCAAGTTTAAACCTCTGATGTCCAAATCACGCTGATAAAACGACAGAAGAACAGAGTAACTCCAGCGAGAACCTGAGCATATATAGCCGATATGTTTTCTTATCTTCCGTTGTGCCTTGGAATTTAAGCACACGAACCGCCAAGTAAATATCCGTCAGAATAATCAGTGCAGCACACCCCCTTGATGCATACCAGTGATTGCTCTGTAAATACTGTGTATGGAGTGTCAAAGCCCTCGTCAAGCACATACACGCAGAGATGTAAATGCGATCTGTACAACACTTTAGCACTGTTGATAATCTCTCTAGTTGAAGAAAAAGTACCATATGGTTTGCCTAGAATTAGCGGAGTCGTGTGTCTCCCTGTAGCAGCATCACCAACTACATCTCTCAGGTCTTGAATAGAGATACTGAAGAGAAGATTGACAAAAAGACACAGGATCCACTCTAAACCTCTTCGAGAAGTTCCGCCCCCCATACGCCACGAGCTATGAAGCCCACAAGTAAGGATAATCGTGGACATTAGATCCTTTGTAGGACCAAATGATGAGAGGTTGGTGAAGTTATGAAGCGCTCCAAAAAGCATGAACAAAATGGCTCCTAGTTCCACCCCAAAACTATATGCAAAGAGCAAGGCGCCGATAGAAAAGATCATGTATCGTGTATATGCTCCTCGGATACTAACACGGCCTGAAACGATAGGACGATCCGGTTTATTCAGCCTGTCTTCTTCAATCCCAGTGAGCTGATTGCTAATTGTGAAAGTGTAGAGCAATACCAGGCCCAGAATAGCAGACTTGCTGATATTCTCCAATAAAGATATATATGGCACCCTTGCCTCGAGCGAAGAGGCCGCAGTGAATAGCGAAAAAGGAAATACTGTGGCTAGCGGACCTCATTGATTAGCTCTTGTCATATCGAGTGGAGTTACGATTTCAGATTTTCTCCAGATTATACCCACCAGTGAGATCCCTATGGCTAAAGGCCCAGGCGAGATTTACCTCCTCGGCAAGAATGCTGAGGATATCCATTTGAATGTGGCAAGGAGTTGAAATGACAAGATGATAAAATGAAATGCAAGATTGATAAATAGCGGTTAGCTTTTTTTGGAGAACCCAGCAATGAGCTACTGAATTTTGGAGTATCTTGCAAAATAAAAGTCCAGGAAATGAAAGCCTTGGAGGATGATACTCAAGCATGGGAGAGCATCCGTTTTAAACAAGAAAAAGGATCACAGAAGATTTGGAAAGTTGACTCAGCGCCACATGTGGAGTTGTCAAAGTCTAAAAGCTGAATCAGATACCTGCATGATACGAGAATCTATAGATAATGAGGAAGGTTCGCTCATCACGGTTTGGTGAACAGGTGTCTCATATCGGTTACATCAATTATACTCTAAAGTTAGATCGCACATGCAGCTATATGTTCGTTGAGACATAGTTCCCAGTTGTGCAACATGGAGAAAAACCATTCAAGTTCCCTCCAAGAGGTTAGTAGCGGATACGTGTGGAGTATTTTAGAAAAGCATCCGTATTTGGAGGGATTTGCCGCTTAAAAAGCTTACTAATTTATATACATCAATTACTTCGTGTAGTGGCATCTGATTCAGCAGTATCAAAACTAGAACATGACTCAACATCAAGGATGTGGATGTTTTATTCTGGACCGAAATTTAATTTTGATACTATGACATCTGCGAATAAAATTCGCCTCAGCATTTTCCACTTTCGGTAGAGTTTCCGTCTACAACCTCAACGCCATTGGTACATGAGTCTTGGTTGACGGCTCACATACCAATGAAGATCCCATGCTACCTTTCAATACTCAATCAGCACCCGCTATTGTCTGATAATAGTGCGAGATGTTTTCCTATTATTTCTGCCGAACATAGTCATGATTTGCGGTAGATGGTGTGCAAGATAAGCTTTTTTTGGTGATTTTCAGCTGTATATTTAACAATCAAGTTCTTGCGGCCAGGGTTCCTGGGTCTAGAGATGCTGTCAAATTGATAGGCATAGTAGTATCTGGTGCTTTTTGTGATCTTAGGAAAACTCCTGATGACCGTGGTACAGGGTGTAGTTAGCGGCGTGTTGCCTTGTACGCCTCCCAATCTTCATTGATAACAAGAAAAGAGATAGTCTAATAAACTAAACTCGATTTTCAAATTGCTACATCGGTCCCAAAGTAATTTTCGCATTCTGCATATTCTCTTCGCGATTCTAGTAGTAGCTTGACGAGAATAACACATCAATGGGTTCAGCAGCCGAATGCCTAGAGCTTCATAACCTTGACCTTGGAGCCGCTCGTTTCATCGAGGTTCAGCTTTCTTTGGTATTTCCCGAGGTTTTCAACATCGAGACTTTGAAGACCGCGGCCTTAACTTTAGTGGCAACTTGACCAGTTCTAAGCCAGCGCATGAATATCACGGTATGTAAAATTTCACTCTGATAAACAGGATACAAATATCACTCACTAGGGTGATTAAAGAGAACCAAATTCGAATCATGCACAGCTCACGAAATTATGGATTCTGGAAGTCCAAAAGGCTTGATGTGACTTTGAACGAAGCGCTTCCGGGTTTACGGTGTCCAGAAAATCAGAATTTAATAGACTCCACTCTAATCGATAACCTCCTGACATTCGACGACAGCTGGAATTATTATTTCTACCCTCGAGCTTTGACTATACGATCTACCTTCCTGAGCGATGCTTGTTTGATACGCTTCATAGTTCAGCACCCATATTGCGATGCAGATGGTGATACCACTACCCTATTCTGGCGAATTGATATGTACTATTACACCTTGGAACAGGTGTGTTTCGTATTGCTCAGGCATATTGTGCAATCCTACAAGGGAAAGCCATTGACTCTTTAGGACCTCGCCAAGAACTTAAGCTGCGAGAAGAAAATACAACTGAGTCACTTCTATCTCTGGCTGAGCCCATAGAACCAGCTACAGCCAGACACAAAGCTTTCCTTGCTCACGGATAGACTTCGTTACTCCTAGGTGGCTTGAGACAGCATATAGATCAATGGAGCGGTCCGTCAAAGAAGAGTAGGAAAAACGGCAATGATACCTAATTTCGTGATCGATATGCTGGCAAGAGATGCTGAGATGGAAGGGATTCGCGTAACAAGACATGACTTACTGATGGCATGGGTCTATGTTGTGAATACTCCCTCGACAACTTTGAAAACCGATGCTGATCAGAAGTAGAATTCAATGCCAGAGAGATCAAAAGGTACTCAGAAACCAGAACTAGAGCCGCCACAGTTCTCTTTCATAATGAATATCGCGAAGCTGCTAGACCATGATTCGGAATTTCACAATCCGTGGATTGTAGTTACGCTGCCAGAAATTGACTTGTCTAGTCTCTCCAAACCCTCACCCTTTCTAGCTGTTGCGCAGCTTATTCGTTCAACAATATCTGATGCCCAACGCCGCCCGCCAGTGGGGCAGATTATTCAACAACATGTAAATGCACGAAATGCACCTGTGGGTCCTGCTTATTGGGGGTGCCGCGAGCCAAATATTCTTCTTAGCTCATAGACTAGCTTACCGCTGTACAATTTGGAACTAGTGACTCAGGAGGGTATAAAAGACAAACCTTCCTTTGTACAAGCAGGCGCGAAAGTGTGCCCGATACTCCGGTTAGCAGGGCTATCATTCGCAGATGGCATCTTGGGATGGATAGGCACAGAAGGTTTCTGGATTCAGGGATGCTTGGATGAAGCATCATGGGAAAGAATCAGTGATTTCCGAGCATGCGTCAATAATGTTGATTCCTTATAGCTGTTGGCGCAGCGCAGATTCAAGTCAATTTTCCCTCGCTAAACTCACCATGTTCAAAACGCTCAACAAAGAGCAGAAATATTGCTCCGCTGCAATATAAAATGCAACTAACCCAGTCAAGTACTAGGACATTATCACAGTAGAACAATATGGCAGTAGGTACCGACCAAATTAAGTAGATTCAGGGATCGAATTTCTACACATTCGGTGTTAGGAAAGCAGACCTAGTGAGTACTTCACTACACCATCAAACGCCAGTGATAGCCATAATTGCAACGACACCGGCTATGCAACATCAATTGTGCAGATGTAAAGCATGTTATCGCCTTTTATAATGCAAGACACATTTGGCATTCGCCATGATTCGACCCATCGCCAAGCCAGATAATATAAACATGATAACATATACATTTCCTGTCTTACCTAAAATACCTGGCAGATATACGACCCAAATAGGGATCGAGTCATGTAAAGGGGCACTAAAGTATGTAAATATCGCTTAATATTAAGCGAAGGGGTAAACTGTTCATCCAAGCCAAGCTTCCCTAATTTCATTGCCATGTCAGATCCGTAGCCTCTGAAATGCATCAGGCATTCTTCTGATCAAATTCCGCCGCCTCTGCAGCTTCCAAAGCTCCGGGATCATTAATATCAACTCCCAACCTTTGCGCTTCCTGAATTTCCCGCACCGGCCCAACGAACCACTTCCTTGCCCACAAGATCCACGCACCGCACGAGAAAATCGCAATAATGCCCACAGCTACCACGGTATAATTCACCGTTTGACTCGTCACCGGATTTACAGCCGGGAGACAAAATATAATCGTGATGAAACTTATCCATAGCACTGCGATCGCTGCTACTGGGCGACTCGCTATACCTAGGTTAAATGGGCCCTTTCTAGGCGAGAAAGTAGTGGGATAGAGGAGGCCGATAAGAATAGGAATTCCATAGGAGATGTAGAGACCAATAGTTGCGATGGAGGTAGCGGCACTGAAAGCAACTGAAGACCCGAGGGAGGGAAGAGCGAGACAGAAGGAGAGAAAGGCCGCGAGCCAGACCGTGCGGATTGGAGAACGGAAACGTGCGTCAACGTGATGGAAGAAGGGAGGAATACCGCCGTCGCGAGCAAAGGCGAACATCATTCGAGAGTTGGAGGTCATTGAGAAGAGGCCGCAGCTGAGTGGTGTTAGCTTTGAACTGCGGAGTTTTTGTATTAATTGGTTGATAATGATCAGCACAGCGATGTGGGTAGTGCATCTTCCTGCTCTCCTGCTTATGGTCCCTCGCAAATTCTATGGGCTTTGAGTATTATGATAACTTACTGCCAAACACAAATCAAAATTAAACACATCAACACCACTGCTCCATCAGCCCCGAAAACATCAACAAAGATTTGCAATACTGGCTGTCCTATCGAATCATCTGCTAATCCAAGGGTGCGACTGAAGTCCTGGATACTAAACAGAAAACTAATCAACACGAAAAACCCAAACAGCGAGCTGAAGCCAACAGATGAGATTACACCAATGGGTGCACTCCAGCTTGCTTTCCTAGTTTCTTCAGAGAGGTGGGCCGAGGCGTCAAAACCAGTTAATGTATATTGGGACATCAATGCACCACAGCAAGCGACGTAGGCAGGAGAAGCGCGAACACTCCATCCTGGGTCCCCCGTGCCGTCGTAGAAGGTCGCGAAAACGAATTTTGCGCTTTGGTGAGTTGGTGCTTTTGCGAGGACGGCGATTGCGATCGCCGTTATGCCGAGCGAGTGCAGAGCGATGGATGTGTTGTTAAGGTAGCGCAGGACATGAACGCCGAACGTATTTACAATGCCGTGAGAAATGAGTACTGCAGCATATATCCCAATAGTCTTTCCAGGAGTGGCTTCGTAAGAGGACTTGACCGTTGCGGTGACGCTTATCAAACCAGCACAGCCGAAGGAGATGCCAGTTGTTACTGCAACCTGGCCGAGGAGGTTGAACCTGTAACCATTAACATGGAACTAAGTCGTAACCAAGTTAGAGAGATGTAAAGACTCACCAGCCTGTGACCCAACTCGCGAATGGTGCATGCGTTTCTGGTGCGAGTATTGCAGCCCAGTAATACGGACCTCCAGCGGTTGGAATCGCGGATACAATCTCAGCCATGCCTAGAGCAACAAACATAGTAAATGTAGAAATAACAATCCACCCCACAGACATCACGCCGGGGCCACCAGTGGTAAGACCATATTGGAAAAGTGTTGTGATGCCCGTAATTACCGACTAGCAAGGTTTGGTTTTAGAACTAGCATTGGCAGAAGGAGTAAAACATACGATAATAGAGAAGGAAATTCCAAAATTGTGCATCAATCCCCAATCTCGCCTCAGCTCTTGCTTGTATCCCAACTGAGCGAGAACTTCTTCATCTTGCGCATCTACGGTTGACAGTCTGCTTGCTCTCCGTTCGACGGGAGCTGTCGCAACGACATCTGCTGCTGCACTCATGACCACTAGACCCTAGTCTTATATTAATTATAGAGCAAGTGTCAAAGAAAGATGCAAGTTAAAAAACGAAGAAAGAGTAGGACACATGACGCGCGGGAAGGCCGAGCTCTTGTATGTGCTTTGTCTCTACGACAATTGGACCTTGAGCGATGGCTTCATGGATATGAAGCTGGAATTGGTCGAGAAGGTAGCTCCCCTGTCAACGCTGCGATAAGAGCTTGCTGCTAATCCTAGCATAAGATGTAAGCGATACACACTTGAGTGGCATGATTGGATATCAATGAGCGCCCTACCGAAGCTATCACCTGCTGCAACGAGTTGGGGATCTATTGTATAACAATGAAGGAACATAGAGGAATACATAGTCCCTACATTGAGATTACATACCAATATAAGTAACATTTTTTGACGCTTGAGATTAAGGCTTGTATTTGTTAAAATCATCATCATCTTTCTTGTGTAAATGAGTATCTGGTAGTGAGTAGATGTCCACGTGGGAGTATCCATTGTGTGATTCTCTCCACTTATAAATGGGCGCGACATAACTAATGTTGAAAATGCTCTTGTGTTTTGAACGTAATGATGATACGGTCTATTTTATTTATCTTTCGTTTGGGACCTTGTGGTTAACCCACTTATCAGTAAACGCCTTGGCTATGCCCTCTGGATATTTTCCCTTTCCAGAGAATTGACAATACCATTCCATTACATAATCCATATACTTCCTGCCGTTCGTATATTCAGATCCTTCACACTAGATTGCTTTCCATTTGGTCTGCTCTCTTTCAAGTGTGGCTGCAACCAAGTCGACACCTGCTAGGTATTTCTATTCTCACCCTATCAAGAGCTCTCGCCCATCTGCAACATGTGCCCCATTTTCTCGATCTATTCCCTGTCAGCAAAACGACCGCAAATATTAGTACTCCGAGCACATACCTTTGTCTTAAGATACCCACCCACCTCCTCACTTCG